>Ga0114964_10002474_pt1 | contig 12860 bp, 16 predicted proteins | sample C_131016_MF_Meta_FD_92638 | JGI IMG/M metagenome (GOLD analysis project Ga0114964, IMG submission 92638) | Freshwater microbial communities from Lake Croche, Canada to study carbon cycling - C_131016_MF_MetaG | ecosystem: Environmental > Aquatic > Freshwater > Lake | place: Lake Croche, Canada... | reverse complement strand
CTACTCTTAAGCTAGCTAAAGGCGGTGTAACCCGTGCAGATGGTTGCATTATGAAGGGGCACACTAAAGGTAAAACTGTTAAAATGTGTATGGGCGGAAAGGCTTAATCATGATGAACAAAGACGCTTTAAGAGCAGCAGCAATGCAAAAAATGGGTAGACCAGCTCCTTCAACTCCTGGCGCTCCAAGACCTGTGGCACCCCCACCAGCACAAGGACGACCAATGCCTAGAGGAATGCCAGCTCCAGGTGCTAACGGACAACCTAGCAGACCAATGCCTCCCCCTCCTCCCCCTGCAGCATCAGCCATGAAAAAAGGCGGCAAGGTTAAGAAGATGGCTAAAGGCGGTAAAGCGTCTCAGTTATCCAAAGCTAACGGTATTGCTGTCAAAGGCAAGACACGCGGAAAGATCGTGTAATCATGCGACCAAGTCGGGGTATGGGTGACGTAATGCCATCTAAAATGGGGAAACCAGTTCTGAAAAAGAGACGGGATAATACCGATTTTACCCAGTATGCGGAAGGTGGAAAAGTTGGGCTATATATTAAATCGGCTAAAACAGCGAAGAAGAAAAAATGAACTGTTCCCTGTATATCCACTTCATCAAAGGCGTGATGTTAGGTATTGAATTCGTTGAGGAAGAGGTTAAAATGGTAGTCTTGGATCTCTTAATTGTTCGACTAATATTGGAGTACGAATGAAAAATTATATTGTAAAAGCCTTGAAATGGGCATTAAGTAAGTTTGAAGATAAACCTGTTGAGGTATGGCCTTTCCCCGCCCCTGTTAAAAAGACGGTTAAAAAAGCTACTACTCGCCCAGTTAAAAAGACTGTTAAGAAAGCTAAGTAATGGCAACCACAGGGATAACTACCTTTAATCTCACCATGAATGATCTGGTGGAAGAAGCATTTGAAAGATGCGGGAAAGAGCTGCGTTCTGGATATGACTTCCGCACGGCTCGCCGTAGTGTGAACTTGCTTACTATTGAGTGGGCAAATAAGGGTATTAACCTGTGGACGATTGAGCAGAACCAGATTGTGTTAAATACAGGGCAAGCTATCTACCCCTTATCTGTAGATACAATTGATATCCTAGATGCGGTTACACGCGTTAATAATGGTGTTCAAAGCAATCAGAGCGATGTGAATATTAGCCGTATCTCTGAGTCTACTTACTCTACTATCCCTAACAAAAACGCTTATGGTCGTCCAATTCAGATGTGGGTTGACCGTCAGTCAGGTACTGTAGCTTCTATCCCAAATACAACCCTAGCAGTTGGCTACCCTATTTCTGCTACAGATACAACGATTACCTTAACTTCTACAGATAACCTAAAGACTACAGGTTTTATTAATATTGATGACGAAATTATTGGTTATCAGAACATCGTAGGCAATCAGATCATCAATGCTTGGCGTGGACAGGCTGGCACTACTGCAACGGCTCATTTGGCTTTAGCAGAGGTGTATACAAATAACCTACCATGTATAAACGTTTGGCCTACCCCTAGCTCTCCTGGGGATCAATACACCCTAGTCTATTACCGTATGCGCCGTATGCAAGACGCTGGTGATGGTGTTAATACTGAAGACATTCCTTTCCGTTTTGTACCTGCAATTACTGCAGGATTGGCTTTCCAGCTATCTATGAAGCTTCCAGATGTAGACCCTAATAGGATTGGTATGCTCAAGGCTGACTATGCTGAGCAGTTCCAGTTGGCTGCTGACGAAGATCGGGAAAAAGCTGCGGTTCGTTGGGTTCCTCGTAATACGTTTTATTCAAGGTAATTATGGCTAGTCCTATAAGAAAAACAACCAAAGGAAAAGGTAGGAATTACCTTAGTACAAAAGAAGGCGCGGGTATGACAGCCGCTGGTCGTAAGGCGTATAATGCCAAAACAGGGTCTAATTTAAAGGCTCCACAGCCTGAAGGTGGTCCTCGCAAAAAGTCGTTTTGTGCCCGTATGTCTGGTATGCCAGGCCCTATGAAAGATGAAAAAGGTCGCCCTACTCGTAAGGCAGCTAGTTTGAAAAGATGGAATTGTAAGTAATGCCTAGTAAGTATTCGTCAGGTAAACACTCGATTGCCGAATGTGATCGGTGTGGACAGCGCTATAAATTAGTAGAGTTAAAAAAGCTAGTTATTAAGACTAAGCAGGTAAGTATTAAAGTATGTCCTGAGTGCTGGGAACCAGATCAGCCACAGTTGCAGTTGGGTATGTATCCTGTGAACGACCCGCAAGCTGTACGGGAACCACGTCCTGATGTAAGCTATTACCAGTCTGGACAAAGCGGGTTGATGACTAACTTGTTTGGTACAAACGTTAATAGCGTTGATGAGTTCGGTTATCCAGAAGGTGGTAGTAGGGTATTCCAATGGGGATGGGCACCAGTAGGCGGTGCAAGAAACTTTGATTCCTCATTAACACCCAACTATTTGATTTGTCAAGGGCAGTTGGGAACAGTTACAATTAGCACAACATAAGGAGTAGTAAAATGACATTTAGAAAAGCAGCAGATGGCGTTACAAAGACAGGCAAAACCAAGGGTAAAAACCTAGGTGATTCAGGCCCAACTAAGGGTATTGAGTCTGGTCCTAAAAAAAGCACAAGTACTGAAAACAAGAACTTGAAGAAAATGGGTCGTAACTTGGCTCGTATTGCAAACCAGAAAGGCTAATCATGGCTGTTAATAAAACACCTAAAGTATCTCCAGCGGAGAAGTATCCGTTAGGAAATGCTAAAGAAAACAAAGACGCTTCTGTATATGCCAAGAATGGTACTAGCGTTGCTGACGGTGAAGCTGCCGTTACTAAGACTGGCAACTGGATGAATGAAGCTAACATTTCTGTAGGCGCTGGCAGCAAAGGCAATTACAGAGGCATCAATCCTAATGGCGTTGGTGTTATGCGTGGTTATGGCGCAGCTACTAAAGGTCGTAAGATCAGCGGGAAAATGGGCTAATGAATCCAAGTACTCCAATCACATTAAACCTAACATTGCGCGAAGTTGAAGGCGTATTGGCTGGTCTTGGTGAACTACCTACTGCATCAGGCGTATTTCCTATTATGATGAAAGTTCGTTCACAGACTGAAGCTCAGTTACCTATCGAATCGCAGCAAGCTGAAGAACCAAAAGCAGAGTAAATATGGACTATCAAACCCTCTTTAATACTATTCAGGCATATGCTGAGAACACGGAAGGTCTTTTCGTGGGAAACATTCCTGTATTTGTACAAGAGGCAGAGACCCGTATATACAACACCGTTCAGATTCCAGCACTGCGTAAGAATGTTACAGGCACTTTAACTGCAGGTAATCAGTACATATCGCTTCCAGATGACTGGCTTTCTAACTTTTCCTTGGCGGTAATTGACTCGGATAGTAGGTATAACTACTTACTAAACAAGGATGTTAACTTCTTGCGTGAGGCTTACCCTACGGTGTCTTACTCAGGTACTGCATATCAAGGCACTCCTGGTGGTGTTCCAGCGTACTACGCGCTGTTTGGTTCACAGCTAAACAATACCAATGAGATGACTCTGATGGTAGCTCCGACTCCTGACGACAACTACGACGTTGAGATGCACTACTATTATTACCCACCTACTATCGTTCAAGGACAGATTAGTACTGTTGGTAACTTGGTTGGCGGCGATAACTATACTAGCGGTGTATATCAGAACGTAGCCTTAACAGGCGGTAATGGTGCTAATGCCATAGCAGACATTGTGGTTACTGCAGGATCTGTTACATCAGTTGTTCCTACCTTTGGCGGTAGCTTCTATGTAGTTGGTGACGAGCTTTCTTGCGAAGTACTTGGTGATGCTGGTGAAAACTTCACTGTTGAGGTAACTGCGGTTTCTAACGCTAATGGCACTAGCTGGCTTGGCGATAACTACGATCCAGTCCTATTCTATGGTGCAATGCGGGAAGCTATTATCTTCATGAAGGGCGAGCAAGATATGGTTACCTACTACGAAAAGATGTACAAAGAAGCCTTAGATCAACTTAACCGTCTTGGCACAGGTCTTGAGCGCGGTGATGCGTTTAGGAATGGTCAAGCACGAATTCGACAGGTTAACCCATAATGGCTATTGTTCAAGGCTTAACTACCTCGTTTTACAGCGATTGTCTTGCTGGAAAGGCAGACTTTGCAACCCCTACTATATATACATACAAAATAGCACTGTATAACGGTAATGCCAATCTAGGCAGCACTACTACCACATACACTACAGACAACGAGATTACAGGTACTGGCTATACTGCTGGGGGTAAAACCCTAACCTTATTGCCGCCTGTCACGGATCAGACTAATGAAGTGGCTTATATCTCATTTGTGGATGTAACTTGGAACCCCGCAAGCTTTACTACTAACGGGGCTTTAATATATAATAGCACCACTGGTGCGTCTGTTTGCGTGTTAAACTTTGGTTCAACTAAGACTGCCAATAGCACGTTTACAGTAACTTTTCCGGCTTACAACTCATCGGACGCCATTATTCGTTTCACCAATTAAGGAGCAATTATGCAAAAAGAATTAGCAAGCTGTGGAGATAAGGCAGTAGCATCTTTACAAGCAAACGCAGCACACGACGCGACAGTAGGTATTGAAGGTTCTTACCTCGTTGAGTGCCATGACGCCCAAGGCAATTTAAAGTGGTCTGAGTCTATCCCTAACTTAGTCGTTGCTGTTGGTAAGCAATTGATGCTAAACACTTTGTTAACGTCTACTAGCTATTCAGTTGTAGGCCCATACTTAGGCTTGACAAACCAGACTTTGACACCAGCCGCAGCAGATACAATGACTACTATTGTTACTACTTTGTCTGCAGAGTTTACTAACTACACAGTTGGTGGTTCAGCAGTTCGTGGTACAGCCGTATTCGCATCAGCTACATCTACTGGTACTACTCCAACTAACGTAACAACTTCTACAGCTACTCCAATTACCTACACTATTACTGGTGCTGGTGGTACTGTTTATGGTTGCTTCTTGGTTACTGGTACTGGCGCATCTAGCACACAAGGCTCTACTGCTGGTACTTTGTACTCTGAAGGTAACTTCACAACTCCAAAGGCTACAACCGTTGGCGATACAGTAACTGTAACTTATAGCACTACTGCAACCTCTTAATCTTTGAAGGGGTCTTAAATGGCTCTAGCGTTATATGATCGGGTTCAACAGACTGGCACTGCAAACACAACCGTAAGTTTTACTTTAAGCGGAAGTGTTGCAGGCTACCAGTCGTTTTCTGTCATTGGCAATGGGAACACTACCTACTACTCAGCTACGGATGCGTCTGGAAACTGGGAAGTAGGTATTGGTACCTATTCAACCACAGGGCCTACACTAACTCGTACTACTATTCTGTCTTCTAGTAACTCTGGAAGCGCAGTTACATTTAGTGGTACGGTTACTGTGTTCGTAACTTATCCTGCCTCAAAGTCTACTAACTTAGATGCGTCTGGAAACGTTAACGCTTTAGGAACAGTTGCATCTGGGACGTGGCAGGCTACTACTATTGCTACTGCTTATGGTGGTACTGGTACTACAAGTTCAACTAGCACTGTTGCTGGTTCAAATGTATTGCGGGATTCAAACGTAAACATTTCAGGTAACAACTATTTTGCTGGCTCGGCTACTGTAACTGCCGCTGCTGGAACGACCACGCTAACTGCTGCTTCTGGATTTATCCAAGTATTAAACGGTACTGGCGGTCAAACATTTAAACTTCCTGATGCAACAACGCTTCCAATTTCTGCTCAGTTTCAGTTTAATAACAACGCAACAGGCACACTAACAATCGTAAACAACGCAAGTGGTGCAGTAGGTACTGTTTCTGCTGGTGGTGCTGTGAATATTGTTTTGCTTTCAAACGGTACTGTTGCTGGTACTTGGGACGTTCATGGATACTTTCCTGAAAACGTTACTTGGGGTACAAACGCATTAGCATTAAGCACTACTGTAATTACTGGTGGTACATGGAACGGCGGTACGATTCCTACTGGCTACGGTGGTACAGGTTTAACTACATTTACTTCTGGCGGTGCTATATACGCCACATCTACTAGCGCGCTAACTACAGGTACTTTGCCTGTTACTGCTGGTGGTACTGGATTGACTGCAGTTAATGCGGGCTATATTCCATTTGGATCAAGCTCATCCGCGCTTGCCTCTAGCGCAAACTTTAACTATGATGCTGCAAACATTCGTGTAGGTATCGGTGTTACAGCTCCTGGTGTTGCGTTAGATATTTCTGGAACAATGAGAACCACTTCTCAGTCCATTACTTCTTCAGCGACAATTACTCCAACTGCTGGTACAGCTAACCAATATGACATTACTGCATTGGCTGTAGGCGCAACTTTCCTTGCTCCTTCTGGAACTCCAATTGATGGACAAAAGCTGGTTATTCGTATTAAAGATAACGGAACTGCACAAACATTAACTTGGACTCTTACTTCTGGCGCTTATCGCGGTGTTGGTGGCGCATTGCCAGCTACTACTGTTGCAGGTAAAGTTCTATATCTAGGCTGTATCTATAACTCGCAAGATGTATTTTGGGACGTAGTCGCTCAGGCACAACAAGGATAGTAAATGGCAAACCGATATTGGGTTGGCGGTAACGGAGGCTGGAGTGCTGCGGGTACCACTAACTGGTCAGCATCACCCGCAATTTCTTTTACTGCATCTTGTTCTGGAACAACGCTAACAACTACAGGCTCACCAGCACTTGTTGTTGGTATGACCGTTTACAATACAGTTTCAACTAACCTTGGAACTATTACAGGCGGTTCAGGAAATACTTGGACAGTCTCTATTGGTGGTACTGTTGCATCTACAACCATGTCTGCCGCTACTGTGGGCGCTTCTGCTCCTACTTTAAGTGATGACGTATTCTTTAACTCTACCTCTGGTGTTGGTACCTCTGCATACAGCATATCTAACGGTGGTAACGGTGCCTGCAATAACTATACGGTATCTGGTTTAAGTGGCGCTCTGACGTGGTCTAACTTCGGCGTTATCAACATTTACGGAAGCCTTAGTATTTCAGGCGGAAATTGGACTTCAACCTTCTACGGATCTTGGACATTCCCAGGAACTGCTACAGGAAGAACCATTGACGTTGGTGGTGTTTATATTGGCGGTCAGGTAGTATTGACTGGAGTAGGATCTACAGTATCACTTTCCTCAGCTATAAGCTGCCAAGGATTCGTCTTTACTAACGGAACATTCAATACAAACAACTTCACCATTACGCTTCTTACTGGCGCTTCGGGTACTAACGCGGTTTCAAATACAGGTACAGGTACGACTGTAGTTAACTTAGGTTCGTCCACTATTACCAGCGGTACTACAACCATATGGAACTTTGCTACAACTACAGGATTAACATTTAATGCGGGTACATCTAACTTAAGCATTAACGGTATTACCTTTGCAGGTGGTGGATTAACTTACTATAACGTCACTCTTGGTAATACAACTGTTGGTGGAAACTTTACTACTCCTGCTTTGAACGTTACGGGTGCAAATACCTTTAACAACCTTACTATGTCTGGGCCATCAACAGACGGATCAAAGCTAACAGTATTTGCGGCTAACCAAACAATTAACGGAACTTTCACTTGCGTTGGCTCAACAGTTCTTCGCAGAAACCTTTTTGTATCTAGCCCTAGATCAAATACTTCACAAATTACACTTACTTGCGCTGCCGTAAGCTTTGCTAACATTGACTTCTATGGCGTTATTATTGCTGGCGCAGCGGCTCCAGTAGATGGTACTCTTACAGGTTTAGGTGATGCTGGATATAACTCAGGCATTACATTCCCAACAGCCAAAACAGTTTATTGGAACCTTGCTACTGGTGGTACTACGTATTCTACTGCTTGGGCTACAACGTCTGGTGGTACACCTGCTGTAGCAAACTTCCCGTTACCACATGATATAGCGGTTATTGGAAATACTGGATTAAACTCTGGCGCTATTATTACAAATAGCTATACTGGTCCAAATCTTGATTTGAGCACTCGTACTGTTGCTATGACATTTAATTCGGCATCGGGAACTTCTTATCAAGCTGGTTACATAAACTCTCCGTCAACTCTTGTAACGTTTGGTTCTGGTTGTAACGTTATTATGTACAACAAAGCCTTGTACGCTGGTGGAACATTTACTGCTGGTGCGATTGTTCAAACTTTTGGAACTGTAGATATAACTGCATCAAATTCTTTTGCAAATTTTACTCTTAACAATGGAACTTTGAACTTGTTGGCAGGTATGGGTATCACCACCGGTTTTACTTTTTCCCAAACTTCTGCAGGAGCAGGTCCCGCTGCAATTCTCAATTTAAACTCCTACAATATTACTTGCGGAAATTCGTTTGCTAGCGGAGTTTCTACCAGAACTATTAACTTTGGTACAGGCTCCATTACTGTTACGAATAACTCTGGGGGTACTCCTGGTATAGCAGCTACTGGACTTACTGTAACTGGATCTAGAACATTTATTCTTGGTGGTTCTGGTGCATCTACTGTAGGAACTACATTACAGCTTACCAACTTTACCGAAGCAAATGCTTTTGATCTTTATCTTAATAGCAGTAGAACTTATACATTAACTATCCAGGCTAGCAGTTTTGTAAGAAACTTAATTTTTACAGATTTTACTGGTGGTACACTGGCTAACACAACTTTAACCGTATATGGTGATGTAACTTTTCCAGCTAGTGTTGGCACATTTACCGCTGGTACCAATGCTTGGACATTTGCTGGATCTGGAACACAGACACTTACTACCAACTCTAAAACTATAGATTGGCCTTTAACAAAATCTGGCACAGGTACTATTGCTACGTCTGGTAACTTTACGATGGGTTCTACTCGTGCGCTTACATTTACTTCAGGCACTATATCTGTTGGCGCTGGTACTACGCTTACTGTAGGTTCTTTTGTTACTTCTGGTACGACATTAAAGTACTTAGCTAGTACGGTATCTGGAACTCAAGGAAACATAACTAAAGCATCTGGAACAACTACAGTTACCTACATGAACATTAAAGACTCTGCAGCTTCTGGCGGTGTTTGGAGTGCTCTTGATGCCACTAACGTTAACGGTGGTAATAACTCAGGCTGGCTTATTGCTGGTACCCTTGGCTCTGCTTTTTTTCTCATGCTAAGAAAGTAGACCATGTTTGGTATATCAGCATTTTCACAAGCACCGTTTTCTTCTTTAGCGGGAAATAACTATAGCCTTACTATTAGTGAAAATTTTCTTATTGCTGATGTAGTAACGTATGGATCAATATTTAGTTTAAACATTTCTGAGAATGTTAATATCATTGCCTACTTCACCGTTCCTGGTTCTTTCTTAGGCGCGGTTGTTGAAAACTCAGGAATGGCTGATACCAATTCAGTCCTATCTTCCTACTTGATATCTCAATCAGAAAACTTTTATCTAGACGATTCATCCGCAATAAACTACGGATACTTGATTTCCAAAACGGAAGACTTTATTCCACAAGCATCTTATGTAAATTACTTTGCATCAAAGCAGTCTATAACAGAGGCTATTAATTCAGTAGCAAACGATCAAACTATTACTTCAGGTGGCCTACTTAGCCTTTCTGAAAACTCAAATGTAGCGTCCGTTCAAAGTGTTGCTGGTAACTTCCAAAATACCATTGCAGAAGACTTTGACCCTAAATCAACTCAAACAATACAATCTAATTCCGTCTTCAGTATTGCTGAAAATTCAGTTCTAGGAAACACACAAAGCATTAGTGCAGACTTCTTAAGAAGCATTTTTGAAAACTTTGATGCAGGAGATGCTCCAAGAATAAGGGCTGGCTACCTAATTACTTTTGCAGAAAATTCAAACGTTTCAAACTTTGAGACTGTAACAACAGGATACCTAAAGAGCATTACCGAAAACTTTAGCCCTAAAAGCGACCAAGAAATAAAAGTAGAGTACTACATTGATGTTTCTGATGGCGTTAGAATTATTGCGTACTTTGTAGCTGATGGCGAGTTCCTAGGCGCGGTTGTTGAAAACGTTGGAATGAATACAGTGCTAGTTTCACCAGCAAACTTCCCAAAAGATATTGCAGAAGGTTCTTATTTAGATAACGATCAGTCCGCCTCGTTGGGTGCATACAGAACTGTTGATGAAAATTTTGATGTTGCCTATAGCGAAGAGACACAGTCGAACTTCTTTCAATCGCGCTACGACAACAACTTAATGAACGACTATGTTGAAAGCCCAGGATCATTTGAGGTTTTCCAAATTGAGCCTTTTATTGCCACACCTGAACAAATAATAATACAGGCAAACTTTATACAAGCGTATGCAGGCCCGCTTGGTATTGAGAGCGTTGAAGAAGCATCATTAGGATCATTTAGAGGCGTTACAGAAAACTCAGACATTGAGGCAGAGCAAGCAATTGTAGGTGATTTTAACGCTGCCGTATTTGAAGATTCTGAGATGGAGTCCATTCAGATCCAAGGATTAAATGTAAGTTTCACCGTTACAGAAAATGTCGACTCTGAAGAACAGCAAAGCATCGTTGCAGACTTTTTCCAAGCTATTGACGAAGCAACCACAATAGAAGACTACCAAGAAATCCAATCAACCTACTTAGCGGAAATCTTTGAAAACGCTGCTATTGCAAGCATTCAGGTTGGATATTGGAGTACCGATGTCAGCATTGAAGAACAAACCGCGTTAGATAACGACCAAACAATCGTCCGTGCGTTTACTTTCAATATTACTGAGAACGCTGTTTTAGAAAATTCCCAGACTGCGGGTATTGACTTTACTACAGCAATGCTTGAAAACTTCCGCATAATTGCGATTCAACGGGCTAATAACAGTGATTTCTTCCAAGACATAGTAGAAGCGACTTTTATGGCAGACTCGAATGTTGCCCGTGCATGGGTTAAAATCAACGATAACCAAGACATTGTCTGGACTCCAGTCAATAACACACAATAGGATTAAGAAATGACAACTACCTACTCAACCAACCTAGCCATTGAGCTTATCGGTACAGGCGACCAGTCTGGTACATGGGGTGATACTACCAACAATAACCTTGGTACCCTTATAGAACAGGCAATTAGCGGCTATGTAACCCAAGTAATGAACGATGGTAACGCTGCAACTACCACGATTACTATTCCTAATGGCGCTTCTGGTGTGGCGCGGAATATGACCGTTGAGATGACAGGCACTGTTAGTTACTCCAATACAGCCCTGATTGTGCCAAGCAACGAGAAACTCTACTACATCTACAACAACACTACTGGCGGTAACCCTATACAAGTTAAGGTAAGCGGTCAGACTGGCTTATCCGTGCCAAACGGCAAGAAGATGTTGATGGTATCTAATGGTACAGACGTGGTAAGTGCGGTAAGCCACATGAGTTCTTTGACCCTTGCAAGCCCACTTCCAGCCAGCTCAGGCGGTACAGGCACAAGCAACTCAACAGGTACAGGCAGTATCGTATTCCAAACTAGCCCAACTTTAATTACTCCTAACCTAGGAACCCCAAACTCTGCGGTATTAACCAATGCTACGGGTTTACCCTTAACTACAGGCGTAACAGGAGTTTTACCATACACCGCTGGTGGTCTTGGTTCTAATACATTTGCTGCTAGCGTAATCTTAAAAGTAAATAGTTCTGCTAATGCTATAACTGCCGCCGTTCCGGGTACTGACTACGCTGCTCCTGCTTCAGCTACTACTTATACTGCGCTACAAACATTTTCTGGGGCTACTACAAACATAGCTCTTGAAGCCGTCAATATTAAAGAACCTGCAACTATTACTGCAACTGCTGCTACGGGCACAATTAACTACAACATAACTAGCCAATCAGTTCTGTATTACACAACAGCAGCAACAGCAAACTGGACAATTAACTTTAGAGGTTCTAGCAGTACAACGCTGTCTTCTATTATGGATATTGGTGACTCTATATCGGCTACCTTTATAGCAACTCAAGGTTCTACTGCTTACTTTAATAGCTCAGTTACTATTGATAGCACCGTTGTATCTCCTTTATGGCAGGGCGGTTCAGAACCAATTGCTGGTAACCCTAATAGCGTTGACGTTTATAACTACGTAATTATTAAGACGGCTTCTTCAGCATTTACTGTTTTAGCTTCTGTAACCCAGTTCTCTTAAGGTTAACTGATGCCACGTCTATCCCTTATTGGATCCGCAGCTCTAACTGCTTTTGGCTTTGCCTCAAGTGTGGGCTTTAACAACTACTCCGTTTCCTACCTATTGGTTGCAGGTGGCGGTGGTGGTGGAGCTAATGCGGACGAAGGATCAGGCGGTGGCGGTGGTGGTGGATACTTGTTTGGTGGTATCAATATTGATTCAACGACTGACTACACAGTTACTATTGGTGCTGGTGGTATCGTCAACGTATATGGTGGCAACTCCTCTATCGACAACGGCGTAATTAACGTTACTGCAATTGGTGGTGGTTCTGGTGGTGGTCTAGCTAACTCAGGCAATATTAATGGTGGCTCAGGTGGTGGGCAGTCATTTAGAGATATTTCTTCCGAAGATATTGGTCCTGGTACTGGAGTAAGCGGTCAAGGCTATGCGGGTAGCGAAAACGATGGTGTTTCCATTGGTGGTGGCGGTGGCGGTGCATCTCAAGTCGGACAAGGTATAGATGGTGGCGATGGTGTTCAGTCTTCTATTACAGGTACTGCAGCTTACTATGCAGGTGGTGGTGGAGGTGGTAATCGTGCGTCTGGTTCGGGTGGTGCAGGTGGCTTGGGTGGTGGTGGCTCGAACGGCGTAGCTGGTACTGCTAATACAGGCGGTGGCGGTGCTGGT
>Ga0114964_10002473_pt1 | contig 12860 bp, 10 predicted proteins | sample C_131016_MF_Meta_FD_92638 | JGI IMG/M metagenome (GOLD analysis project Ga0114964, IMG submission 92638) | Freshwater microbial communities from Lake Croche, Canada to study carbon cycling - C_131016_MF_MetaG | ecosystem: Environmental > Aquatic > Freshwater > Lake | place: Lake Croche, Canada... | reverse complement strand
GGTATATAGTAACAGTTATAATGTTAAAATATGGTGTCCATATAAATATTTTTGTCGGCGCGGCTTTTTTGCGGCTGTTCAGGCCCGCTGCTTGGAATGTCCACGTAGGGCCATACCGTCCGCTCAGGCGGAACGTATCGACCAACCGGTACTGAAAAGCGGGGAGCCCCGAATCCTGTTAAATCAGGGGAAATTGCACATTTGAATAGGACTGACTTTGACGACACCCCTACACCGTTGGATTGCCCGCGCACTGGTCTCGTTTGCTGTCGTCGCCTGCACCGCAGCCCAGGCCGGCTTTGTGCCTGCCTACACCGTGATGCGAGCGGTTGACAGCTTCGATATCCAGCTTGACGGGAGCTACCGTCAGTACTACGAATGGGCCTACCGGATCGATACGCCGCAAGGCATTAGCGACTTGGGAGAGTTGCGACTCAGCTACAACGAAAAGCTCGAAGACCTGGAGGTGCTGGAGGCCTACACCCTGCAACCCGATGGCACGCGGATCGATGTACCGCCGGACAAAATCCGCAAGCAGGACGGCGACGGCGGTCAGGAGTACAGCGACAGCAAGGCCATGGTGGTCATTTACCCCAAGGTGGAAGTCGGTAGCCGCTTGTTCATCCGCGCGCGCAGCCACCAGCACACGCCTCTGTTTCCCGGGCATTTCTTGATGTCCCGACACTTTTCTCCGCACTTTGTGTTTGAGGACACCGAAATCCGCATCAGCACGCAAGCGGGCGTGAAGCTCCAAATTGACGTGAACGGTGTCAGCGGCGGGCAGGTCGAGCCCTCACCCGAAGACGCGCCGGGCACCACGCGCTACCGCTTTACCTTCACGCAAGCGCAGGCCTACCCTTATGAATCCGGGCAGGCGAATCTGTCCGACTTCGCGCCCTACCTGGCCGTCAGCACCTTCGCCAACTACGCCGATTTCGCCCAGGCCTACCAGGTCCGCGCCAAACCGATGGCGGCTGTGACCCCGGCGATTGAGAGACTAGCCAAAGAGCTGACCGCCAACGCCAAGGACGAGCGCGACAAGGTGCGCAAGCTCTTCAACTGGGTGAGCCAGAACATCCGCTATGTCGCGGTCTACGTGGGCGAAGGCGGCTTCGTGCCGCATGCGGCACAAAGCACCCTGGATAACCGCTATGGCGATTGCAAGGACCATGTGACGCTATTGGAGGCGCTGCTGGAGGCTGTGGGGATTGAGAGCACGACCGCATTGGTGAATTCAGGTGGCGCGTACCAGCTGCCCAAGCTGGCGGTATCAACTCCCTTTGACCATGCCATCACCTACCTACCGTCGCTCGACCTGTACCTGGACTCGACCTCGCGCTTCTCGCCCATGGGTACCCTCCCCCATGGCGACAAAGGGAAGCCCACCTTGCTGACGGCCAGCGGCACGATAGGCCAGACGCCCGTGAATTCCTGGAAGAGCGACTACAACCGCTCGCGGGTACAGATGCGCATGCGCAAGGACGGCAGCTTTGTGGGTAAGAGCACGACCGTGATGCGGGGCATTGAGGAGGTCAATTCCCGGGGTAACCAGTTCGCCAACCAGAACGACGATCAGACACCGTGGATCAACGGCTTGCTGGCGAGCCACCAAGAGACGGGCACAGGGCGCATATTGCCCACCGAGCCGACCAACCTGGATACACCCTGGGCCGTGGAAGCGGAGTTCCAGTTGGATCCGCTGGTCAATGTGCCCGGTCCCAGCGCCATGACGATTCCCTACGGACTGGCGCCGGGTAGGTTGTACGCTATGGCCTCCCACAAGGCCATTGAGGCGCCTCGCTACCCGCAGCGCTGCTCGTCCGCCGAGTTACGTGAGACGACCACGCTGAAGTTTCCGCCGAATATGAAGATCACGCGCATACCCTCCAATGTGCAGGGCAGCTTCGGCAGTTACCACTACCAGTCGCGCTACACACTCAAAGGCCACACGCGCCTGGTTGACCGCCTGTACCGGGCCAAACGCACAAGTACCTTGTGCGAGACCAGCGTGAACCAGGACTGGAACCGGTTTCGTGAGGTGCTACAGCGGGATTTGCGCGGGCAGGTTTTTTTCAAGTAGGATGTCACGCCGGGAACAAAAAAGCACTGGGGTTTTGACGAGACTCCCGAGATCCAGCACGTGTGCCATGCACTTTGCGCGCTAACGCAGCAAATCCAACTGCTGCTGAACCCTTTGCGGCATTCCGAGTTGCTGCGCGCTGGGACTCGAAAATCGGAGCGAACTTAAGAACTGCCGTCGACCGTTTGCACTTGCAATGGTATTGCCAGCTGGATTGCCAGCTTCTTTCAACTCTTGAGCCAACGCATAACCAAGACTAGGGCCGAACTCGGCAGTTGCGCTTGCAAGAATGTCTGCCTCATTTAAAAGCACGGTGCACCAAGGCAAGTCCCATTCAAAATTCTTACCCGCCACAAGTTGGTGATGCTCAGCGACCAAGCGCACTTCGGTACTCAAAATTAATTTCTGAATGCATTCAATGTCATCGTCAAGCATGCCTGAAGCGTCTATTTTTTCGACCATGGCACGGCAAGAGCGGGTCTCAAACTCAGAATCAAAACGATTGAACCCCCCAGGGTGGTCCAAATCATGGCCAGTCGCCGAAGCGAGCAGGCAGGCGATCCAATACCAATCTGATTGCTTTGGATGGGATAGCTGCATCCTCATCAACAGGGTCAAGGTCACCAGCACGTCGGCCATGTGCAAACTGTTGTGGTAGCGAGGCTGGGGCGTGGGATCGTTTTCAATCTGTGTTGCAATTTTCGATGCGAAATCATTGATCACATCCGCTCTGGCATGGTGCAAATCGAGCAAGCCCATCGTTCGTTGGCAAACGGACAACACCGCAGGCAAGCCCACCCAGTTGTGCTCCCACGAATGCCTGAGTGAAGCTAGCGTGGTGATCAAGCCACCGAACCAATCATCGGTATCAATAACAATATGAAAAGATCCCCGGTAATTCACCATAGATGTCTTATATGCCGCGGCGTAGATTGTTGTTCATGCTCTGCTGGAGCAGCAAGGCTTCTAAAATCGTGACCAGCAAGTCAGAGTGCGTCGCCAGTGAAAGTCGTGCCTCTTCTTCATGAACTTGAATGCATGTGACGGCATCTTTGGCCCTGACGGAGGCGCCTCTGATTCCACCCGCTAAAAAAGCTTGCTCTCCAAATGACTCTCCAGACGAGATCGAGGCGAATACCACGCCATCTTTGGTCAATAACTCGACCGTTCCCGATTGAATTAGATAAAGATGTTCAGCCAGATCGCCCGCCTTGAAGATGCTTTCGCCTGCCTGAAATTGAACGGTTTTAAACTCAGGTAGCATTTTCGGTAGTGGCTTTATGCCAGCGTTCTCTTAATGATAGTTTTGAAAATCGTTTGCAGCGTTGGAGCCAGTTTAGGCAAAATGTTATCGACTTTTTGCAGAGGAATTAGACTCGCCTGCACTGAAGTGACTGTTACTAAATTAAAGCCAATAGGCATTTGCATGATGCCCTCCGCAAGTCCGATCACGCTGCCCGGGCCGAATCGATAAACTGATTCACCATTGACACCTAGCAGTGCGCCACGAACAATGAAGTAAGCGCTGTGCAAATGCTCGCCCTTGGTGAGCAGTCTTTTTTTGGCTTCAATGGTGGTGGCATGTAGCAAAGGGGAGCTCCACAGGCTGAAGTACAGCCGCTCATCGGAGCTTAATTGGCCGGATTTGAAAATCTCAAGGCTTTTTGGCGCATTGGGATCTTTCACCCCCAGTTTGTGCAAATGTTCAATATCAACAGAGAACTGACCTTTAAGTTCAGGCATTTATGCACTCATGTAGATATTTCTTGAACATCGCGGGATATCAAATCAGGATTATCAAACTTAGGAAATTCCAAGAATATCCACATGCGGCTATGGGCAGTGGGGCCTTGTTGTCACGTTGGCAGTCTGGCGTTAACGTAAGAAGTGAGCATGGGCCCCAACCCTTTGCATTCAACCATTTCTCTCTCTTCTAAGACAAAATGCTCTTTCAGCAATTCATGGGTGACGGCGCTGACTTGAATCCGCCCATTTCCTGCGGTTGACTCCATACGGCTGGCGGTGTTGACTGTATTGCCCCATAAATCGTAAGAAAATTTGGTGAATCCAATGACACCTGCAACAACGGGGCCGGAGTGGATGCCGATTCGCATTTGTATTTCTTGTTGGTTGGCTTGGTTGAAGTCGGTCAAGTCCTGGTACATGCCAAGCGCCATGTCAGCCACAATTTCGGCGTGATCACTGCGCGGAATAGGCAAACCTCCCACAGCCATATAGGCGTCGCCAATTGTTTTGATTTTCTCCAATCCCAGCAACTCCGCACGCTTATCGAACCTGGAAAAAATATCATTTAACAATTTGACCAATTCTGGCGCCGTCTTCTTTGCAGACATCTTGGTGAAGCCGACTAAATCACTGAAAAGCACCGTGACTTCAGGATAGCTGCCAGCGATGTTTTTCTCGCCTCTTTTCAGGCGATCGGCAATGGGTTTAGGAAGGATATTGAGCATCAGCTTCTCAGACTTCATTTGCTCTATGTGAAGCATTTCTTTTTCACGCTGCAACTCTAAAATGTGTTCGCGGTCGAGATCACGCAGGCGTTTTTTTTCTAAGGATGAAAATACGCGCGCCCTCAGTAAAACCGCATTGAAAGGTTTGGGCAAATAGTCTTCAGCGCCTACTTGGATGCACTCCACGATCCGGTCAAAGTTTTCAGCAGAAGAGATAATGATCACTGGCAAATAGCTTAATTCTGGCGTTGACTTCACAACTTTCAAAACGCCCAAGCCATCCAGCTCAGGCATCTCCATATCGAGCAGCATCAGGTCAAATTTCTCTACGCGCAAGCGTTCAACGGCCTCGTTGCCATCCCCTGCCTCTGCAATGTTGGTAATTCCAATGCTGTTTAGTTCGCGAATTAGAATTCTTCGCAGCGTTTTGCTGTCATCCACGACCAGAACTTTCATCGATTTGGTTTGCTCGAGAATTTCCGCAGAGACACCAAAATTCAAAGTTGTGGGGGCAGCGTTGGGGGTCGTGTTTTCGGTCATGTGGATTCCCAGCTTTCTAAGTTAAGCCTTGCTGTAATAAGAAACCCGTTCTAAACGGTGCAACTTGAATGAGGCATCAAACAAAATAGATTCGGAAGCGCCAAGCATCAAATAGCCTCCAACATCTGAGAGTTGATCCCTCATTTTGCTGAGCACCATTTGTTTTTTCTCTTGATTGAAATAGATCAAAATATTGCGCATTAGTATCAAATCTGATTTAGGCGTGACCTGCCATGGTTTGATGAGATTGATATTTTCAAAATGAATCCATTTGCGCAAATCGGAATTGACTTGCCAGTGGCCCGATTCAAGGCGCGTGAAATGGCGACTGATCTGCTCTTGGGTGAGCCCTCTTTGCATCTCTGACGGTGAATAAATGCCGGACCGGGCCTGCGACAGCGCACGCTCGGACAAATCGGTTGCGTAAATTTTCAAGTCCCAGTCGCGCAGAGTCGGAAAACTTTCGCGCAACAATATGACCAAGCTGTAGGGCTCTTGGCCGGTTGAAGCAGCCGCGCACCAAATGGACAATTTCTTTGAATCACGCTTGGCGTGGATCAACTGAGGCAGCAAGACATCTTTGATCGCTTGGAAAGGATGTATGTCCCTGAAGAACATGGTTTCGTGTGTAGCCATTGCTTCAAAAGTGACCCAATGCAGTGGGCAAATCGGTTTGGAAACCAATTCTTTGATCAAACTGAGGTGGTCAGGAAACCCATTTTTTTGTGCAATGTTGCCCAAGCGAGGTCCGAGAAGATACTGTTTCTCGTGGTCCATGGCGATTCCCGTGTGACCCTCAAGCATCTTGAAAAAGAGCTCAAAGTCGGCGTTTCGCGTGGGCGCGCTGTATGGTGTCATTTGCGTTGCAGTTGCAACAAAATTTCGCTGGGGATTTGGGTCAGGGGCAGAACTTTCTCGGCCAAATCCTCGTTGACCACTGCGCCTGGCATCCCCCAAATCACACTGCTTTCTTGATCTTGAGCCCAGATGCGTCCACCGACTTTGACAATTTCCATGGATCCTTTGAGACCGTCATAACCCATCCCGGTTAGGACGACGCCTAGGACATGACCGCCATACACGTTAGCAGCACTTCGAAACAAAACATCCACGGCTGGCCGACAAGAGTTCTCGGGTGGGTTTTCATTCAATACCATATGAATTTTGCTGCCTGACCGTGCCACTTCCATGTGCATGCCACCCGGAGCTATGTAAGCATGTCCGGGCAAGGCTTCTTGTCCGTCGATGGCCTCAGTGGTTGGAATGACGCCAATTGCATCGATTCGAGTTGCCAGGTATTCCGTGAATTTCGGAGGCATGTGCTGCACGATGAACATGGGCACGGACAGAGGTGATTTCCATAATTGAAACAACTCCATCAGGGCAGCAGGCCCTCCCGTTGAAACACCTATGCAAATAGCATCCACCCGATGATTTAGACTTTTTTCTCGCACAGGAAGCAATGACGCATTTGCTATGACACTGCTTAACTTGGCCGTCTCGTTGTGAGGCTTGGCATGGGCTGAACTTGCGCGGTTGGCTTTTTGGCACAGATCTTTGATCTTGGGCACCAAAATCTGCTCAAGAATTCGAAGCGCCTCTGCCCTGTCTCCCAAGTTGGTCGGCTTACCGACATAGTCGCTCGCGCCAAGGGTCAGCGCATCGATGGTGGCTTCAGCGCCCCGTTGCGTGAGGGAACTGAACATGATGATCGGCAGTTGGCGATCAAACAGCCGAATTTCCTTCAAAGCAGTCAGCCCATCCATCTCGGGCATTTCAATGTCCAGTGTCACCAAGTCCGGTTTAATGCGCTTGATATCTGCAATGGCTTCTAACCCATTCGCACTGGTGCCGATGACTTCAATTTCGGGATGCGCCAATAAGGAGGACATGATAATTCTGCGCATGACGGCCGAATCGTCGACTATCAGAACGCGAATTTTTTCTGTGTATTTAAGAGGCTCGTCTGGTGTCATGTTTATGAATGAAAAAGACCCTGTTTAGCTACTTTGCTAAGAAAGTTTTAGCCTTAAGCGGTGTATGCTGAATCGGCATCAGTTGATCAATGCTTGCTTTTTTGAAACATTGATACCTTGGATGATTTTTGTGTGATCCAACATCAGCAGCAGTCTGCTCGTGAGTTTGTGTACGCCAAAAACCAACTCGCGCGACATTTCTGGAAAATTCGGGGGTGGCGGCTCGAAGGTGTCGTCTTCAAGCGAAATAATTTCGCCCACACTGTCGACCAAAAGGGCCACCACCATCCCCTTCGATTTCAAAATAATGGCTATCGTTTCTTGCTGGCCCGTCGTGTTGTCCAGACCCAGTCTTTTGTACATATCAATGGCGGGCACCAATTGACCGCGCAAGTTGGCAATCCCTCTGACGGTCTCCGGACTCTTAGGAACATGCGTCACGCTCAAATTTTTATTCAGCTCCAACACATCCGTAGCGATGATGCCAAAGGAAAATTTACCCAAGGAAAATGTGAGGTAGTCGCCGGCGTTGCTCATTGGACCATCTTCCAGTCAATGACGGCCAATTCGGATTGTTCGTTGTCCGGGTACACCATGATCTCACTGTCTTGAGTCCTGCGCATCCGCAGGATTTCCTGCACATCAATTACGTTGATGACCCTGCCGTTGAGAATGACGCAACCCTTAAGTCCGCGTTGCTGCGAGCTGGCTTCTTGCATAATTTTTGGTACTTGAATGATGTCATGTACCTTGCCGACAACCAGCCCCATGGGCAAGCCGTTCACGTAATGCGCAATCACCGAGAGCGGCTCTTGACTTTGAATAGGCATGGGGCTCGCCCCATCGATGTATTCATTAAGCCGTAGCAAATGCATGAGGCCGTTGCCGTATTGGACTACTTCACGTTTTCCATTTTTCTGAATTTTTTCGACCTTGAAACTCTCCAGTCGGTCCACGCACTCCAAAGGAATAGCGGTGAATTCAAGGCCTGGCAACTCAAACAAAAGCATGGGTATTTGTTCCACAGTCGCCTCGACCGTAATTTGCACTGGATTCAGCGGCCGGGCTTGGATCTTGGCGACCAAACTCGAGTTGTTGGCCATACCAGCCACATCCAAAATCAGTGCGACGCTGCCATTGCCCAAAATGGTTGCACCTGCAAAATCAGTGCTGCCACTGAACAGAGGCCCCAGGGGTTTGACCACAACCTCTTGCATGTTCAAGACCTCATCGACCAACAAACCAAATTGAATGCCGCCGGATTGGAGCAAAGCAATATTGACCACCGCGTCCTTACCGGGGAACTTCTGGCTTAGATTCAATTGATGATTCAGTAACAAAAGTGGTGCCAGTTTGTTGCGCAAACGGAAAACGGGCAAACCATAAAAGTCCTCCAAGCCGGTGCTGTCATGGGCCAAGTCCAGACGCACCATTTCAACGATACTATTTTGAGGAATGGCATAACGCTCGTCCTCACATCTGACAAACAAGGCTGGCATCACCGCCAACGTCAATGGAATTTTCAAGCAAATATTGGTGCCCTGACCCCGAGGACTATCAATCTCAATGGAGCCACCGATCTTGGCGATGTTGGTCTTCACAACGTCCATGCCAACACCCCTGCCCGACAGGTTCGTCACGACGCTCTTGGTGGAGAACCCTGGCAAAAAGATGTATTCAAGCAACTGCATGTCCGTCAAAGTCAGCGCATGCTCCGCTGTCAAAAGTCTCTTCTCGATGGCCTTCTTACACACCAGGTCAAAATCAACGCCGCCACCGTCGTCGGCAATCTGAATCACAACCATGCCATTTTCATGACTGGCCTTCAATAGAATTTGTCCCGTCGCTGGTTTGCCTAACTGAGTCCGTTGCTCAGGCGTTTCAATGCCATGATCAATGCAGTTTCTGATGATGTGGACCAAGGGGTCTCGAATGGCATCCAATAAGGTCCGGTCTAACTCCGTGTCTGCACCTTCTTGAATTAAGTTAACTTGCTTCCCACATTCATTGGAGACGTCCCGGATAAGCCTGGAGAACTTGCTCCAAATCTGCGAGATCGGTTGCATGCGGGTCATCATCATCCGCTCTTGCAACTCTTGCGTAAGCAAGTCAATCGTTCGGACGGCGCCAGTGAAATGGTGGTCGCCGAAATCTGTGGCGAACGGCAGTAATCGGTTGCGCGCCAACACCATTTCGCTGACCAGGTTCATCAACTTGTCGAGCAAATCCAAATTGACTTTCACGGGCTGAGCCACATCTTGGGCCACCTCCACGCGCAATTCTGGCGCTGCGACTACTGGCGCATGCGTGGGACTTGGGGTCGCAATAGTTGCGGGTTCGGGGGGCGGCGGGGCTGGGCTTGCTGCCTCTGAGATTTGCGTTACGGCCTCTTTGGCTGGCTCAACAGGCGGTGGCACGGCCACCATGGCTTCGTCGGGCTTTTTCTCTGCCAATGCCACCCCATTGGCGAGATTGAGCAAATCTTCAATAAGCTGGGTGTTGTCACCCTCCGGTTCGGCATTGGTAGCCTCAATGGCGGCGATAATTTCTCTGACAGCATCCAGGGTAACCAGCAGCAAGCTGGTCTTTTGCTTGTCCAGCTCAAGGCTGCCATCGCGAATTTTTCCAAGCAAAGTCTCGCCCGCGTGGGTGACTTTTTCTAATCTTTTGAAGGCGAAAAAACCGCTGCTGCCTTTGAGCGTGTGGATGGCCCGGAAAATGTTGCCAACCAGCTTCTTATCGTCAGGTGTTTTCTCAAGCAATACGAAATCCAGATCCAATTGGTCCAGAATTTCTCTGGCCTCAATGATGAATTCAACCAGAATTTCGTCGGTATTGTCCATAAGCCTAGCGGGTCAGTTATGCTTATTTTTAAAATTTGAATTTAGCCACTGCGCCTTCAAGAGCAACGGCAATTTTGGACAAATCAGAGGCGGCTTGCTGGGAATTCGAAGCCCCTTCAGTCGTGCTATTGGCTGCGTCGGCCACTGACTTGATGTTTTTAGCAATCTCCGTGCTGCCGGTTGCGGCTTCCGAAACATTGCGATTGATCTCTGCTGTGGTGGCAGCCTGCTCTTCAACGGCACTGGCGATGATTCCAGATATTTCATTCATCTTGTTGATGATGGCGGTGATCTCCTCAATCGAGGCCAAGGCCCCTTTCGCATCCGCCTGCATAACGTTGATACTCCCACCGATCTCTTCGGTGGCTTTGGCCGTTTGGCGGGCCAACTCTTTGACCTCGTTGGCAACCACTGCAAAGCCCTTGCCCAATTCGCCAGCACGAGCAGCCTCAATGGTGGCGTTGAGTGCGAGCAAGTTGGTTTGTTCGGCAATGCTGGAAATGACTTTCAAGACATTGCCAATTTCCATTGTGCTTTTGCCCAGCTTAGACATAGTTTCGTTGGTGCTTTTGGCTACATCAACCGCTTGATTGGCCACTGTTGAGGCTTGTACGGTGCTCAGTGAAATCTCGCGGATGCTGGCACTCATCTCTTCAATGCCAGTGGCAACCATGTGCGTGTTGCTGCTCAGCCTATCGGCGGCATCAGCAACGACCTTGGCCTGAGCGGATGTTTCTTCTGCATTGGAGCTCATCTGCATGCTGACGGCCGCTAACTCTTCGGACGAGGTGGCTACCGATTTGGAATTGGCGCCAATGGCGTGGAACGACTGCTGCAAGTTGGCTTGCAAAACTTGAATGGCCTTGGCCATTTCACCTATTTCGTTATCCAGGTCTGTGTTTTCAACTTTGGTGTTAAGTTTGGAGTCAGCCATTTCAAGAATGGTTTTTTGCAGGCTTGTAAGCGGGCGCTTGACGGACTGCAAAACGACATAAACAACGAGAAAAGACAGGAGTACAGACGCGCCAAGCATCAGGCTCATAACTGACTTTATATGATCCAGTTCATCCTGGGTTGCGACAACATTTTTCTTGGCGTTGATTGATTTTTGATCGCTGACTTCGGCCATTAATTGGGAAATTTCCGCGAGAAGTGCCCGGTATTCTGGGTTATTCAATACTGCAAAGACGGCTCCCCCTGAGTCCTTTCCCACTTCAATTTTTAAAATATGGTCAACATACGTTTTATAAAATTGATCAAATTTAGTAGAAATCGTAGCTAGTTTTGCTTTTAATTCCGGACTGCGAATAGTCGGCTCCGCATCTTTTAAATCTTTTTCTATTTCAGGCTTCAACTTGATAATGATATCTGCAGCTTTCTTAGCACTTTCTGAATCATTGCCGTAATGGGACAATCCAAATCTATTCACGTAGCGCGCAACAATCTGCACATCGCGTGCGGTTTCATTTAGCAGTTTTACTCCAATCAAATCCCGTCCGTAGATACCTTCAATCGCATCGTAAAGTTTCGCGAATGTCCAAAAGGCCGTAAAACTCAGTGCAAGTGAAAATAAAATAGTAATAGAGAAACCGACTATCAATTTTGTACTGAGATTAAATTTTTCAACAGATTTAAGTGTGGACACGTTAAATTTCCCAGGTAAATATGAAGGGAGTGAGTGAAATCCGGCCTCGGCAGTCGCAATGCCAAACTCGCTGCTCGGCACCACGTTACTACGATTACCCTTCAATTTTTCGCAAAAATTTATAATTTTGCTAAGCAAAACCCTTGGTTTGCTTATAATTTTGGCAAGCAAATCCCTCGGATTGGATATGTGTCTTCGCTACCGGCTGACTGATTCACCTCATAATTCGGCGATTTGCAAACTTCAGTTATCGTTATCCTGTCCAGTGGTGATCCCCCCCAATTTCCACCGGCCCTGCAGGGAGAGCGGTTATGCAGTTTTGGGGGGAAACCGCCCTAGGCCATCATTTGCACTGGCGGGATGTTGTTAGTTAATCAGCTCGAAATATGGCCGAAGCCTGTTTACAGAACTGGCGAGAACACTCCATACCTAGGATACGGACTTCAAACTATTTAATGAGATTCTTAAGGTGACGCGTGGTTAGTTTAAAAAGTGATGCAAAGAAAACTATCCAATACATTCACACATAATCTTGTTTTCAAATCGGAATAAAGGGAAATATCCCTAATTTCGGGTTGGCAGTTATACGAATTCCTGGGTCTTCCAAGGTCCTCGGAGGGTAATCAACTCATCCTGTGGGCGCAGGGTTTATGCACCAAAAACATTCCCGTCAATAATGTTGTGGTGTGTCGCACCCAACAATTGAAGCGTATCCAATCCCCGCCATAGCCTGATGAGCCAACAGACCCAAGCCCCCACCACTTCGTCAGATGCCGATGCAGGACAACGCCGCTTGGTACAGGTGCTGTTTGTCGGCGTCTTCATGGCGGCGCTCGATTCAGCCATCGTGGGGCCGGTTCTGCCCGCATTGCGTGCAGCCTTTGGTATCGACAACCGAACCGCCGGACTGCTGTCTACCGTTTTTTCCCTGAGTTCGATGTGCAGCACGGCGCTGATGGCTTACTTCAGCGACCGCCATGGCCGCCGTCCGGTGTATCTGGCCAGTGTGGCGCTTTTTGCCATCGGCTCGCTGTGCATCGCGGCTGCACCGAGTTTTGACCTGCTGCTCGTCGCCCGTGCCATCCAGGGCATTGGCGCCGGGGGCATTGCGCCAGTGGCCAGTGCGGTGATTGGTGATGTGTTCACCGCCGAGCGGCGGGGCCGCATTCTGGGGCTGATCGGTGCCACCCACGGCATGGCCTTTGTGCTCGGGCCGCCACTGGCGACCCTGCTCACATCCACGCTGGGCTGGCGCTGGCTGTTCCTGGTGAATATTCCGGTCGCTTTGGTCGTGCTGGTCTTGGG
>Ga0114964_10002472_pt1 | contig 12862 bp, 11 predicted proteins | sample C_131016_MF_Meta_FD_92638 | JGI IMG/M metagenome (GOLD analysis project Ga0114964, IMG submission 92638) | Freshwater microbial communities from Lake Croche, Canada to study carbon cycling - C_131016_MF_MetaG | ecosystem: Environmental > Aquatic > Freshwater > Lake | place: Lake Croche, Canada... | reverse complement strand
CCCTGGACTGTCGATTGGAGTTGTGTAGAACTTACATAACCCTGAGTAGCAAGTCCTTGAATAGAAGAAATTAGGTTACTTGCCAATTGAGAAGCTGTAACTAAGCTGGTTGAGTTGAAATAAAGAACTGAATTATAGTTACTTAAACTTAGAATATTATAAGGATTATTTGTATCTATCAAATTTATGTTCGATACTATAGGTGATATCTGATACGGATATGAAGTTAAAAATACGGAAGAGCTCACGGATTGAATGTAAGAATAAGAACCTGAAAAAACAATATTTGTATATGTATCGCCTGTGTTAAAGGAGGTTATGGCGGCTTGGTAGAGTTGGCTTGATTCTGTTGTGGCTTGTGTATAGACTACTGAACCGTTTACATAAAAAGTTGTTATTTGATTTGTGGGAGTCTGTGAGACTAGAGTAATTGTTAGAATATCATTCGAATTCCAAGCCTTGATATTCTGTGTGGTTCCATTTGTGTATACGTAGAGTTGGTTTCCAGAATTGTAAAAATATTTATTGAACTGTGATGATGAATTAATAATGCCTATGTGTGTGGCCCCTGTAGTATCAGAAATATTTGCTTTACAAGTAAAGAATACGTTATCATACGACTCTGCTGAGGTTACTATGGAGACTAAGTCTTGTATAAAAACTCTTATAGAGTTATTTTGTGAATTGAAGATAATAGCACCAGAAGGAGATGTGTTGGGGATAGATAATGTAAAGAGTGCATTGTTCAGTGATGCTGTAGAAAGATATCCAGCAGTTCCAAGGCCCTGTATAGAAGAGGTAAGAGAGGTTGTAGAAATGTATCCTACATTTCCTAGACCCTGCGTTGTTGAAACGAGACTTCCAGAAAATACAGAGGAAGAGAGATATCCTAAAGTTCCAAGGCCCTGTGTTGTAGATATGAGGGCTGTTGTAGAAATATATCCTGCAGTACCAAGTCCCTGTGTTGTAGAGGTGAGTGATGATGCAAACGATGCTGTGGAAAGATAAGCTAGTTGTCCTAGACCCTGTATTGTAGAGGTGAGTGATGTTGTGGAAAGATAGCCTAGCTGACCTAGGCCCTGTGTTGTAGAGGTGAGTGATGATTCAAATGATGATGTAGAAAGATATCCAGCGGTCCCAAGCCCCTGTGTGGTAGATATGAGAGCGGTTGTGGAAATGTATCCTAGCTGACCTAGTCCCTGTGTTGTAGAGACGAGCGATGATGCGAATGATGCTGTGGAAAGATAACCTAGTTGTCCTAGACCCTGTGTGGTAGATGTTAGAGAAGCGCTAGAAATGTATCCTAGCTGACCTAGACCCTGTGTTGTAGAGGTGAGTGAATATTCATATGATCCTGTGGAAAGATAACCTAGTTGTCCTAGACCCTGTGTGGTAGATGTGAGGGAGGCGCTAGAAATATATCCTAGTTGTCCTAGACCCTGTGTTGTAGATGTTAGAGAAGCGCTAGAAATGTATCCTAGCTGACCTAGACCCTGTGTTGTAGATGTTAGAGAAGCGCTAGAAATGTATCCTAGCTGACCAAGACCCTGTGTAGTGGAGGCCAATGACGTCGTATATGCTGCTGTGGAAAGATATCCAGCAGTTCCCAAGCCTTGTATAGAAGAGTTGAGTGACGTTATAGAAGTATATCCTAGTTGTCCTAGACCCTGTGTTGTAGAGGTGAGTGATGATTCAAATGATGATGTAGAAAGATACCCAGCGGTCCCAAGCCCCTGTATAGAAGAAACAAAGATAGGTGTAGAAAAATATCCTAGCTGACCTAGACCCTGTGTTGTAGAAGTGAGAGAAGCTGTTGATACATACCCATCAGAACCTAGTCCAATTACTGAGGAAATGAGTTGTTCTTCGATAGCAAGATAAAACGTGCTCAGCGTAGAAGTTATGTATTCCACGGTAGACAGAAGAGAATTAGAGGGTTGGTAGTCTGTGCCATCGACAAATAAACTCTGTGTATTAGTATTATACCATATAATTCCAGTGCTAACTAAGGGGATCGCTGATTGTTGATATAATTGGGCATATGCTGCACCCACTCCTTGGCCTACACGAACTTGTCCTTGTATATTCACTACACCCAGAGGATTTATGGAAGAAGTGAAAGTGAAAAGTTGGCTTCCCACAATACCTGAAGAAGAAGTATAAATAAGAACAGCATTATCTGATGTGATTGTGCTAGGTGTTGCTATATATCCTGGTGGTCCCTGTGGACCCTGAGGTCCAGTAGGCCCAATAAAACACTGATTACTTTGATTATATCCAGCGTTAGCAACGATTGCCTTTACCCGCCGTATTTCTATTAATTCTCCTGGTGTCGGGGTTTGCGACATCTACAAGTATCTTCATTAAAGTTAATCAGGAAAAACTTGTTTTAGCAACGTAGTACGATTTAATAGATTCTTTGTCCTATCTAAAACTTCTTGTTGAATCTTGACAACTCTGTGAACAGCGTTGCTATGAATAATTGCGCATTCATAGAATTTCGTACACAGATTCGCCCAGCTCTTTAATAGAAGATGATCGGGTTTTTTTTGTAATGCCATACGAAATAGATCAAGTTCAAAGTCTCTATCATGCGTATCATAGCAATATTGGATAAAATCTAGCATTTTTTCTTTATAATCGTAGTGTGAGGTATTTAGCATAGTTTTACGTAGCGCATGAACTTGTAGGGGTACAGAATATTCAGATGAAAATTTATGTAAATTCCAACGTGTTTGGCGATAATTTGTGAATGCCGAGCTTGCTGTTGATTTAGACGCTGCTAATTGATTCCATACAGATATTATTTGTGCTTGTGTAAAAGGGAGGTTTGTGAAGGGGTTTCGGGGGAGTTGTGGGGACTCAAAAAACCCATCGTGATGCATGAGTCTTTCCGTAATATCACGCATTAATGACGATGCTTCAAATACCGCCGTACTTCTTGACACCCAGCTCACGATGCGGATAGGATCTTTAGGCACTTCCAGAGTGAAGAAGTCTTCCGTATTAGTAGGACGAAGACGAGATACTCTCCAGCGATGAAGAAATCTGCAAAAGATTCCACGAAGTCTGCGGATCTTAGTACACGCCAAGCGAAGATACTTACGTTGCTCTGATTGTACTGACCTGTTCGTATTTATAAAGTTATAGAATGTAGTTGTAGTGACCGATTGTATATAATCGCGTTCTTGCCTGAGTGTGCTTCCTTTCATGAATTTGAGGATTGCTTCTATCTCTTTCATGAATGTGCAAGGAGGATATAAATTAAAGGTTGTATTATGAGGGGCATAAAATTTCATATCCATGAATGAAACCTGTGGCGCGTTGTTGTGCCCCACAGGTAAAAAAATCTTAGGTTTTTTAGTATCTCTTGTGAGATAATTTAGCTTGTATTTTGACTTACGTTTTGCTTTTTTTGCGGGTCTTGCTTGTTTCCAAGCTGAAAGATCCATGCTTACATAAGAATTGTTCGGCGGCTTTATGCTTCTTCTTTCTCGGTTTCAAAGAGGAAGAGTACCGAATCTTCGACGTATCCTTTTGGCTTTCCGTTTTTATCGCGAGCGATATTCTTCGTATCAACAAAGTAGGCGCGACCATTACAATCCATGACTCTGTTGACAAGTTCGTGCTTTGTGATAGAGGGGATTGGTAGATTTATGTGTCGTTGGCAGGCATCAAATCCGATGCTACAGGGTGCGCGACATCTGGTGAAGACTGCTCCCATTTCACACGAAGATTCAGGATACTTGCAGGTTGTCGGTAGAGAATCCGGAACTTCGATATCAATAAGGCCAATTTTGATCTGGGCTTTGACTTTTTTCCAAAGATCTGCCGATTCTCCCTTGTTATGTTTGGCGATATCTTCAACAAGAGCTCTGGCTTTACTTTGAAGAGTTGTCTCAAACATCTTCCAGAGTTCCGCGACAACAGGGATAGTTGCAGGCATTTTTGGGTGATGTGGGGGACTTGTGTAAGAGTGGTTGCTTGAGTTCAATTTTAGTAGAAGTGATTCTTCAGCCTTGTGTAGTGATGGCGGCTGTGTTAGTTGGAATGATTCCCTCGCAGCAGTCTCCGTCCATATGGGGGGCAAGACTCTGGGAACTCTTACATGCCATCGGCGTCAGAACAGGAAGAAGTCCGCATCGTCTTCGCGCCGATGAATTGAGAAATCTACGATGGTTAGTAAATCATCTGGAATCAATTGTTCCTTGTCAAGAATGCCGGGCGCATATTGAAGAATATCGTCGTTTTCATCCTCCTCCTGACGAAAGCCCTGGCGACTATAATGAATGGTTTTGGCAATTTCACGAGGCTGTGAATCAGAGACTTGGGAAAGTGGGAATATCTTTTTCAGAAGTATGCTCTCGGCCGCAGCGTGGTGTTATAGAAACGTGGAAAGAATTTCTCGCTATAGTAAAACTTCCTGCAGTCTCTGTAAAAGCTTTCGATCGCCATATACGACTTTGGATGGGCTTTGCAGGAATTTAATATTGTCTCTTTATAAATGGACGGTGAAGCCAAAGCAAGAGTTATTGAACTTTTAGAGGGAAGTGTGGTAAAAGCGCTAGCGAGCCTAGATGATGCTAACAGTCTGAAGAGGCAGAATAGTCCTCCTGAGGGTTATTCTCCAGAACTCAGACAAATATTTGCTGCGTATGAAAAGGCAGCTACGGAACTCATAGATGAAATCTCAGATGTCATTCATGAATTAGATGTTCCAGAAGAAAATGAAGAAGATCCTGGAATGGTTCAAGGAGGCAAACGCGACAAAGGACGGCGGTTCAAGCGTAAGTCAAGAAAAACTCGTCGCACTAAGCGTAAGAATTAATCGGTTTTGTCGGCGGTGTAATCGTTTCTGAGCTTGGTGAACCAACACAGACTATGGGGCGATCAATACTACTCGGCTGAATCATTCCTTGAACAATACCCAGAATCTCAGCAGGACGTACACCACACCATTCAAATACAATCTTAAACCAAGAATATCCTGTGATTGTTATGTAAATGAGAGGGAACAAGTTGTACATGAAACGTCCTTCGCAAGGAGTCTTCATATAACGGAATACGACCAAGATAAGTAGCACAATCACTCCAATTGTGATCGCGACAGAGGAGAGCCATTTGCGATTAGAAACACGAGCATTCAACTTCTGTTGTTCATCATCAGAAGCATCGGGGCTCAAGGAAGGAACTGGTAAATTATAGATTGCTGCAGCATTCGCAAAGAAGAATCCAAATAAGAACATTAGATGCGCCATCCATGAAGAGGGATTTCCGTAGCGCATATCACTATCGCTTACATTCGGAACCATGGAGCAAGTAGCGGCAGCGCGATCATCGGAGTTAAAATCAGAGTTTACAAACCAGGCAACGGGATTGCCAAAATAAAAGACAGATTTATCATCGTTCATCTTGCGAGTGATAAACTGTCCTAGGAAGGGTATCAAGAGCAGAGTGATATAGGCATAGCTCGCGCCACCACCACCAATCCCTGCGCAATTCACAAAAGCTACAAGAATACAGCTAAACAACCATTTGATGAGTTTTGTGATACTGAAGAAATTTCCATCATACCATGCCGGTCCAGATTGATTGGCCATGAAACCGAGAGCGGGTACAACAAACAAGTGTCCAAAGAATAAGTATAAGAGTCCTGTGTTAGAAGTTAGACTTCCTATAAAGAATATAAATCCTATAATCAATAAGGGTAATGTAAGAAAGGTGTCTGCCACCATATCTCGGATGGCATTTACATATTCCATCTCTACTACTAATCTTTGAACTAAACTTTGGTAGCAGCCTTTGCGGCAGGAGCAGGAGCAGGAGCAGCAGGCTTGGGTGTAACAACTGTCGGTGTGGAAGAAACACATACATAGTCCATGCCAGTCCTCGGCACAATACGAGGAATGAATAACAGATCTACAGATTCTTTACCAAAGACAGAAGCATTCTGCATGCAGATTAAATAGCCCACAAACAACCCTATAACACAAGATATGCCCAATTTCAAGAAACCGTCGCAGTGGTACACAAGCAAATACAGAGTATAGAGCAGAATAAACATAGCAGCGCTAGCAATCGCCAAATAGATGCGATTACTGTATTGTGGTCCTAGGGCCGAGCATTCTTTATTGAAATATTGTAAAGCACCGATACAGTAAGCTGCTGCATATGATATGAAATACAGAGGAAAATTAGGAATACTTCCATTCGCCGATCCTTGAAGTAAAGACCGGAATCGTGATGCGCTAATCGTTTGAAAATAACTCTTACAAGCAGCAGCTAAACTCTCAGTTCGAGAAGTTGTCGGTGTTTCAATATAACTCGCAAAGCCTTGAATACCTTTGAATATCAAAGAGGCTTCTAATGACGAGAAAGCCAACATAAAAAAAGGATAATTCATGGTAATGGCGGCAAAGAACAGCGAACCCATGGTTAAGATGATGGGGGCTAGATGGCCGATCTCGGGGAGTGTGGCGAATATTGATTTATCGATCGGAATGAGAATGAGTTCTCTGAACATGTCATATGCTCCCAACTTTGCTTGAGAGTTTGTAGCTGCAGCAGGAGGAGCTGTTGCAGCAGGAGGGGTTGGGGGATTAGGATCCGCCATTCTAAAGCCAGATGACAACTTCTATGTAAGATGGGAATACCTTCATATTTTCGTAGAATTATACAAAAATATCCAGGCATAGTATCAGAGAGAATTACTGATTGTAATACACTATGTTTTGACTTCAACTGTCTTGTATATCGTTGTATTCGTGAGAATGCGATGGCCAACTTAGAAGTTCCTCCTATTCATGATGTGGATGCCACGCATATATGGGAGAATGCGCTTCTGCGCGAAGTTCGTCGTGTTGTGAAAGAGGTGTGGGTTGAGGCTGGGCGACCTTCTCAAGTGTATATTGCCGTAGATGGAGTTGTTCCCATGGCCAAGATTCGGCAGCAAAGAGTTCGTCGTTTCAAGTCAGCGTATTTACGAAAGCTGGGTGGATGGGATACGAATTCCATAACTCCTGGAACTTCTTTCATGGCCAAGTTGAACAAGGAGTTGGAGAGTCTTGTGAAGGAGCAGAGTAGGGGAAATTCTTGGATTCTGAGTGGGAGTGATGAGCCTGGCGAAGGCGAGCACAAGATTATGAATTGGCTTCGTACTACGGGGGCCAGACAGGGATCTATTTGTATTTATGGTCTTGACGCTGATTTGATTTTGTTGAGTATGTTAACGGGAGAGATGATAGAGCATAAGAATCTTTGGCTTTTGCGTGAAAGACAAGAGTTTGGTGGTATGGAGAAAGAGAAGAAGGCAGATGATCCACAGAGATATACTTTCTTAAATATTGAGGAGCTGAAGCTACGTATAGGTGTTAGAGGGGTTGATGAGGTTCTTAACTACGTTGGTATAATGAGTTTGATGGGGAATGACTTTCTTCCTCATAGTCTTACTCATAAGTTGAATGATGATGGGCACGAGGCTGTGTTGGATGCTTTACGTATGATGAAGCGTACAAAGAAGTGGTTAGTGAATTCGGAGGGTGTATTGCAGAGTGATGTCTTATTGGAAATTTGTCGGGCGTGGTCGGGTGATGAAGAAGATCGTATTCTTCACACGATACGGAAGAAGCGTGAGCAGGCGGGGAGGGGTGTAGCGCGGGGGATGGACGAGTCTGAGGGTTTACCTTTGAAGTGGGATGTTGAGAAAGTTTTGATGTCTGGGGATGGGCGAGATTCTCGTTTAATAAAGAATTGGCGGGAGGAGTATTGGAAGTGGATTCATCCTTTTGCGGATCGGAAGGAGGTTTGTGGAGAGTATGTATTTGGATTGCAGTGGATTTTGGATTACTATACGGGTCTTCGTCTGTGTAGCAAGTTTTGGTTATTTTCATCTTGGCTTCCACCTTTGTGGAGTGATTTGGCGAGATTCTTGGAGGGCGGGGATGTTTGTAGGGGTGGTCGGCAGGCGGAGGAAGAACAGAATCCTATTCAGCCAGAGGAGCAATTGGCGATGGTATTGCCTCTTGACAGTTGGGGGTTGATTCGTGACAAGAATCTTAGAAATCTTCCTATTCTTCAGCCACAGCTCTGGCCTTTGAAGTATTCATTCTTTTCTGCCGGTCGTAGATGGTTATGGGAGTGTGAGGCGAGAATTCCAATCCTAACTGCGGAAAGACTACGCGATATTTTGAAGTCGGGTGATTAGAGGATGGGGAATCGACCGAGTATTCCAGAGCCACACACGAGAATGTTTCAAAATCTTCTTAGTATTCAACACCCTGGTACACGTGTGCAGATGATACAAACAATATTAAGTTCTCCCGAGCATTTAGAATCTGCACGCAAGGCCGGGGTGTATGGTAATTTCTTACATTACATACAAGTTATCCAAGCCGGTGGTTCTCCTCCTATGCTTCCAGGCGAGCGTAAAGGAGAGCGTGGAACAAGCCAGAGTCTTAACCAGGGCCAAGTGTTAAATCAGGGTCGTCAGATGGCTTTACATACGGATACTTCTATGCAAGCAAGATCGGCTTCTCAGAAGGGGAATGAGAAGGCGATGAACTATTTCTCAGCCTGCCTACGTATTATGGACTTGGAGGAAGAGGTGGCTTTGACGGAGGAGACTTTGAAGGGGGCGTACAAAAAAGCTGTTATGCGTGCTCATCCAGACAAGGGTGGTTCTGAGAAAGAGTTTGAGGCAGTCACTCGGGCATATGCATACTTGGGTGAGATTCTCCGCAGAATTCACGGGGGTCGTTCGAAAGAAGGAAAAGTCGATGCTCCAACAGCTCTCAAAGGGACGCGGACGAATGATGCCGATGCGTGGAAGATGGTAGAGCCTGTTCGTTTGAATCCGAATAAGTTGGACATGAATTCTTTTAACACGATGTTTGACCAAACTCGTATTCCTGATCCGGAAGAATCTGGATATGGTGATTGGTTGAAGGGTGGTGAAGATGGTCCTTCGGGTCCGCAATTGAAGTTTAGTGGAAAGTTTAATCGTGAAGTCTTTCATCGCGCATTTGAAGATGAAAACAAAGGCAAGAATAAAGGATCTTCAGAACAAGCAAATGCCATTATAGCCCAAGAACAAACTCTTGCTGGTCGTTATGCCACGGAAATCGGAAGATCTGCTCGGGAAGATTATACGATGGCGGCGAATGATGGTGGGATGAAGTATACTGATTTGAAGAAGGCGTATACCGAGTACAATACGTTTAGTCAGAACACGGTGGGTGTAAAAGTGGAAAATCGCTCATTAGACGCATATTCCAAGCAGAGAGAGAAGGCACCGGCACCTTTAGCGGATCACGAGATGGCGGCTTTGCAAGCAGCGGAGAGGGCGGCAAAAGAAGCTGAAGAGCGTCGCAGGGTCCGTTTAGCAGAAGAATCAATCGCTGAGGGAAATTACTTTGAGCGTATGAAACAACTTGTCATTCGTAATTAGCATGAAAACGATTGAAATTATATCGCTGACACTCGCACTTATTATCCTTGGTTGGATACTTATGCGTGAGAAACTGCTAAACTGTGAAAAAAAGCGTCTAAGTATAGGAATGGATTGGCCTGCCATTTGGGTATTTTTCAACGATAGTGAAGTCAATTCTCGCAACTGGTCGGATTTCATGGCGCGGAGCAGTCGTGTCATGAATATTCCTCTCTTAAATCTTTGTTATGAGACGATTGTGGCGAAGAACAAGAATATGTACCGTGTGGAGGCGATAGCGGGTTTACAGGGTGTTGCGGAGCGTATGGGTGGTTGGGATGCGATGCCGGAACTTTTACGGAATCCTAAGGCGCGTATTTCAAAGGCGGAGGAGGATTGGATTCGTACGGCGATTCTGGCAAAGTTTGGTGGTTTATGGTTATCTCCTTCGGTAGTTTGTTTGAGAGGGTTTGGAGAGTTACCCAAGGATATGGTGATTGCTTTCGGTGAAGATGAGGATCTCATGTATGGATCACGCACTCCCGGATTTCGTGCTTTGTGGTCTCCTGTGAAGGGCCATCCTATGATGTTAGAGTGGGAGGCCAGAATTCGCGACCGTTTGGACAATCAGATTGGAGGTCGTCAGATTCGTGGGGATGCGAAGTCGGATTGGGCGGAGTTATGTCCCAGATTCCGAGCCAAGGCGTTTGTAAAGCAGGAATTCGGCCGTGATCCGCGTACAAGCAAGACTCTTGACTTGGAGCTAATTTTTGCGAGTGGCACACAGGGTCGTCTTCCTTTCAAGATTCCTCCTAGTGCAATTTACATGCCGATTCCTTATAATGATTTATTGAATCGTCGTCATTTCGGCTGGATCTTACGCAGTTCGGAGGAGCAGATTATGGAATCCGATTTAGCGATTCGTTATATTATTGAAGCCGTTCACCGTAATACGCTTTTCTAAGAAAAATCCAATCGGATTTCTTTGAACAGTTGGCCTACATCGGCAACTTTATACCAAACTCCTCTTACACCGTGTATGGTCTTTTCGGAGGAAACAAGTTTCATAGAATGTTCTTTGAGAACTTGGCGAAGTATGGTGATTGCCTTGATTTGTGTTAGAGGGGTTTGTGTGTAGTCTTTGAAGACGCAAGGGACATAGTAAGGTTCTAGTTCTGGCAGAAGCTCTTCAACGGAAGAAAGGAGAATACATGATTTCTGAAACCATGTATTGTCTTGAGATGTTCTGCATGCTTGTATGAGTTTTTCCAGAAGTTCTGTCGGAGGTTTTTCACGGAACATCTTGATTGGCATTTATAGTTTACTTACTTGGTGCTTTTAGACTTATCTCTTAGTACTTCTTCAACGATGTCCATCGTATCGAGCCAGTGTTCTTTTCCTTGTTGAATGTAAATCCAACCCAGCATAGTGAATTGAAGAATTCTGAATCTGATTGATGGATTTGTGCTAGGAAATAGTGAAATACTTTTTTCGAGAGAGAGTAAGATATCGTCTAGAAGATATCCATGTAAAAAGAGTTTCGTAATGGACGAGCGAACCAGATTAGAATCTTGATTGGACAATCCTTGAATCAGAGTATTTGTGAAGACTTTGGAGGAGGGTAGAAGAATCTTTAGTTTTTCGAGAGCAGAATCTGGATTATCTCCTTCTTTGATGAAGCACTTGTACAAAAGAATAATACTTTTCATTTCGTTAATAAAGATAAAGTTGCTAATGCAAAAGTTAAAGAGGGATTCTGTGCGAAATTCTTGTGGTATTTCTAAGACGTCCAGGTATCTAGGGAACGATTCTACCGTGCTGATCGGTTCTAGTTCCATAGTAAGACATCTGCTGCGGAGTGGTTCAATAAGATTGGAAGAATATCGACTTGCGAACAAGAATTTAGTAAGATGTGAGAAAGTTTCCATGGGTCTGCGGAGAGCTTGTTGGCTGATCAGAGGAAGAGTATCAGCATCGTCTATGATGATCCAGCGCAGAGTATTTGGTTTTGAGTGAATACGTTTGCAGAAGTCGTTAACTTTATCGCGAATCGTATGGATTCCTCGGTCTTTTTCGCTGCTTAGCCACAAGACAGATTCAACTTGAAACGGGGCTTCCATTTTAATCATTTGAATCACATCTTCCAAGAATGTAGTCTTGCCACAACCTGGCGGACCTGTCATGAAGATATGTGGAAGATCATGGAATGATTCTCGAATGGATTGAAATACCATATCTTGTCCAAAGAGACGACTTTGGAATTTTGGCTTAGAAGTCATCGTATTGGTTGTCAGATTCCTTATGTGCTTAGACCAGGTTTTTAGACGATTGGGGGTAAAAGCCGCCTAAACCTTCGTGATACAACAACAAAAGAAGAATGGATCCGTATCATGTACTAGGTGTTGGACGTTCTGCCGATTTACAGGAAATCAAAGGAAGTTTTCGTGAATTGGCGAAGCAGCACCATCCTGATAAGGGGGGGAATGTGGAGAAGTTCAAGGAGATTCAAGCAGCGTATGAGGTTCTGTCAGATGATGGAAAGCGTCAGATGTATGATATGACGGGTCAGATGGATGGGCAGGGTGGTGGGGGAGGAAATCCTTTTGGCGGAGGAGGAATGCCTTTTGGATTTCCTGGGGGTGGTGGTGGGATTCACATGGATATTGGGAGTTTATTTGGCAACATGTTTGGTGGTGGTATGAAAAAGAGACATTCTAGACAACCCAAGGGTCCAAACAAGATGCATGAACTTGCGTTAAGTTTGGCCGATTTTTACAACGGCAAGAAGATTCGTCTTGATTTGGAGCGTCAGACATTTTGTAATGAATGTGATGGTCGTGGTTGTATGAATTGGAAGACGTGTGCAGACTGTCGTGGGACTGGTACGAAAGAGTCGATGATGCAAATAGGCCCTGGGATGATGGCGGTGAATCGTGGACCTTGTGGTGCGTGTAATTCGGAGGGTCGTTTGCGTGGTCAGGATTGTTCTTCTTGTGTTGGGAAGGGGTTGATTTCGCAGGGGAAGGTGTTACAGGTGGATACGAAGCCTGGTGCTGGGAATGGCGATATTCTGACGTTTGAGGGAATGTGTAGTGATCATCCAGATTATGAGAAGGCGGGTGATGTCTTAATTCGTTTGACGGTTGCTGACGAGCGATTGGATATTGTGCGAGAGGGGTCTGCGTTGAAGTATAATTGCGAGATGACTTTGAAGGAGAGTTTGCTGGGAACTCAGCGCAAGATTGGATCTCATCCTGGATACTTGGATATGCTTGTTGTTGATATTCCTGCAGGTACGCAGAGTGCGGAAGTGATTTGTGTAAAAGGGAAGGGTATGCCTTTGTTCAACAAGCCTGGTGAATTTGGGGATTTGTTTGTGAAGTGTGTTGTTGTTGCGACGGCGGAAGAGAAGAAAGTTTTGGAGTCTGGCAAGGCCAT
>Ga0114964_10002471_pt1 | contig 12863 bp, 17 predicted proteins | sample C_131016_MF_Meta_FD_92638 | JGI IMG/M metagenome (GOLD analysis project Ga0114964, IMG submission 92638) | Freshwater microbial communities from Lake Croche, Canada to study carbon cycling - C_131016_MF_MetaG | ecosystem: Environmental > Aquatic > Freshwater > Lake | place: Lake Croche, Canada... | reverse complement strand
TGCATTTAAAGCATTAGTAATTGCTGTTGTACAGTCAAGAGTTAACGTTCCTGCTTGCACATCTGCAATTTGAGCCGCAGTCATAAAGTCCATGACACTCACGGATTGACGTAACTTAGTCTGCACCGTAGTTGCTACAGCTCCTGAGCCTGCTGGCAAATAACCAACAGTAGAAGAACCACTAGACAAAGCCAAATCAGTTACAACTTCTGTAACCGCAGATTGCACATTTGTAGATGTAATTGCGCCTACTGGAGTAAAACCAATAGAAGCAGCGCCTGTTTGAGCGGAATAATCTGTCAATACTTCAGCAATTGCTGATTGAACATTGGTAGAAGTAAGGGTGCCAACTGGCGTAAATCCAACATTGGAAGCTAATCCATAATAAGAATTAGGCAATGATTGCTTGTACTTTACCAACATTACAGAACGATTGGGTACTGCGGTTGTAGTGGTAAGCGTTACAGCATTAATTGTGTAATCAACACCAGGAACTTGCACAACACCATTGATTGATACATCAGTGTTGTTTACAGTAACTGGAGAGTTTGCAAGAGTAAAGACAGTTTGCGTTCCATTGCCTGTAAATGTTTCTGCATATGCACTGGCATAAATAGAATTAGACGATGTAAGCAAAGATGGTGCAGACCAAACAAAAACAGTTGGATTGCGAGAATCTACAAACGATGTAGAAAACCAAACAGGAGATGTTGGAACAGAAGCAACCGTTGCAGTCCATCCAGTAGGAGGAGTTCCAGTATTAGTTGTAAAGTCCCATGAGCCACCAGTTGGCGTTACAGGTTGACCGTTATTTTGTTGAAAAATAAACCATTGAAAATATGTTCCACCAAAAACATTGGTGTTTCCATACAAACCAATAGATTCTGAACTATTCCCGTATAGACCACTGGTTGCCATGTTGTGTCCTTACTTAAAGCTGTGCTGGCTCAAATTGCCAACCGTTGCGTGGTTTTACTACTTTTTCTTGGTTTTTATATTGATATTTATAACCATAAATTCCGTAGTGAATATTTTGTAGCGTTGTGTTATGAGCTACAGAAGCTGATTTTAGGCTATCAAATTTACCCAATGGCGTAATGTACCATTCTTTAAAACTTGAATGGTTTATACCAAATTTGCCAAGCTGGTTTTTTGCAGAATTTTCACTCATTTTTTCCCGTACGTCAGCACGTTTAGAAATGTTGGTTTCTCCATTTGCAGCTCCTTGCAAACCCTCTTCTAAAACCATGTTTGCCCATTCTTTTGACTTAACAACATCATGGTCGTTGCAAAACTTTATGGCAAATTCTTTTAGACGATCTGCATCATGCCAAATTCCAAGCAATTCCGTTGTGTAATCATTTCCATGTGTTTTAAGATGCCTTGACCAATGCAATCCACTGCCTCTGTAAGAATGAATTTTCATTAAACGCGTAGTTTTGCCAAAATACTTTAACCCAGTTTTATTGTGGGTTTTTACATACAAAGCAGTTGGTTTAAACATGTAGATCACTTAAAAGCATAGCGGTAATTTCTTGGTTGGAATTCAGAAGTTAAATGCTGATCTCCTCCGCGCCATTTACCTTTGTAATTCTGATCTTCAATTAGACCATAAGCGGCATCAAATCGTGTATCCCATTTGGCAGACTCTTCTACGTTTTTATTTTTATCGTAGAAAGCAGACAAAGTTCCGTACAAATAACCCTCTGGAAAAGAATTAAGTACAGAATTGGTTTGGATCAAAGGATTCAATGCATCACTTGTTGAACTAAACAAGAATGGGAATGTCTTGTTGTAATACGCCTTGATGGTTACGTTCTCACCAGGATTTGGCGTAAACACATAGTTAGGGCCAACTTCAGAGAACGAAGCACGAATAACGCGAGGAACACCAAATGGACGGATGTACAACTGGTCGATCATCCGACGACGAATGATTTCTCGATCTCCAACTCGGTCATACACAATCCACGGTCCCATGTTGGTAGCACCAACGGGCTGTTGAGAAGGCTGTGCATCTTGGAAAAACAAGATAGGAGAGTTCATATCCGATGGGATAGGAGCCATACCCTGGGAGTCGGTAATCAAAACCGTAGGAGTGGTAGTCGTATATGGATCTGAACGCAGAGCAGGAAGCTCAATAGTTCGCATTTTCAGCTCACACATCTGGATGCAAGCCATGATTTCCAAGGAAGATTGAGTTGGCAGCTTCAGAATGCTCACAGGGGTCGTTAAACCCGTCCATACGCCATCAGGATCGTTAACCGTAATGGTTGTACTGGTAATGGCTGTAATCGTCGCAAACGGCCCTTGAACGCTTGGGCTAATAAAGTCTCCAATCAACACAATTCCAACTGGGGAAGCGGAAGTGGTGATTGTCTTGCCAAGGGCGTCAATTGATGTTGCGGTAATGCTAAGAGTAGAAGGTATAGCACCAACCCATTGCGCAATTCGGCTTACAAGAGAATTAGCTGATTGAATGAATAGTGCCATTTGTTAACCTTATTTTGTAGGTATTGCGGGATTATAGGGAATTGGAATCTTCCCGCTAGGATGACATACAAAGTCACTGTAATATTCATTCACAATGGCATAGAAAAGGATTTTGTCCTTCTTGTCCATTTTAATCAATTCCCAAGGACGGTTGTTAAACCATTTGGAAGTAATTTCATGGGCAAAGCACTTGGGAAGCTGCATCATGTGAGCAGTACCCGCAAAAAACGGGTTATCTGTTCCATGAGTCTTGTGAAACTCTCTGCGCTCTTTGCAGAATTGTTTCACTTCTTCAATGTTTTTCTGCTCATACTGCACATAACGCTCACCGTTAATAGCACCAATTTTGTAATTCAGATTATCAGTATTGAAGGTTTGTGACCAAGTGCCAGACTTCACTTCATTAAAAAGTTTGTCGTTCTTTGCCAATACACCTTCAATACCAGCCTCCAAGATTCCCTTGGAATAGTATTCTTCATTAACTTTTACTTCATCATCCATTTTCATTCTCCATGCTTTCCAAAGAAGGCTGTCGCCAACCTTCTTCAGAAACCCCTAGAGGATTACAGGTAACGCTGAACTTGCGTGGATGCGCGAGGAGCAGTTACAGCAGCGCCGGTAGGCGAGATGCCAGACAGGACACCAACACCAGCGGGATTACGCACAATCAAAGTGCCTTCCATGATGTATTGATCCAACGATGCGTCAGCAGAGCTGAACACTTCGTTATTTGGGCCGAGTTCACGCAATGAACCCCACTGGATAACGTCAGGGTTCATGAACAGAACCGAGTTGTTATCCGAACCAGTTTGATCCATGACCCAAGAGTCGTCGATCTGGTACGTGTAGTTGAAGTCACCTTCGTAAGTACCAATGGTGTCGCCCTTGTCAGCCGGGTTAAAACGGTTGATAGAACGGCTGGTTGGCAGCATATCGCTGATGTGAGTACGCATCGACGTAGGAACAACCATGTTGGTGATCTTGGCGTTGAAGCGCTGCTCGGCAGTCGTAACCAACTGCTTGTACAGGAAAGGGCTGAACTGTTGCAAGGTTTGACCCGATGCGAACGAGAAGTAACCCAAACCGGCATTGCTCAACAGGCCATTGAAAGGCTGGTTGGTGCTGGTGGTAGCGGTAACGTCATTGCCGTCAGAGGTAGCCAAGTTCAACACAGCAGTACCGGACGTTGGGTTGCCCGAACGAGTACCAGCATAGGAGAACAAAGAACCAAAGCGACGACCAGAGTTAACAGTCGTAGAACCGGAAGGTTGCGTACCTGCTTGACCGCTGTACTTGATGGAGGCGCCGTCAGCACGAACCATTTGCAGTTCAACGTCAAACATGATCTCGGTCAATTGTTTGACTTCTTGGTATGCCTGGGGATCGCCACCAGCTTGTTCAACAGCACGAGCGGTACCAGTGGCGCCGATCACAGTGGTGAAAATCTGAGTGTAGTTACCGATGTTTGCACGAGTGTTAGAAGCCGACAGAGCCGTAGTAACAGCAGCGCCTTCCAGTTGTGCATTCAGAGCGGGAGTACGGTAGTAATCCACGGGCCAGATGTGCAGAGTCGAATTGACTTTGCGTTTTTTGCTCATAGCCATGTTGGTGATCGGGGTACGATCCTTCACATAGTTGGAGACGGTCATATCGAGGTCTTTAACGACGATATCGGTGGTATACGAACCATTGCCATTGCCGAGTGCGGCGGAGGTAATAAGAGCCATGATAAATTTCCTAAAAATTAACGCTTGCGTTTATTTGATGCAAGCATAGTTGCCAAAAGATCCCGAGTCGCATTCTTATCGCCCGAATTCGCTTTCTTTTGAAGAACTTCCATCTTATCTTCAGGAGCAGTCTTAGACTTTGCCATTTGTTTGTTGGACGCCGCCAACGAACCACCGGCATTGCGGACAATTGGCCCCTCACGGAACTTCATGCCATCACGTACAAGACTCAACAGATATTCGTCACTAGAGATCAAATCAATGTTTGGTACTCCAGGGATAAACGATCCATTTGCACCCTTCCAGTCCTTTGCCAGCTTATCCCTAAGTTCAGCAAAGTTTGCCTTGTTTGCCAATTCCTTGTCTGTGAAAGCCTGTCGAGATTTCTCTAGGGTTTCCTTGACGTAATCAGAACGAGCCTGATAAAACTGACTTACTTTAGGCCGACTTTCCGAAATGAAGTCTGACTTCTGTTTAATCAATGTAGCATTTTGTCGCATTGCTGCTTCAGCTTCGCTACGCTGAACTTCAGTAGTCGCACTGTCGTAGATTTGCTTCCATTGCTGGTTATATTGTTGCAAGGTTACCAATTCGTTTGCTGCTGTTTCCAACTGCGGAACGATAGTAAATTCAAGCCCAATTTGCAAACCGTCCAACTCATTACGGCGTTTACTTTCATACTCTTCAAAATCTGCGCGTTCTGCTTTCAGTTTACGAGCATTTTCATGGATGGCACTTCCTTGACCCAGAATAGAAGCCGCCCTGCTTGCCGTCATTTCCACAAAGCCGCCTTCTGCGTCCTTATTTGGAATTTTCAGCATTACATTCGGATTCTGTTCTGCAAAGTCCAGAAAATTAACTGCTTCGTTTACACCATCGGTGGACTCGGCATTATCTTCAGACTCGACAGCTTCCGTTTCATCAGAATTACCATCTTCAGGTTCAGCACCATTTTCAGGAGCCGCCTCGGGGGAAGGTTTAACTTCTTGTCCCGCTGGAGGTGGCGAACTGCTTTCAGGTTGCGGACTGTTACGCTTGTTAGCGGCAATCATTGCAGCGATAGCATCCACCGGATTTACGCTTCCAGTTTGCTCAGGGGCGGTCGATTGCTCGATTACGTCTGACATAGTTTATCTCATTTCTTTAAGGTTGAACTTTAACTGCAACTTTTCCGAGATACTCTTGTTGTTCAACAAAGTAAATAAAATCTCGGACTCCAGCCACATAATGTGCATTGCTAATACGATCTGAATCGTCTTTACTGTCTTCAAGACGCTCCAACATGTTGAATCTATAGAGATTAAACATTAGTGCAAAATCCTCATTTGCCATGAGGCGACCGGCTTTTTCGCCGTTCTCAATAACTAAAGTTTTTCTGGTTACATCAGCTTCCTTCCTTGTATCAATCAGTTTTGTTCGTTTATTAAAGTAACTTCTAATATTCAATACTAGGCTTTTCATTTCAATCCTTAATCAATTTCCTGTGCGCTAAGTCTACCGCGTTTTGCAGCCAGTGCTTCAAAGTAATCATCCGTATCCATATCTTGGGTCTTACGGACAGTAAACGCAGTATTTGCTTCAGTATCTTTGGCCTTGGCAGTATTAACTGCAACCTTGGAACTGATTTCTTGTTGCTCAGGGCTTGGTGGTTGCTGAGATTTAGCTTGTGCAATCTTGGCGGCTTCTTCCAGCGTAGGAAGATACGAATCCACATCCTTAACACCCAGCACTCGCAAGGTATCTTCAAATGGACGGCGCAGTTTGGCAAACAATTCAGGAACAGAAGGGTCAATCTGCATCATGGAAGCAGAGAAAGCACCTTGAGTTTGTGTGATAAGTTGTTGGCGAGTAAGACGATTTTCGTCAGACAAGAACCCAAGAGCCAGGTCAATGTTAATCATTCGACGGTCAATAAACTCAAAGTTCTCAATGGAGATTGCATCCAAGAAGGGTTTGCCTTGCTTGCAGGCATTGGCCAATTGCTGGATGTTGTAATCGTCCGAATACTGAACCAGAGTCTTCCAAACGATGTAGATCACATCACGCAGACCAATAGCACAGTTCTTGACCATCTCATCTTGGATAAGCTGGTTTGGCCCCATAGCCAGTTGCAGTTTGAAGCCGCTGTTGCCATCTTTCATGACTTCAGGATTCATCACATCGCCTGGACTGGTCATGCCAATCATTGCCATCTTGTCAGCCTCAAAACGCTGCATAGACGACTCAACGTATGCCAGATTACCCTGCATGGGCTGGAACTGGAATACGTGCTTATTAGGATCGAACTTGCGATCCAAGATAAACATGGCACTTACACCGCGTTGGATTTCTTCCGCATCAATGAACTCGGGGTTCACACCGATACGAGGCGTAGACGACTGCATTGCAAATGCCATTTCAGCACGAGCAATGGAAGTGGCGTATTCCTGCATGGGAACCAGGCGTTCAGCCAATGAGTAACCAAAGAAGTTACCCGTGATTGGCTTGGGACACATGGATGCCAAAGGAATGAAGTCTACTTCTTTGACGTATAGGACATACGAGCCAGAGTAACAAACTTCAATGATTTCTTCTTCACCGTCATTGTCCACATCCTTGCGGATCCAGGCAGTAGTCAGCATGATGACTCGGCTGTAACGGTCTGCACCGGCAGAGGCTACTACACCTTGCCCAGGAACAGGCGTCGAATCACGAGCATGAAGAGCAAGATCATTTTCAAGAGCGCCAGCTTGATAAGCACCCGCAGGGCCGTAAGCAGCATGATCGGCAAGTTTTTCAAGATCCACATAAGGAAACTGAGCTTTGCATTCATGGATGGTCATTGGATCATAGAACCCAACAAAGTCCTGATCTTGTATATTAGAAATTGTAGGATTACATACAAAGTAATGTTGGGCTACATGCTTAACACGAACAGTTGTTGAGTAACCAGTTAGCTTGTACTTTGCTTTATAGACCTTGTTCTTATCCAAGGCATCTGAAATAGCTTGACCAGATGGCACTCCACCAGCAGCAGCAGCTTGCATTGCTCCTTGCAGATCAACATCAGCCAATTTCATCTCTTGACGCTTGGCTGTTAGTCCTTTTTCTCCAGCCATTGTCTCAAAAACACGCAATTGGTCTTTGGTTCCAGTTACTTCTTTGTATTGAGTAATGGGTTCCCGTACAGGAGACACCATAACAATACCGTTTTTGTGCAACAAAGAATCTTGCGCCCAATCACGAATAATTTGGTAAGAGTCATTCTTGCTGTTAAGCATGTACTTGACCATTTCAGTGGATTGATAGGCTTGTTCGCTATCAGATTCACTAAAACGCTCAAACTCAAAGTTAACCTTGCCATTAGGCATCAGGCATTTTGTGATAATAGCCGTTGCGTAATCGACGCCTGGAGTTACAACCGGATGGATGTAATCAATGCCGCGAATTGGCTCAGTAGAGTTACTTACGGCAATATTCAGATAATGGTAATCAGAAAGCCGGTTAAAGGTATTCTTGGCTTGCGTCAATCGCAAATAATCAACCATTTTTAAATACGTTTCATGCGCAACCTGAAACTCTATTCCTTTATTACCTTCAGGTGCCTCAATATAAGGCACAATCAAATTCTGCTTATCCAACATTTTGTAGTTCCTTATGCGATGAGGCCAGAGCAATTGTTGCATTGGCAAGTTTTTTAGCTGCTAATGTTTTTTTCAAAGACTCACTAGTTTTTTTTCTAGTCTCTTCTGAAATAATAGCGCCTTTTCTATGCTGTTTCCCTTTATGCGCAGCAGAAATCTTTGCTTTTGTCTCATTTGATGCTTTACGCTTTGTTGCAGCTATAGACATTTTATTCTTAGTTTCTTCGGAAACAATTTTTCCTTTTTGCGCACAACCAATTTTTTGCAATGCTTTTTCTGAAAATTTTCGGCCTTTCATTTTGGCTTTTGATTTTTCAGATCGTTTCATGCCAGTTGTAATAAGACGATGATGTTCTATTTGTGCTGATGTTTTTTTCCAACCTTTGACACCTTCTCCACCATTAGTCAAATTGCATAATTGACATCCTTGTTCTTTCAATTCTTTAATAAGACTAATTTCAGCTTCATTAGCTTCTTCAAAAGTCAAATTTGCTTGAACAATTTCTGCAATAAATCCATATTTAGCAACAACTCTATCCCAATATTGGTTACGACCTTGTGTTTTTAGATATCTATTGTTACAACCTTTGCCAACATAAAACACTGAATCGTCAGTTTTTTTCATGTGGACATAGATATAAAATTTACGATCAAGCATTTTGTATCCTAGATTCGTTGGACTTTACCATCTAAAGCCTCTGGTCGGCGTCTTTGGAAAGAATTAGCGCGGCTAACCATTGATTCACCATGACCTTGAATTAATGCAAGTATACCAATACGAGCAGAATCTATGTGGTCATCTTTGCCAATGAACTTTCCAGCCTCATCAATAGCGTAATTTCTTGCTTCATCAAGAAAATCTACGCAGGTTTCATTAATAAGAAAGGTCAAGCGCTCCATTCCAACCCGCATTGTGTTAATTCCATAAGAAATATGGTTTGTAACCTTGCCTTGATCGTTTGGAGGGTTCAAAATTGCACCAGGAATGCAATTCAGGTTGTAATTATCTTCAAAAACTTCTCGCACAGACTGTTCTGTCAGCGTATATCGGCCAGCAGTACCTGCATCGTGAGGCAAAGCAATAGGCACGTTTCTTGTTTCCCTGTCCAGCAAATAGTGGACATATTCATCAGGAGTTTCTCCTTGAGGAACTGTAATTTGCTTATGAAGATAGATGATTTCTTCGACAGGATCTCGGAACAAAAAGGATATAACAGTTGGATCATTCTTAATACCTAAGTCAAATGAAATAAGACGTTCCATTTTGTCGTTGGATTTTAAGTCAACGTCAATGGCTTTGTAAGTGGGCCATTTCAGTAGCGGAAATACAACACCCCTGCCAACCATAGGAATACCATTCATACGGCAATCACGTTCCCAAGGCATGAAATCTCGGGACAACTGCTCCCGTTCTGCCTTAGAAAAGAAGGGTTCGCCCCATTCATTCTCATAGGGAATGTCGTCCCAGGTTACTCGCACATGGCAGTAGCCTTCAATGTTGTCCCAGAACTTCCGTACAAGGCCAGATAGACCTTTTAGCGGAGTAAACGAGCAGATAACCTGTCCGTTTCTAGCCGCTGTACGGACAACAAGTTCTGAGAAAGTTTCATCTGGTGGCTGTTCATCCAGCACAACGAGGTCAAGTTCGAACCCTTGAAGGTGTCGTACTTGTTGGGTGTAGTTGGAGAAATAGAGCTTTGATTTGCCACCGGAGATGTGCCAGACTTCAATAGCCAGCACGTTCGCTCCGTCCGTCCGTATAGATTTGTCATCAATGTCTTCCAGTGGAATTGAACCTGTCCCCAGTTTGTAGGACTGCTTAATATCGTCGCAACCAAGAAGTTTGGACTGTAGCGTTTTAGCAACTTGTTCCCAAGATTCCCCGGATGCCATAGCAATGATGGGTTTGTCCCATACCTTGCCTTTCCAATCCTTTGGATACTTGCCGGTCAGATGGTAGGCAGTCTCATACGTAGATGCAATTGTTTTACCAGCCCTGTTGGCTGCAATCATTCCACGACGAGCAAATTTGGCACCAGTTTCAAAGAATTTTGTCTGGTAAGGAAAAGGTCGAAACCATTTCAGGGTATTGAATTGCATATCTTTTGCAATCTTGTCCCTGGCAACGTGCATCGCCTTTAGTTGAGTGTCATCAAGATACTTGAGATACTGTTTACCCCCAGCCAACTTCACCAGATGCTTTAAGGCACGATCTTTATAAATTGGCTGGATGTAACTACTGGCCTCACTCTTTGCCATAGTAGTCGCGCATGGTTAACAGAACCTGGGCGGCAGAGGCAAGATAATAGATCTCTTCAGCAGAGAATGACCGTGGGCCTTGGAGATCCTTTTGAAGAGTCTCCAGAGCTTTACGAGCGCATACCTCTGCCTGCCCAGATAGCTTCTGCCGAAAAACAGTAGCGTAATCTTCCATTACGACCACGGATTGGTGACGTTCTTCTCAATAGAAGCAAGGAAGTTACGGTCAATCATGGGCCAGATACCGCCACCTTTTTCACCAATGCAGTAAGCGTAAACGCCACGGCCTTTTTCGGTGAAGGTTCCGTCAGCACGGCGCAGCAAAGTCTCTTCTGTACGAGGATCCATCCAACTGTACTTCTCTGGCTGCTTAACGCCAAACTTATTGACGCGTTCACCAACAGCGATCTGCTCAACAGGGCCGGTAATCGTGTACGTAATAGCGCCGTTATCGTACTTATAGAAGTCGATCTGCACTTTACGATCAGATTGTGGATCAATAGGATGCGGCATATTGGTCGCACCAAAGAAATGAGTACGATTCTCAACAGCAGGCAGGTCTTTAGACCGTTCTGGAAGGATACGCAACTCATCTTGGGGAATCAATTCTTTGCGGTCAACATAGGGATTTACATCACTAATGTATTCAGCAGGAATTTTCTTTCCTTCAAGGGCATTCTTAGCCGCCAAATATTGGTCTGCTTTTGGCTTACCAATAAGGTCGAGAGAAATCCCAATTTTGTCGTACACAAATTGAGCTAGATCTTTCGCTGTCGGCAAGTCTGCCTTGAGGGAATCAATATCATACAGTGCCATAAAAATCCTTATTCAGTTACAGGGGGTTCAATAGTATTTTCGTCAATCTCATCACCAACTTGTGGTTTGTGAAGAGCAATAAAGGCTTCGTTCAAGAGAACTTTTACTTCTCCTTCGACAGCCCAAATTTTGTTTTCAATGTCGCGTTCAAATGCTTCGATATTCATATTACACCTTTGCGGGACGAGTACCAGCAGTGAACTTGCCACCACGGATGTTCTGGGTATGCTGGTCAGACAGGGTATTAACCTTGTAAGCATTAACAACAGAAGTAGCGATTACTTGAGCGCGTTCACGGCGATCAGCAATACCATCTAGTTTGTCGTTGATTCCTTTAGTAAGACCCTTGCTCATTTGAGCGCCACCACTAATTACTTTGCCGTATGCAGACATATAAGCCTCACTTCAGATAGTTTTTGCGATCACTATTAAGGTAGCCATCATTCTCGATGGTGCCGCAATAGCCTTTGGGTTTGGAAAGAGATACCTTGTTGCCAACAGGAAACACGTTTCCACCGGCTTTAGGAGCGCCTTGACCACCAGGAGTGGACAGCTTGCTAGTACCGCCAGAAACAGCTTTGTGTTCAGCAGTATGCTTAGATTGATTGCCAACACGGTTAGGTGCTTGGGCGTACAAGAAATTGGTAGACATAGGATTAACCTTTCTTTTTGCGTTTATCGTCAGAATCACGTTTCATTGCATACGCGATTGCAACGGCTTGCTTCTCAGGCTTTCCAGCCTTGACTTCCGTCTTAATATTCTTTTCGAATACTTTTTTAGATTTACCCGATTTTAGCGGCATATTCAAACCTTCTTAAGAGATTGCAGAAAATCATCCAAAGCGTCATCAGCAGATATTTCCTCATCTTTGGTAATATTCTGCACATGTTCAATCGAGATGATGGGGGCTCGGCTGGATTCAAAAGGAGCCAGCTTATCAGCGATTTTAGCCTTATCTTTAATATCTAGCTCATCAGATTGCATAGCCTCAATTAGAACCTCCATAGCCGTCTTCAGAGGGGCAAACCCTTTAGCCATGTGTTCTTCATTGAGTTTGTTAAACAAAGCGCCGTATTCAGTAACCCGGTTAACAACAGATTTAGGCCGTCTACCAAGGTTGACTCCTGGGGCTTTTGGTTCTGCTTTGCCAGTAACCAGGTTATTAACCCGCTTTTCAGCACGCTTCTTAGCAGCATATTCCTTGGAATAAGCCCTCTTTTGCTCAGAGGAAGCACGAGAGCCTTCTGGCCTTATTTCGTCAAGCATTTCATTCCTTGTTCAGTGCGAATCCAGGCATAGGAGCCATTTACGGTAAACCCACGGCGCTTATGGAGCTTCATAAATACATCGTGTTCTGGTCGAACAGAAGTCGAACAGATAACCGGAATGCCGCAGTTATACGCCCAAAGTATATGCTGGTCAATCATTTCGTCAAGAATCTTAATCTTAACCCGTGGACTTAGATCAGGCTCAACGTGGTGAAACTTAGCATTGGAGATCTCATCTGCTGAATAGGTCGTATACCCAAACCTGTCAAACCAACAGTATCCAAGCATTCGTTCGCTATCTTCCTTTGTTTCACGACATACTGCCAAGAACTCTTTTGTCTTGTCAAACAGTTGAACCGTAGAAGTAACAGTCACATTCTTACGGAAGATCTCTTTGTTCTTTGTCATCACCCCCCCAGTGTCAACAAAGTATTGATCTGCAATGTTCACGATCTCTTGAACATCCTCTAAGGGGTGAGCCAGTTTCCATTCCATGCAATTCTCCAAAAAAGTTTTGGGTAAAAAATTCTATAGGGCAGATTGTATTGGGTTTTTCTGTATGGGTGTTGGATTGGTTAAATGAGGGGGAAAAAGTTTTTGTAGAAATTTCGGGAATGGGTGACCGGCCCCTCCCCTTCTCCCTCAATCCCAGCCCTACCCTCTAAGCCTGGGGGGT
>Ga0114964_10002470_pt1 | contig 12864 bp, 11 predicted proteins | sample C_131016_MF_Meta_FD_92638 | JGI IMG/M metagenome (GOLD analysis project Ga0114964, IMG submission 92638) | Freshwater microbial communities from Lake Croche, Canada to study carbon cycling - C_131016_MF_MetaG | ecosystem: Environmental > Aquatic > Freshwater > Lake | place: Lake Croche, Canada... | reverse complement strand
TCGGCAGCAGCCAGCAGGCTGCGGTCGTCCATGCCGCCTTTGGTGTGCAGGCTGATGCTGTAGTTCCATTCGCGCACGCCTTCGCTGCGCAGACCCAGGGCAATCGCATGCAGTGCACGCTGTAAGCCGGGGTTTTTACGCGCTGCTTCTTTTTCTTCTGGCGTAGGGGGCACAGGCTTGAGCGGCAATACGCTGCGCTGGCCCAGTTCTTCGAGCGCCAGTTGTTCATAAAAACCGCGGATACCGGCGATGCTTTGCAGGCTCGCCAGAGCCTGGGCGCGGGCCGCATCGCCAGGTTTTTGGGCCAACACGGCGCGCGCATGCCAGTACACCCAGGCTGAATCGGCGCGCAATGCGGTCGGCAAGGCGGCAATCGCGGCTTCTACCTGCGCCCACTGACCCGCACGCAGGGCGGCGCGCAGCGCCCACAGCACGTGGTCTTCATGCATTTGGTCCAGGCGGCCCTTTTGGTAGTAAGACAAAGCGTTGTCCTGGCTTTTTTGCGCCGCCCGCTTTCCAATCACGCCCCAAATCCAGCTGCGCTCCTCGGCCGTCAATTGCGCGCGCCAGCGCAATTTGTCCACCTCCAGCGCCGCCTCCTGGGGCTCCAGATAGGCCAGTCGGATCAGCGCCAGCGACACGAACTCGCGGGTCTGCGGGCGCAAAGCCGTGAGTTTGTCGTTCAGGTATTTGGCCGGGCTTTGGTAAATGGCAGCCACGGTTTTGACCCATTTGGTATCCAGCGTAGCGACCGCCTGCGTAGTGACTTTGAGGCGGTCGTTCTCCATCCCCAGGCGCGCCCGCAGCCAAGCTACTTGGGCCGGCATATTGCGCGCTTTGATGAGTTCTTGGGCTGCGTCGGCGCAGGCTTCGTCGGGCTCGCGCTGTGCCAACCACAGCTCTTGTAGCTGCTTGGCCACGCCGGCGCCGCTGCTCAGGTAGTCGCTCCATAAGGCATAGCACTGAATAGACCGGTCATCGGCCATGCGGTACAGGGGTAGTTGGGCGCGAAAAGTGGCCCAATCCCGGTTGCGGCCTAACTGCAGCAACCATTCGGCACGCAATCGGTCTTCCTGGTAGCTACCGGCATAGCGCGCAAGCACGCTTTCGATCTCGGCCTTGTCCGCCTCATCCAGCCTGACCGACATTTCCCAGTAGGCCGCCCAGGGCTCCAGCAGCGAGCCTTTGGCTTGCGGCAATAATTGCGTCAGCTGCTTGCGCTCACCGAGTTTGAAGGCCTGCGCCATGTCCAATACGGCCTGGTCGTTGCGCGCCACGTCTACCGCTTGGGCCCGCGCCGCGTAGCCGGGCAGAGCGACTGCGAGAATGCAGACCCAGGCTGCGACATTTTTTTTGATTAACCACATGGGGTGATTATGGACAACTCTATCGACCCTAAAGCCCATGAAAAAAAGGCCTTACGCAAGGTTTTGCTGGATGCACGGGCCAATTTACCGGACCGCCTGCACCGCGCAGAGTTATTGCTGCGGGTGATGCGCGTCTGGCTGGTAGGCCGCACCGACACGACGATTGGCGCCTACTGGCCAATCAAAGGCGAGTTTGACCCGCTGCCCGCCCTGCACCGCTGGAAAGAGGACGGCGAGCTCAATGACATTGCGCAGCGCCGACGCATTGCTCTGCCAGTGGTCAACAAAGCGCACAAGACCATGACTTTCCATGTTTGGTACCCCGGCTGCCCGATGGAAGAGGATGCCTACGGCATTCCCAAACCCAAGGACACCGAGCAGGTGATGCCTAGCCTCTTGTTTGTGCCCTGTGTGGGCTATAGCGCGGGCGGCTACCGCTTGGGGTATGGCGGTGGTTTTTATGACCGCATGCTGGCCAGCCTGGAGCCCCGCCCGTATACCGTAGGCCTGGGTTTTGGCAACAGCTTTGTGCCCGATTTCGAACCAGAACCCCACGATATTCCTTTGGACGCGGTACTGACCGACTATGGCATGGCCTGGCCGGTAGACCATCCGGGGCGGGTATCGCGCGATTAGTCTTTTTGTGCGGCCAGGGCGCGCACATCGTTTTCATAGCCTTTGAGTAAGCGCACCATGTGTTTACGCTGCTCGGCGCTGGTTTGGGCGTGCAGTCGGGCAAAGGCCTGGCAGGTATTGGCCATCATTTGCTCATGGTATTGCCGGTAGGCCGGGTTGGACGAATGGACGTAGCGTTGCGCTAGGTCGGCCAGCGCACTCTGTGCGGTGGCGGCGTCGGCGCCGCGCAAACGTTCCAAGGTTTGCAAAACTGCCTGCTGGCGTGCATACACCTCCTCGAAATAGCGTTTTTCGTCAAAGCCGGTTTGGGCCATGGCCTCTTTGAAGGCACGGGTTTGCTCGGCGCTGAGCTTGCCGTACAGGTCCTCCATGCGCTCCAGGCTTTTGCGCGTTCGAAGTTCCGTCCCTTGCGCCCGGGCGTCTTGCCATTCCTCGCGCATTTTGCGGTTGTTTTTTTCATAGGTCTTTGCCAGCCCTGCCAATTGCTCTGGCTTAAGCCCGGGCACTACCGCAGCGGCGATCGGCATAGCGCGTTGCATGAGCGCTTCGCTACGTTGGAGCACAGACGCATAGAGCGCGCAAAAACGCGGACCGTCGGGGTTTTGCAGTGCCAAGGTCTGGGCCTCCTGCAAAAGCTCGGCGACCAGGGGCATTTCTTCGCCGCGGTGCCATCGGTGCAGCGTCTTTAATTCCGCGTTGACGCGGCGTGCCTGCGCGTTGTCAAAGTCCATGTAGCTGTCCAGCCATAAATACAAGAGGTCAGGCGCTGCGCCATAGCCCAAGCGCGCCGCGCTGCAGCCGCCAAGCGCCAACACCAAGCACAGCAGCCCCAATGTCAGAAAGCGCCTGCCCACGCCACCGATAATGGCGCTTGGGCAGTGGGTAGCAGGCACCGGCTGGAAAAAAGTAAAGGACATGGCAGTGAGTCTAATTGCGAGCGATGCATCCGCTGCGGGTGCTGACAAGATCAAGCCTGCTGTTGAGGTGGTCATGATGGCCGCTGGCAAGGGCACGCGCATGAAAAGCAACAAGCCCAAAGTGCTACAGATGCTGGCCCATTTACCCTTGGCCGGGCATGTGCTGGAGGCCGCGCGTTGGGTGGATGCGCGCAAAGTCGTGGTCGTAACCGGGCATGGCGCGGCGCAAGTGGAGTCGGCCTTGTCGCTGTTGGCAGGATCGCTTAAGCTGGAATTTGCGCGCCAGGAACCCCAGTTGGGGACCGGGCATGCAGTACAAACTGCCGCCCCGCATCTGGCCGACGATGCGACCGTGCTGGTCTTGTCCGGTGATGTGCCCCTCACACGCGGGGCGACTTTGCAAGCCCTGTTGCAATTAAGTGCCGGCCAGCATCTTGCCTTGCTCACGGTGAATTTGCCCGATCCCAGCGGCTACGGACGCGTGCTGCGCAATGGCATGGCGGTGACTGGCATCGTCGAACATAAGGACGCGAGCCCCGAGGAGCGCAGTATTCAAGAAATCTACGGCGGCATATTGGCGGCGCCTGCGCTACAGCTTAAACAATGGTTGGGGCGGCTGGACAATCGCAACGCCCAAGGCGAGTATTACCTCACGGATGTGGTGAAGATGGCGGTGCACGACGGTGTGCAGGTGCTGGCCCATCGCATTGACGACCCCTTGGAGGTGGCTGGCGTGAACAGCCCGGCGCAACTGGCCGCCTTGGAGCGTGCCCATCAATTGCGCTTGGCCGAGGCTTTGATGGAGCAAGGCGTGCGACTGAAGGATCCTGCCCGCATTGATGTGCGCGGTTCGCTGGTGTGCGCCAGGGACGTTGAGATCGATGTCGGCTGTGTGTTTGAAGGTCAGGTGCAGCTGGGCGATGAGGTACGCATCGGGCCCCATTGCGTACTGGCCAATTGCAACATCGAGGCAGGCACCATCATCCAGGCCTTTACCCATATTGACGGGGAAAGCCAAGGCGTGCGGGTGGGTGCAGGCGCGCGCATTGGCCCGTTTGCGCGCCTGCGCCCGGGCGCCGATCTGGGGTCGGACGTGCACATCGGCAACTTTGTAGAAGTCAAAAATGCCCGCCTGGCCCAAGGCGCAAAGGCCAACCATTTGGCGTACTTAGGCGACGCCACGGTGGGTGAACGGGTAAATTTTGGGGCCGGCAGCATTACGGCAAATTACGACGGCGCAAACAAGCACCAGACGGTCATCGAAGACGATGTGCATGTCGGCAGCAATTGCGTGCTGATTGCGCCGCTGACCCTGGGCGCGGGCGGCACCATAGGCGGCGGCTCGACGATTACCGAGGACACGCCACCCGGTGCATTGACGGTGGCGCGGGGCAAGCAAGTGGGTGTTGCCAACTGGAAGCGTCCAGTCAAGCCTGCGAAGTAATTTTTTCAGCGTCGTGGCAGCGGCAAAGCGGCGCTAAATTTTGCGCGCTTGATGCTGAAAAACGCTTTGACGTTGCGCACGTTGGCGTCTTGGGTGAACAAGCGGCGCGTTACTTCTAAGTAATCGGGCATGGACAGGGCCTGCACCACCAAAATGAAATCCGGGCCGGAGGCTACGCGCCAGCACTGTTGGACCGCATCCTCCGCGATCGCCTTGGCCTCGAAAGCGTCCAAATGCTCTACGCCCTGCGCATCCAAGGTCACTTCCACCAGCGCGCAAACCATGTGCCCCACCGATGCGCCTAAGCGCGCCGGGTTGAGTACCGCGACCTGCCGCTCGATCCAGCCGCCTTCGGAAAGGCGCTTGACGCGTCGCAGACAAGTTGGGGGCGAGATGCGCAGTTTTTCTGCGAGCGCTACATTGCTTAGCGATGCATCCTGCTGGAGATGGCCCAAAAGCTGGAGGTCCAGGGCATCCAATTCTTCTGAAATTTTCATATATTTTTATTAATTTTTTGAATTTAAATTTTTCTATTTCATTTTATTGAATTTTAAATTCTTTATTTGTAAATTTTATACAGTTAATTTCTCAATAGAACACATAGCATCAAGGCCTCACTTTGGAGTTTGACTATGTGTGGCATTGTCGGCGCGGTCTCCCACCGCAATATCGTCCCGGTCCTGGTGCAGGGCTTGCAGCGTTTGGAATACCGGGGTTATGACTCCTGCGGTGTGGCGATTCACACGGCGAGCCTGCATCCCAATACAGCGCAGCCCGGACTGCGCCGTGCCCGCAGCACCGCCCGCGTGGTGGAGTTAATGGCCCAGGTACAGGCCGATGCACTGGAAGGCGGTACCGGCATCGCGCACACGCGCTGGGCGACCCACGGTGCGCCCGTGGTGCATAACGCACACCCCCATTTCAGCCACGGCAGAGGCCCCGGCACACAAGACGGTCAGGTGGCTTTGGTGCATAACGGCATCATCGAAAACCACGATGAATTGCGCGCCAGTCTGCAGGCCAAAGGCTATGTCTTTCGCAGCCAGACCGACACCGAAGTGATCGCGCACCTGGTGGACAGTTGCTACAACGGCGATCTCTTGGATGCGGTAAAAGCCTGTGTTTTGCAATTGCGCGGTGCGTATGCGATTGCGGTGATGCATGTGGACGAGCCCACGCGCATGGTCGGCGCGCGCGCCGGCTCGCCACTCATCGTAGGCGTGGGCCAGGGAGAAACCTTTTTGGCCAGCGATGCCATGGCCTTGGCCGGCGTGACAGATCAAATTGTGTATCTGCAAGAGGGGGATGTGGTGGACGTGCAAGCAGGCAAGTTCTGGGTGCTTGACAGTGCGCACAAGCCGGCTACGCGCGCGGTGCAAACCGTGCTGGCCCATAGCGGGGCGGCGGAGTTGGGGCCCTATCGCCATTACATGCAAAAGGAAATTTTTGAACAACCGCGCGCTGTGGCCGATACCTTGGAAGGCATCGCGGGCATCGTGCCCGAGTTATTCGGCGATGGCGCATACGGCATCTTCAAACAAATTGATAAGGTGCTCATTCTGGCCTGCGGCACCAGCTACTACAGCGGCTGCGTAGCCAAGTACTGGATAGAAGCCATCGCCAAACTGCCCTGCGCAGTAGAGATCGCCAGCGAATACCGTTACCGCGATTCGGTGCCCGATAAAAAAACCTTGGTCGTCACCATCAGCCAGTCCGGCGAAACGGCGGACACGCTTGCGGCACTGCGACACGCGCAATCGCTGGGCATGGAACACAGCCTCACGATTTGCAATGTGGCAAGTTCGGCGATGGTGCGGGAGTGCAAACTGTCCTACGTCACGCGCGCCGGCGTGGAAATCGGGGTCGCTTCCACCAAGGCTTTCACTACCCAACTCGTCGGGTTGTTCTTGCTGACGCTGTCCCTGGCGCAAACCAAAGGCCACCTAACGAAGGCAGATGAAACTGCGGCACTCAAAGCACTTCGCCATCTGCCTAGCGCGCTGCAAGCCGTGCTGGCGCTGGAGCCCGCCATCATCGCGTGGTCCGAAGAATTTGCCTCCAAAGAAAACGCCTTGTTTTTAGGACGCGGAACCCACTACCCGATTGCCATGGAAGGCGCGCTGAAACTCAAAGAAATCACCTACATCCACGCCGAAGCCTATGCCGCCGGCGAGTTGAAACATGGGCCCCTGGCTTTGGTCACCAGTGCCATGCCGGTGGTGACTGTTGCACCCAACGATGCCTTGCTGGAAAAGCTAAAAAGCAATATGCACGAAGTACGTGCCCGCGGAGGCATGTTGTATGTGTTGGCAGATGCTGACACGCACATTCAAACCAGCGAGGGCATCAACGTCATCCGCATGCCGGAAAACTACGGCGACCTCTCCCCCATCTTGCATGTCGTAGCGCTGCAACTGCTGGCCTACCACACCGCATGCGCACGCGGCACCGATGTAGATAAACCGCGTAATTTGGCGAAGTCGGTTACGGTGGAGTAATCCGGTTCGGGCGCGCCATTAGCTGCTGGCCCAGCAATTCAGTCCCAGCTGAGAATGCGCCAGTACTTCAAGGTATAGATGGCAAAGCCAGCGGACCACAGCGTTGCCGAAACCAAAATGGCAACCGGGAGCATCGATGCGTCAACTAGGGGAACGCCGACACGCACCCACGCGGCCGCGGCCACTAGGACGTAACAGCTGATCTCCGCCTTTCCTGCAATCAGCTTTCTTCCGGTGTGGCCCAAGGCGGTGCGCGTCATCATGCCAATAACCATGCCGCCAACGGCACCGGTGGTCAGGGCATGGGTGGCAGCCGACGACGACACCCAGTCCATGGCCGCCATAGCACGCAATGCCAAGTGCAGGGGAATCCAGCCATAGGCTGCATGCAGAACCCAAACCAAAGGCGTTTTCAAGGTCTTCCATGGCCGCCACAGGCCAAGGCGAATCAGATGTGCCAGCATGGTCAACAAGGCCAGAAGCGCTAACCATGTACCGCTCACCTGTAATGCGTCTGCGACCAGAATGAGCAAAACCAAACCCAGTGCAATTTTTTCGACCCAAGGGTGACGAAGCGCCTGTGCGCCAGGTATTGCGTTGTTGGTAAACATGGGAATCACACGTCCGCCCATGACACAAATTACAAACAACATGCCATCGAGCCCTAGCAAAATTCCCGCCCACCCCGGTATCCGAATGGCCTCCAGTCCATTGAGGTGCACCAGCAGCTGGGCCCATGCCATGAGTACCAGCAAAGCGACGAAAAAATAGTTGCGACGGTTGCGCGCTTTGTACAGCGGAATAGCCAATGCGGTCGCAAGGGCCAGTGGAAAAGCCACATTCACTGCAGCAGCCAGCCAGCCCCATGGCGAGAGCACCAATACCCTGCCCGCCACCCACAAGGCTGCCAATGCGGCCAGGTAGGCTCCTTTGGGTGTGGGCTGCCCCGACCAATTTTGTGCTGCCGTCAATAGAAAACCGGTCAGGACTGCCAAGGTGAATCCGAACAGCATTTCATGGGCATGCCACATCGGACCGCGCAAATAGGCATTGGGTAAATACCCCTTGAATTGCAAAGCCCACAGCCCTATGGAAAGCGCGGCAAAGCTGCTGGCCAGCAGATAAAAGGGGCGAAACCCAAGTTCCCACAAGGCAAACCGGGGTTTGTCGCCCGTGCCTGGCTTATCTATTTGGATCAAAGTGGCCATGTTGCAAGACAGTTCAAATGCATCCTAAAGTTGCCGCAGTCATCCCTAGAGGGCCTGCTCCTGTACCCCGTTTGCTGCCCAGAGTCATGAGCGCATTACGCCAGAACCATAGGTAAGCCCTGGCGGTCAAAAGCGAGATAGCCAGCAATCTCGCCCCGCTCAATGTTTTGCACCATGGTCTTCAAGGCCGCGTCCACTGCTTTGCCCTGCGGCGCGCTGTGCGTGGTTCCGGACATAGCGGCAGAAAATACCAAGCGCCACGCCTGCCCGAGCTGGGCCGCCTCCTGTACCAAGGCGTCAAAAGAGGGTAGCTCGTCCGGGCTTTTGTCCACACACATGATGGGCACCAGAGACCCTCCATGTCCCGCTGCGAACCCGGCGCGCTGCTGTGTATTGGCATCGTCCGCAAGCACGGCGTCGACAAACACCAATAGCAAGCGCTGCTGCAAGGGCTGCGCGTGCGCCGCACGCAACAGATCGGAGAAATTTTCAATTTTCATAAGGCCTTCGTGGATAGATAGCTTACGTACTGGGCGGCATCCGGCCGGGCACGGGCTGGCTTGCCCCGCTGGGCAGTTCCCACACTGACAAAACAGATGGCATGCGCATGCTGGCTCAGACCAAAGAGTGCGCGCAAGCTGGAAGACCGCAAGGCCTTGCCACTGCTTAGCGCCGATCCAAAACCCAGTGCGGTGGCCATCAAAAGCATGTTCTGCACGGCACAACCGGCCGATACCACCCGCTCCAATAAACCAATTTGCGCATCACCACGCACATCCTCCACGACCAGCATCATGAGCAATGGCGCGCGCAGCGCTTTTTCGTAAGCTTGCTGCAGTTGTTCAGGCAATGCGGTGGGATCGCGCTCCAGCAGTGCATCGGAAAACGCCCGTCCCAAGGCCGCACGCTCGGCATCGGCGATCAGCACAAAACGCCAGGGCAGCAGTTGCCCATGGTCCGGCGCGTGCGCAGCCGCACCTAGGATCAGCGCGAGTTGCTCGGTATCGGGGCCCGGCGCCATCAGTCGCTTGGGCAGAATGGTCTGACGCAAATGCAGAAGATCCGAGAGCGCGCTCGGCATGGCATTGATCGGCATGTTTTTATTGCACCGCGTGCATTGCCTTGCTCACTGCACCAGGGGCGAGTCGAAAGCGTTCAATGTGATCCCTTCGACCCGCGCCTGTCCCACTAGGAAACCCATGTATTGGTGCAAGGCCTTGGCGCGCGATTGCAGGGCCAGTTGGGCGGCTACACGCTCGCGCACGTCCGCAAAATCCAGCGGCTTGCCCTCGCGCCGCTCGCGTATCTCGATGATGTGAAAACCAAAGCGGGTATGTACTAGGCGCGGCAAAACACCCAGGCCCACAGGCACCTCCGATTGAAAGAACAAAATGCTGGCCAATTCGGGCGCACAGTCCTGCGGACCAAGCCAGCCCAGGTCGCCACCTTGGGTGCTGCTCGGGCAGTTAGAAAGCTCCGCTGCCAGCTTGCCAAACAAATCTATGGGAACGTTTTTGCCAAGCAGGCTAATGAGCGCCTTATCGGCATGCACGCTGAGCGCCTGTACGTTCACGCCCGGCGTCACCGCAAACAAGATATGGCGCAAATGCACCGCCTGACCGACCAGGTACTGACTCCTTCGGGCGGCAAAGTAGCGCTGGCATTCCTCCTCGGTGGGCGCAGGCACTTGCACCGCTGCATCCACCATGGCCTCTAGCACGCTACGCTCGGATTCGCCAAGCGCTGGCGCCTCCAACACCGCTGCGCGGGGCACAAGTCCCATCTGCACCGCCTGCTGGCGCAGCAGCTCGGTATACACCAGTTCGCGCAGGCTTTCTTCATCTGGCCGCGCGCTCGGGCCATGCAGTGCGATGCCGTTGATGGATGCGATCGTGACCGGGTCTGGCGAGGCCACCTGGGAGCCGCAGCCGCAAGTACCGCCGCCGCACCCCTTGCTGACCATTGAAGATGTGTTCATACCGTGTCCTTGGGTTTATGGCGCTTAGCGGGCGTTGCGGCTTAGGGGCTTACGCTCTACCATCCCCAGGCGCCGACTGCGCACCAGTTGGTAGGGTCGCACCAGATAGGCCAGGGTGCCAAAGCCGCTCCACACATGCACCAGCCGAGTGAAGGGGAAGATCAAAAAGATCGACATACCCAAAAACATATGCAGCTTGAAGACCCAGCTAGCGTCATTCAACAACTCCGGCGCACCAGCTTGGAATGTGACAATGTGCTGGGCCCAATCGGCTAGCTTCAGCATCATGCTGCCATCCAGATGCTGGGCCGATAGCGGGATGGTCGCCAGGCCCAAGGCCAGCTGCAGCCATAGCAAGACCAACAGCACGATGTCACTGGTTTTGGAGTTGAGACGGATGCGCTCATCGCCTAGGCGGCGCTGCAGCAGCAGGCTCACGCCAATAAATCCCAGGATGCCAAAGGCACCGCCCGAAACCATGGCCACGATCTGCTTGTTGCCCGCACTGATAAAGGGCTCGTACAGAAAATGGGGCGTCAACATGCCCAGGGTGTGTCCACCCAGGAGGAATAAAACCCCGACGTGAAACAGATTGCTGCCCCAACGCAACTGGCCCGCGCGCAGCAACTGCGAGGAATCGCTCTTCCAGGTGTACTGGTCACGGTCAAAGCGCAGCAGGCTACCCAGCAGGAAAATGCTCAGGCAGATATAGGGGTAGTAACCGAACAAAAGGTTGTCAAGGTAAGTCATATGCGCGTTCCTTGGGCTTGGGCTTCTTGTGCTTTCTGGCCTTTAGCAAAAACGGATGCGGCGGTAAGCGTCGCCGGATGGAGTGGCACCGCAGTTTTTCGAACCAAGTGGATCGTCTGCGCTTCACCCGGCTTGGACTGGCCTTTGGTGCTGCAGCCATCAAAGGCCTGGGGCTCCTGCCAGAGCGCATCCATGGCCTCGTCGGCGACGATGGCAACAGACTGCACGCGCTGGCCGCAGAGCTCGAGTACGGCGGCGACGGGCGTGGCATAGGGGCTGCCACCTTGCACCAGCGCACTGAAGATGGCGGACAGGATATGGGCCATCTCACCCAGAAACTCGCTTGCCAATTTAGGCGGCTGGGTGGAGGCGAATTCCAGCACCACGCACAAGTGGTCCGGCAACTCATCGGGGGACATCATCAGGCCAGCCTTTTCGTAGGTCTGCACCAGATCAACCATGGCCGGGCCACGTTCGCGTGAATCGCCATGGATATGCTCGAACATATGCAAGGAGGTGGCGCGTCCGCGGTCAAAGGTCTCCACATAGCGCGCCTCCACTTCCATGGGGTCCAGGCGCGTGAGCTCGGTTGCAAAAGCGTGCAGCGCCTGGCGGCGTGCGGCAGGGATCACTGCCTCTTTGTCGATGGCCTGCAGTAGCTCGGGCAGATGGCTGCGCAATTGGGCGTCTGGGTAGCCCATCAATGCGCTGAGGGCACGCAGGGAATAACGGTTGTTTTTCATGGCGCGCTTACCTTAAACATAGGACTTAATGGGAATGGTGCGTGGCTTAGAACCACCAAACAGGCTGGTCTCGGAGCTCCCCTCGGAGCAGCCGTTACCAAAGGAAAAGCCGCAGCCGCCGCGCAGATCAAAAGCGTTTTCGGCGTACTCACGGTGCGAACTGGGAATCACAAAGCGGTCTTCGTAGTTGGCAATGGCCATGATGTGGTACATCTCCTCCACCTGGGCCACCGTCAAGCCGACTTGTTCCAGCACGGCGAGGTTTTGTTCGTGGTCCACATGCTTGCTGCGCTGGTAGGCGCGCATAGCCAGCATGCGCTCCAAGGCGCGCACCACAGGCGCGGTATCGCCAGCAGTTAGCAGGTTGGCCAGGTACTGCACAGGGATGCGCATTTGTGCCAGGTCTGGAATCTCGCCATTGACACCAAGATGACCGGCGTTGGCAGCCGAGTTAATAGGAGACAGCGGCGGCACATACCAGACCATGGGCAGCGTGCGGTACTCGGGGTGCAGCGGCAGGGCCACTTTCCAGTCGACCGCCATTTTGTAGACCGGGCTGTTGCGTGCGCCAATCAGCCAGGATTCAGGGATGCCATCAAGGCGGGCCTGGGCGATCACCTTGGGATCATTGGGGTCGAGAAAGATGTCCAGTTGCGCTTGGTACAGGTCTTTCTCGTCCACCACACTGGCCGCCTGCGCAATTCGGTCTGCGTCATACAGCACCACGCCCAAGTAGCGGATGCGGCCCACGCAGGTCTCGGAGCACACCGTGGGTTGGCCCGCTTCAATGCGCGGGTAACAGAAGATGCACTTTTCCGCCTTCCCGCTTTTCCAGTTGTAGTAGATTTTCTTGTAGGGGCAACCCGAGACGCACATTCGCCAGCCACGGCACTTGTCCTGGTCGATCAAGACAATGCCGTCGTCTTCGCGTTTATAGATCGATCCACTTGGGCAGCTGGCAACGCAGGCTGGGTTGAGGCAATGCTCGCACAGGCGCGGCAAATACATCATGAAGGTGTTTTCAAACTGGCCGACCATGTCCTTTTGCACTTGATCAAAATTTGCCAGATTGGCGTCCTTGCTGCGCTTGCTGAATTCACCGCCCAAAATCTCTTCCCAGTTCGGGCCCCAGACGATTTTCTCCATGCGTTTACCGGTGATCAGGCTGCGCGGACGCGCCGTTGGTGCGTGTTTGACCTCGGGTGCGGACTGCAGGTGCTCGTAGTCGAAGGTGTAGGGTTCGTAGTAGTCGTCGATCTGCGGCATATTGGGGTTGGAGAAGAGGCGCATCAGCAGCTTCCACTTGCCGCCTTGCTTGGGCTC
>Ga0114964_10002467_pt1 | contig 12875 bp, 17 predicted proteins | sample C_131016_MF_Meta_FD_92638 | JGI IMG/M metagenome (GOLD analysis project Ga0114964, IMG submission 92638) | Freshwater microbial communities from Lake Croche, Canada to study carbon cycling - C_131016_MF_MetaG | ecosystem: Environmental > Aquatic > Freshwater > Lake | place: Lake Croche, Canada... | reverse complement strand
GTCATTGTGCCGAGTATGCTTTCTTCCAAGCAGGTTTTGAACTGTCATCACGGCGCACATAGCGATCTCGCTGTGCGGCCATGCGTTGAGCAGGGCTCTTGTTGTCCCATGGCTCGGCTATGCCCTGCAAGCAAGCAAGAAGTGCGTAGCGAGCACTATCAATGCAATCATCAGGATCCGAAAATCTGCCCTGTTGATCCACATAGTAGTTGGAACTTTCTCTCAAGAAGTCCACACAGTTCTCATTCACCATAAGGCTACCAACTTCCAGCATTTGACGCATTTGGTTGATGCCATAACTCTTGTGATTGGTCACCCGACCTTGTGAGTTTGGTGGGTTCATAATGGCTCGGTCTATCACGTTGAGTTCGTATGACTCAAAGAGTTCTCGGATCGATGATGCACTCATTGTATAACGTCCTGGTGTGGACGCATCAGCGGGCAACACTATGGGAGTGCCGTAAACTTCTGGACGCAATAGGTGATTGATATACTGTGTGGGAACTGCTTCCTCAACTCCTTGAACAACTATTTGTTTGTGCAACCATGCTGTGCGTTCGTATGGATCCCAGTACATTAGGCTAATAACTGTTTTGTCATTCACAAGACCCAGGTCCAAGGCAATCACACGCTGAACATTGAGCATTTCAGCAAAGTTGATAGCACCAGATCGGTAGGTAGGCCAATCACGCAATTGGAACACAGCACCTTTGCCCATGATAGGACGCCCTTGCATACGAGCCTCTCGCTCGTGTGGCAAGTAGTCACGCTCTAACTGTCTGCGAGTTGTGTTCAACAAGAATGGTTCGCCCCAAAGGTCATATTCAGGCACATCATCCCAGGCCACACGTATGTAATTGTAACCTTCTTCACGGTTCCAGAACTTTGACACCAGACCATTTAAGCCTTTGAGTGGTGTAAACGAACACAGTATCATGCCTTGTGTGGTGGCTGTGCGTGTGACTATTTCACTAAAGAAATCATCTGGTGGTTGTTCATCAAACACCGCAAGGTCCAGTTTAAATCCCTGCAACTGTCGCACTTCCTGTGTGTAGTTGGCAAACAACAAATAACTTTTACCGCCACTTGAATGTTTAATCTCTATGCCAATGGCGTTGGCTCCATCACCGCGCATGGTGTCTGTCACAATACATGATTTTGGTATGGCTCCTGTGCCTAAGGCGTCACGCAATTTGATATCTGGTGAGCCCAGGAGTTCTTGTTGTAGCACCAGGGCAACCTGGCTCCAGCCTTCACCTGCTACCATGCAAGTGATTGGCTTGCGAAACCTATGTCCCTCCCACCAATCGGGATAGATGCCTGTGAGGTGCATGGCTGTTTCATAACAGGTTGACACCGTTTTACCAATTCTGTTGGCAGCAAGAATGCCTCTACGGTCACTCACTGTGCGAAAGAAACTTTTTTGGTGTTCAAACGGACGGAAGTACTTGAGTTGGTTGGTGGCCATGTCATCGGCCACAGCAATGGCCAAGTCTCTCAAGGTCTCTTGTGTGTCGTGATCAAATTGATGTAGGTTGTCGGGCTTGAGATTGTTGTGATCACAAACCCAACGCACCGCACGACGCATTAACACGCCTGGATCCAGCATCAGTCAGCCCGTTCAATGGGCCAACTATGTCGCACTTGTTCAAGATGCCAGAGACTCTGTGCAAGATCAGCAATCTCTGTGGGAGTGGCGGTCCAGGTTGTGGGGTCGCCCAGGTTGGTGCCTTCTGGTTTGTTCAAGCAATGTTGCAAGCGTTCCATAATGAGTCTTTGCGTGTGCTCTAACTGTCCTGGGAAGCGACTCACAAAGGCTTCACGATTGGCTTGATTGACCTTTTGCATTATTTTTGTGTCATCTGCACGACGCTTTTCTACAGCATTGTGTATCATGCCATCACGGAGTGTGTGGTCAGTGCTCATGATTCCAAATCCCAGGGATTGGCTGCCGCACGTTGATCCATTGATATAAAGTCTCTGTCCACATACTTGAGCCATTGATTTGAATCATTGTATTTGAATGTCTGCATCATGCCTTTCAAGCGTCGTCCTACAGGAGTAAGCGTGCCATCTTCACGCTGTAGCACTTGTTCACCTGTGCGTGGATCAACCCACTTGATGATCTCTGGACGACTGCGGCCAAACTTGTCAATCTTTTCACCAGTGGGTCGCGGCTCTATTGGACCCAGTACTTCATAAGTGATCATACCATTGTTGTATTTGCGGAATGTGGTGTGCATCTTGACTCCACGTGCATGATACTCTGCATCACTATGTGGCACAAATGCTGAAAAGAATTCGTTTTGTAATTCATCTCTTGAGGGAATGGCAGGATCTCTTGGTGGTAGTTCTTTCATGGGCTCTTCTGGCACCATGTCAGTCTTGTCCAAGTATGGATTACCTGCACCAATGTATTTAGGATCCACTGATTCACCGTTGAGCACATCCATGGCCACTTGATACTTGAGTCGGTTGGCACGGCCTTTAAGGCTCAGCACCACGCCAGTCTGATCAAACACAAAACGTTCAAGGTCAGTGGCGGTGGGAAAGTCTGTCATCAAACCTTCCAGGTCATAATCAGGCGATGCAGATACCGCAATCACAGTCTTAGGCTGCACTGGTTCTGCTCGCACAGTTTTCTTTTCAGTTTTCTTTGGGGTTTCGGGTGGGACGTCGTCCCAGATGTTTGCCTTAGTGGCAGGAGTGGCTTTGTTCATATAATAATCCTTTCTAAACAAATCAAAACACAGGCTGGTCAAGCCTGTGTGGGGTTACTCAATAACCGGAAGTGGCACCTAATGCACCTTTGCGAGCCGCTGAACTCTTGCCGCCATTGCCCCGGGTAGGACCGCGTCCCACGTTGGTGCGGGTGTGCAAGCCTTCTGTGGCTTTGTCATGGTATGGTTCCATGCCTTTGCCGCGTGCCGCTACAGCATTGGTAATCATGTTGGCCAGTTCTGACTTTTCTGAACCTGTCTTGGCCTTTTCGGCCATAAAGGTTGCTCGCTTGGCTCCAGGGTTCTCGTTGCCAGTAGTGGGACCACGCTTTTGGTTAATGGTCTTGGCTTGTGGGTTTGCTGTTGATATTCTTGCCATGTTAGTTTCCTTATGCTACTGTGTAGCCTGATACTTCAGTCACTGTGGCCGCTGCCGCTTGGATCTGAGTTGGGTATGCGAATGCTGAGCCGTCTAGGCTGCTGACTCTAACTGCCACGTTCACTGTGTTGCCAGTGGTGTTATAGAAAGTGGTTGACAGTGGTGTGCCTGCCGTTGCTGTGGGCCCAATTGCCGCATTGGTGCCTGTGTTGACCCAACCATAACGGGCTGGGGTGGCTGTGACATTTAAGAACGCATTCAATTGATAAGCAATGTTGGCTGTGCCAGCAAGACCAAACGCACCTGATGTAACGTTGCTGGTAATGTCTGTGCCCACATTGGCTGTGACTGCTGAATAGGTCACTTGCTGTGGACTTGTGGCTGTGACATATTGTGTGGCACCCAATTGTGCTGGGAACGCTGTGCCAGAAGCCACGAATGTCATGCCTGTGGTGGTGCCTGGTGTGGTAATCACATTGGCTCCACCTCGAGTGGCACTGAGCACAAAACTTGTTGATTGATCAGTGGCTGTGATGTAGTAGGTAGCAGGTGAAGTGTAGCCGGTGATTGAACCTGTGCCCAATTGCGACCCTGACACAGACACAGTATCACCCACATTGTAGGTATTAAAACTATTGGTGGTGAAGCCACCTGCTGTGTTGGCAATTACAACGTTGCCTGGATTGATCGCAGGAATGGTTGTGACTGTGTTAATGGTGAATAGATTCTGACTGCCGGTGTTGACAACCGTTTCTACTGCTGGGGTTATGACTGTGGCCATGTTGTTTTTCCTTATTTGTATTGTGTCACGCCTGGAGTCACATACACATTGCCTGAGCCTGAATGGCCGGCTGCTGATATGTAAAGATTGCCTGTCTGATATGTTGAATCAATTGCCAACATGGCGTAACCATATGGTGGAATGATGGCACCAATACCATTGGCACCTGAACTTGGCACACTAGCGTTGGTGTTCAGACTATCAAAACTGTAGTTCACTGCCACAATGTTGGCAGCATCTTCGTTCACACAATACAACACATTGGGCACACCGTATGCACCTGTGGTCAGCGTTATGGAGGTGTCAGTAGAGTCATCAGTGTAATAGATAACTGCTGAATTGCCTTGAGGGATAAATGGTATCACGGTTCAATCCTTAATATTGTTTGCCTGGACCATAGTTGAAGTCAACTGATCCGGCTGCGGTAGATGGTCGGCTACCTTTGGTTACTTTGCCATATGCTGGACCACCTGACTGTCCTGCACGGATCTTGTCTGGGTTGCCTGCATAGTTTTGACCAGCCTTGGGTTCCCAACTGCGTGTGCCTGATGGATTGCGAACCTGACTGCCTGCATTGATTCGGTCAGCATTGATCTTTGTTGATGGCACTGTCTTTGTGGTAGGCGTGTCACGGTATGAGTCCATGGTCACGCTTTTTGTAGCACCAGGCTGGCCAGGCTTACCGCTGCCCATGTTGCCTCGAGTGGGGCCACGACCGAAGTTGACTTCACGGCCATCATTCAGATGACCTGACCAGGTGTTGGTGTGCATCTTTTGATTCACACGACCATTGGTCTCACGCTCTGCACCGTCAAACTTGAGTGTGGTATCACTCTGTGTTATGGGATTTGGTTTCATTTGGTTTTTCCTTTGGGCATCGAAGCCATTTTATCTTTTTTCATGGTAGCACTAATCTTCTCGCCAGTGCGTTTCTTTTTGCCTGCCACGGCGTAAGCGATGGCAACTGCTTGCTTCACAGGCTTGCCTGCGGCAACTTCTGTGCGGATGTTCTTTTGGAACGCCTTGGGTGATTTTGATTTGTCTAAGGGCATATTGTTATTTAGTTGGCAGGTGCGATACCAGCGATTTGGGCTATGGCTTCTGCAAAAGCACGTTGCTTGGCCACCACAGCATCATCGCTTTCTATTGTGGTCACTTCGGTCTTGTCTGCTACCAATTTGTTCATAAACGCTTTGTCATAATCCCGCACACCGTTCCAGTCACTTCGCTGAATGGCACCGGCATAGTTCATGGCCAGGACTTCAGCGTAACTCTTGCCTGTGGACAATTCAATATTGCTCATGAGGCTTTCTACAGTGACCTTGGTGGTTGAACCCTTGGGTCTACCACCACCAGGACGATAACCGCCGCGACTGGGTGACTTGACTGAGTATCGTGCTGAAGTTTTTTCTGTTTTCTTATCCGTCATGCTATTACTTATGCACACGCAAAAAAGCCCACCGGATTGTGGGCTCAAAACTTCTTAGGGTCGTGCAAGGAGACCTAAGGTTTTAATTTTGCTTCAATCTTTTTCATTGTATCAACCAATTCGCTTAGATAGAAACTGATATTGTACAAATGGTCTGGTGTGGTCATTCCATCGTAATGGTCTTTTGGATTCAGATCTAAACTGCTGATTTCATTGCTGATTTCAACTATGCCATCTGCAATTTTCGTGATTGCTTCCATTGCTTCGTGTTCTGCGCCTGTAAGTGTTTTCATTGTGTATCTCCTTGTTTAACAATAAGTCACAAGTATAACACGCTTTCCAGTGCTGGTCAAATCGTCTGGGTAAATATTCTATATGAAGATCCCCAAATTAAAGTACTACTATTATGCCTTGAACCAATCTGACTACGATCAGTTTGTGCAATCGCGGCAATTGTTGATAAATCAACCTGCCCAAATCAATATTGCCACAGGGCAAGTGTCACGTGTGATACCGTTCCTGTATCTCTACAGCCAACCCACTGTGGCGGACACACGATTCCGTCAACTGAACCACTGGACACAAACTGTGTATGTGCTTCGCATACCTGCACACATCATACCCAGAGCACATTTGGAAGCCACTGAGGATCCACGGGGCATGTGGTTGTGTAGAGCCAACTTGAGCGTGGCTCATTGTGGGGTAGAAGCATTTGAACTGGATCCCACTGAACCTGAAGTCAAGTTTGAAGTCTTTGCCACCAGCCGGAGAACACATGAGAAAAACCACAACAACCTGGCGTAGGCTCCAAAACGGCACCTGGAAACAAAGCATCACACTCACTGTGCCTTACCCACGCCCAGTGCTAGAACTGCTGGAAAAGTTGTCCAAAACACCTGTGGCTCATGAGCCACCCAAGTAATCTTGTTACGCTTGTTACGTGATGTTACGTGATTTCGTGGTTTTTGTGCTGTAGGAAAAAACTTTACCCTGGAAGTAAAAAATTGCTGTTGAGGTTTAAAAAACCACGTAACAGCGTAACAACGTAACAAGAATCACTAAAAACATACATAGCGGTGCCGCTCGTGCTGTTTTTTGCTGTTACGTTTTTGTTACGTTTTGTGATCTTGTTACGTTCGCCCAGGATATTGTGTCAGTGTTTCTACTGATATTACACACACATGTTCTCAAGCAACAGCAAATCCAGCACAGCACTACCATTGTATTTTTTGTTGCACACAGTTGACCACTCAAACTCAAACTGGGTACAAGTTTTTGTGTGTATAATCTTTTTCTGTATTTCTTGACGGGGATCTCCTGCCTGCGTGATCGTGTAACGCTTGCGTTCTGCTACTTCAAAGTCTATTCTATTGCGTTGCAAATACTCTTCAAACTTGGTCATAACATTTAGATCTTTGTGTCGGGCATTGTCTGTGAGTGCTCTAACTGCTTCGCCCAGTAAATTCTGCGGGAACATACCGTTCTTTACAAACACAGGCAACAACTTGTCAAACGCCACTGTCACTGTGTCTTTTTGTGTTTCAAAACGCTTCAAATAGTCCTCGCCGTGTAGTGCTGGCAACACGCTCATTGTGGCTACTGAATGCTTTTGTATGACATGTGCCAACCAAGCGGCAACTGCTTGGGGATCCTTGATCAAGCGTTGTGCCAAATCATCCAACCAGTCCCTACTGCTTTCCTCTGTGCCACCCACTTGACGTAGCAAGTCAAACAGCACAAGATCTGTGTTGATTACTGAGTAGCGTCTGTCCTCACCACCATCCGAGCCACCGCTTAGTTTTACCACGCCCTGCTGGTTATTACTAATAAACAAAAAGTTGTAGTTTCTGTCCGCCATAGTAGCATCAATGCCCTTTTTCTCTATACGCATGTCTTCTGAACCAGTTGCTTGCTTGAGTTTGCCAGCGGCCAGTTCTTTCTCTTCTGGCTCGTCGTAGTACAACACCACAGCCATTTCCCAGTTTGCATTGAACTTTTCCAGTTCCTCTTTGTGTGCTTGTATGATACACGCAGGCGTAAAGATTGTTTTGAGTATTTCTACAAAACGTCCCTTGCCGTTACCACCTGGCATGCCGCCCAGGTCAATGTTGGGTGTGTTGGCATTCTTTTCTGGGAACAAGTACTTGAACGCCACCCACTGCTCCAAGTGTGCAATGTTCTCCTCTTTGCCCCCGGCTACTGAGTTGATCAACACATCAAATCTAGGATCGTATGTGTGTGCGTTTGCGTAGTCTGGTTTAAGCCACTGTGCTCGTATCACACTCATCTTGTTGTATACCTGGCTTTCATCCCACTTGCCCACGTTAAAACTTGAAGTCACATCCAAAAAACTTCTTTTGCGATGTTCAAAGTAATCTATAAGTTCTGCAGGGTCTTTTGAGTTTATGGTTGTGCCTGCCAGTTTGCTCATCACACGCAGGATTCTGGGACCTGTAAACATCTTGAACTGTGTGTTGCTTTGTGTGACACCGTAGTTTTTGCAATAGATAAACTGATCCAGCGGAGCAATGTAGCCCATGTAGTTTGTGTCCATGGCCGCATCCACAAGTGGTTGTTCAGCATGCCAGCGTGTTTTTCTGTCGCGCTTGTTTTGTATTGCTTGTGCCTGTGCAATGCGTTTTTGTATTTCTGTATACTGTTCCCGTAGCGCACTGATCATGCCACGCTCGCGTATGCCCTCTTCTGAGTCTGGATCTGTTATTTGTGATAATCTTGCTTCTCTGCCAAGTATGTTTACTTGTATGTCATCCAAGTCCCGCTGTAGTTGTGCTAAATCTTTTATTGCCATTTCTTAATCCTTGCATTTACTGAATCAATTTCCAACTGTGCTCTTGCCAGTGCTATGTCTCCTGCGGCCGCTTCGCCAAGTATGTGTCTTACACTACCAATCTTGGGGCTTCGTTCTGCGTTGTATGTTCTGTATAAACGTTGATACTCACCACGCTCACGCTCGGGCCAGTACTGATGCATCAACACACCTGCCGCAGCCGGACCAATGTGATGTGCTGTGGCCCATGCTGTGGTACGCCAAGTGTCATAGTCCAACACTGTGTATTTTTGTTGCATGACCATGAGTAAACTTTCAATATCCCAAACATCACTATCTGTTAAACTGCTCAAGTCTCTTGGCGGTGTGGCTGGCACATCTGGATTGGCATGCTCCAACCAGTAGGCCAATACAGCATCTGGCAAGTCTGCCACACCCACTTCACCAGGTGATCTAATCCATTCATAACAGCGTCCGTCACGTAGTGTGCTGGGTGGCATGACACTTTGTGCTCCTGCCCAACGGAATTCAAAACCCTCGCCCTCAGCAATTGCTTCACTTCGCGTGTGTGTTATTTTGTGTGTGCGTATCCATAACCAGTAAGTGGGTGGTACTTTAAACGCCATTTGGCAGCGATCCTGCTTGCCTGAAGTCCAGGTTGCTGTTGGCGGCAAATCGCAACCAATTGTGTCCATAAACCAAGTCCATGCTGAAGTGCCATCAAAGTCCAAGGCACATGTGCCGTGGCTGACAGGACCCAGTAACAGGCCCACGTTGGCACTTTCAACGTCTTGCAACGCCATGGGACGCTGTTGCCAGTTGTTGGGATATGGTGCTTTCTCGCCAGGTCTTACATTGCAATAACGCCAGCCCGGTATACATTCCAGTTCAAGGTTTAGCATTTGTAGCCTTTGTGTGTCGTTGTTTTAGCATTTCCAAAATTGATGCCGCATCATTAGATCCACTAAATCGTACGGTTACCTCTGGTGCTTGGCCTTTCCAGGGATCCCGCATTATCTCAATTGTTGCTTGGGGGGTTTCGCGCCATTCTGCCCAGTTTGCCACCACTGTGTTAAACTGTTCGTAGAATTGCTGTTTGATTTCGTATTCTGTCATATCGACTCCTGTGCTATACAAGGGCCCAGAACACTATTATTCTCTGACTTATCGCAGGGCCACCCTGCTTGACAGGGGCGGTAAAGCATATCCCTATGCTTTCACCGCGAAGCCCCAGCGAAGGGGCTTGTTGGTGGATAGTTGCGATAAGTCAATTATGCTGACTCGGCATCAGCATAGTATTTATTATACACTTAAAAATACTAGAAATAAATCAGTTTGGTTAAATACATTGTCAGTAGTGTTGATGGCAGCAACAATCGCGTTGCTGACATTAAACGCAGAGTGTGGTGAGCACTCCCTCAATGACCCTGTAGGTAAAGTGATATGGTCATATTTGAGTCCTTTCAAGTTAGGTCGTTATTGCCATTTCGACCGTCCTGGCTCACCCAACACTACTGACACCTTTTATTGGATTGATATGAGTATACCTTGGTCAACTGGACCAGACCCGCACCTGCATCGCTTGTATGTGCAATTTGGTTATCATAGAGTCTCAGCAAGACTGCGCGGAGAAACTTGGGATTTGCCATGGGAGACATGGCGTGATATCTGGCTACCCAACTGGGAGTTCAGGGGTCGCAGAGCAAATGATCTTTGCTTGGCCCGTATCGACATGGATGGGCCTTGGTCGGCCGACAACATACACCTGCTCACACGTAGAGAACACAGCCAATTGATTCGGGAGCATCACCGATGATGTGGACCTGGCAATCAACATCAGGCACAGATGTGCCCCCAATGGTGGCTATGGCACAAGGCCACTTTGAACAAGAAATAGACAACATCTTCCAACCAGATCCCATTGCCTATGCTCGCAATCTAACACTGGCCACCGTGCAACAATTTTACAATCCCCGCGCCGAGTTGTTAAAAGTTGCTAAAGAACGCGATACTGACCGTATCTTGGCTTATACCTGGGCTATTTGTAGCGAAAAAACCGCTTGGTCAGATGAGGCCATGATTTGTGCAAAAATGGCACATGTGGACTTGTCGCTGCCTGTGCGACAGCGATTACGCCTGGTAACAGGCATGATTGTGCTTTGGGAGACCTGGGCCAGGGAATGTGGGGTTGACATCATATGCTCTACCACCATGCGTAGGGATCAAGACGGATTCTTAAAGATACATGAGAAACTGGGTTATGATGTGCGAGGAAGTTTCGCATACAAGAGGTTGAGCACTGTACAAACCGGCCTGCCAATTCCATGATACCTGGGCTAGAAACACTCAAAATCACCCAGTTCTTGATAGTGCTCTGGGAGTGTTAACCTAGCGTGGCCTTGAGCATCCAAAGTGATTTTTCAATATCCAGAGACTGATCTTGACCATAATTTGATATTTCTTCTAGGCCTTCCTCATCGGCAATCTCAATCAGTTGTTTGAATTCATCCAACAAGTGTTCCAGATCTTCCTGAACCATTGCAAGCAAATGATCAGCGTCACCAGATAGTTCACCTGTGTCAATGTGACTCAATTCCAATACTTCAGAGATATCACAAGGCATGTATTCATCCATGCTTCTCAAGATTTCACCAATACGATCAATTTGATCTTGACGGCGTGTGTATATGCCCTCTAGCAACTTGTGATCACTACGGAAGTTACGCCCTGTGATGTTTACATGTGCCACGTGGCTGCGAAAGTACGTGACAAAGTTGTCCCGGAATATTTGCGTTAGTTGTTCTGCTGTGTTCATAGTGTTACTTACTTCTTGTTGAGTTTGTTACGCACTTTAGCGCCGAATGGCTGTGGATCATCTGCTGTCCAAGTCTTGCCAACAGGCACACGCTCGCCTGTGACGGCATCAACTGCTGTTGCGGTAGTTGGCGGCACACGACCAGGTGGCAAAGGCCAATTGCCTGTGTCAACAGCGGTCACTGTAATAATCTTGTTGCCTTCACGATAAGATCCTGTGGAAGGCTTGCTGGCCACTGCATTGAACGTGTTTGCTTTGTCAAAAGCCGCGCGATCAGCGTGTGGAACTGCACCAGTTTCTTCACCTGTTTTCATTTCCAACACACCAGGAGGTGCGTTGCGTTTGGCATATTCAGGTGATTTAATCTGTTTTAATTTATCTTCAAAACTTGGAGGAGTCCAATCTTTTGGATTACCAACTCCAGTTTTTGCAGAGGCTTCAGGCAATTTATTTTTGCCTTCATCAAAATATTTTACCACTTTTCCGTTTTCCCAAGTAATCTGTTGATCTCTTGCGTGATAAATTTGTTTCACTTCTAAATTATTTCCAACTTTGTTAAATTCCCAAGTCACAGCAGGCTCATTACGGATACCTGTAAATGTCTCTATATATCCACTACCATCAGGATTGCGTTTCCAAATAGCAGGAGCATTGTTATAAGTTCCTGTGCCATATACTGTGGTTGGTTTGTTTTTTGCGTTATCCCATGTGATTTTAGACATTGCATCGTCGTGTGCTAATGGACGGTCATATGACCCTGGTTGACTAAATGCATCATCTTGAGATTGTATTTTGATACGATGCTGTTCAATAATTTTTTGTCTTTGTGCTTCAGCCGCTTGTTGTTCTGCAGCCGCACGTTTATTTGCTTCTCTTGTGGCTTTGGCTTTGTCTGCAGGTGTTTTGGCATTGTATGTGTCTACAGCAGCCAGTTGTTCTGGAGTTTGTGGAGTTAATCGATCACGCAATGATGTTAATGTGTTTGTGGTTGTAGGAGGTGTTTCGGGCACGGCTGTGGGTGCTACAGGAGCAACTGGTGCTTCAGACATAGGAGGAGTATAACCACCTGCTGCCTGGGCACGTTGTTGTAATGCCGCCACACGAGCCGCACGATCTGCTTCAGTCTTGGCTGCTGTTCTAGCACGAACTTGATCAATCACAGCCTGTTGTTCTGCACTCATCGCAGGAGCCGCTGGTTGTATTCTTGCGGCAGCCGCTTGCTGACTTGTTTCAGCAGGTGACACAGGTGCTGATGGATATTTTTCCCCTAGTGCCGCTTGTCCCACTTGGGGCAAGTTGGTACCTGCTTGGCCACCCTGCGTGGCATATATTGTGCTGGGTTCTACTGGACCTGGAGAGGGAGAAGGATTGTAAGTCAGTTGTGGCACTTGTGGCGGTTGAAATGCCTGTTGTGTTTTTGCCGCACTTATTGTTTGATTCAAACCTGGATCAAACCCCTTGCGAGCCAACAAGTAGTCTGCACCGGCTTGTAGGCCACGACCAATACTGTAAGGACTAAACGGCACACCTGTAACCAGGGGAATACCAATGTCCACAGCAGCCTTGTAAGGATTGGCAATGTAATCACTCATCACACGCTCACCAAAGGCCTGTGCACCTTTGCCAGCCACAGGCATTTGTTTGCCTGCTATCTGTAATGCACCGCGTTCGATAGCATTGCTGGGCAATTCGCTGATGGGTCTGGTGTATTGTGGCGATTCTGCTGTGGCCACATCAATTTTGCCTTCGCGCAACAGTTGTGCGCCTTCAGGTGTGATGTATGTTTTGCCTAGTGGTACCAAGGCTGATTCACCACCAGTGGCAGCATTGAATGCGCCCTTGGCTGCTTGCACCGGTGCCATGGCTGCTGTTCGGATACCAGATCCCACTGCTTGTGCGCCAGCACCGATTGCTTGTTCTGTGGCATAAGCGCCACGGCCCACTGCCGAACCCACACGACCTG
>Ga0114964_10002462_pt1 | contig 12878 bp, 7 predicted proteins | sample C_131016_MF_Meta_FD_92638 | JGI IMG/M metagenome (GOLD analysis project Ga0114964, IMG submission 92638) | Freshwater microbial communities from Lake Croche, Canada to study carbon cycling - C_131016_MF_MetaG | ecosystem: Environmental > Aquatic > Freshwater > Lake | place: Lake Croche, Canada... | reverse complement strand
ATGAACCTCCTGCTCATGCTGAGAAGTTGATTTTTTCAGCTCTTCGAGTCGCGTCGTCTGGAGGGCGAGATCATGTTTCATAGCGGAGAGACGAGTCCACTCGGGGTAGAAAGTGAATCCAGCAATCAGCAGAGCACAGACAACAATCAAAGCAAAGACGACCCGCATCGCTGTCGGAAGGAATTCCGACTGCGATCGGCGGCGCGAATTTGAATTCGTTTGGATGAAGTGACTGCTCTGCATGATCGATTTACTAGCACCTTAGCTTGCCGCCGTAAACAGCATCTTCACCGAGTTGCTCTTCGATGCGGAGAAGTTGGTTGTACTTGGCGACGCGGTCAGTGCGGCAGAGTGATCCTGTTTTGATCTGGCCGGCATTCGTAGCGACAGCGATGTCGGAGATTGTGGTGTCCTCAGTCTCGCCGGAGCGGTGACTGATGACGACCGTGTAGTGGTTCTCCTGGGCAAGCTCAATGGCGTCGAAGGTCTCGGTCAGGGAGCCGATCTGGTTCACCTTCACAAGAATGGAGTTGGCTACTCCCTTGTCGATTCCCTTACGGAGAAACTCGACATTCGTCACAAAGAGATCGTCCCCTACGAGTTGGATCTTGTCACCGAGAGCCTCGGTAAGGAGCTTCCAGGTCGCCCAGTCGTTTTCGGCGCAGCCATCCTCGATCGAGATGATTGGGTACTTGCCGCAGAGCTTCTTGTAGTAGGCAACGAGTTCGGCACCGGAGCGGCGGCTGCCGTCGGATTTCTTGAAGACATACTGTTTCTTGGTGGCGTCGTAGAATTCGCTGGAAGCGACATCGAGGCCGATCCCGATCTGCGTTCCGAGCTTGTATCCGGCCTTCTCAACCGCGAGGGAGATGGAATCGAGGGCATCCTCGGCCCCTTTGAGCTTGGGGGCGAAGCCACCCTCATCCCCGATGGCTGTGGAGAGACCGCGGTCCTTCAGCACACCCTTGAGGGCGTGGAAGACTTCAGTTCCGGCACGGAGAGCCTCGGAGAAGGTGGGGAGCCCCTTGGGGATGATCATGAACTCCTGGAAGTCGATCGGCGCGTCGGAATGGGCACCGCCGTTGAGGATGTTCATCATGGGGACAGGCAGTACCTTGGCGTTCGGACCGCCGAGGTATTTATAGAGAGGGAGTCCGAGTTGGGCGGCGGCAGCGCGCGCGACGGCCATGGAGACGCCGAGGATGGCGTTGGCGCCTAGCTTCTTTTTGGTCGGGGTGCCATCCAGCTCCCTCATAACGGTGTCGATGGTTATCTGGTCGAGGGCGTTGTAGCCGACAAGCTCCGGAGCGATGTGATTGATAACATTGCCAACCGCCTTGCTCACTCCCTTGCCTAGGTAGCGACCCTTCACATTATCACGGAGCTCCACGGCCTCATGCTCTCCGGTGGAGGCTCCGCTCGGGACGGCAGCGCGTCCTACAGCTCCGCCGGCCAGATGGACGTCGGCTTCTAGGGTGGGGTTGCCGCGGGAATCAAGAATCTCACGGGCGTGGATGGCTGTGATGGTCGTGTCGTTCATGTGTTGATAAGGCTATTGGGTTATTGGGCTTTTAGACTTTTGGCAATTTGGATGCAGAAATCGTGGAAAATCAAACGAGCAACTGTAGTTACTATGAAGTAGTACCCTCTGTTGATCCCAGTGCGGCCATGTCGGTAAAGGGCTCGATCGTAAAGATCTTCATGGAGCGGATGCCTTTGTCTGCAGGGAGATCGATGACCTCGCCGATCTTTTTACCGAGCAAGGCTTTGCCGATGACGGCCTGATAGGAGACCCAGCCCTTATCGGGAACCCCGTCCCAGGCTCCCAGGATGCTGTAGGTTTCAGCGGAACCGCCTTCAGATGGCTCCACGGTTACCACGGAGCCAATGGAAACGGCTGAGGTATCGACATTCTCGAAGTTCGTGCCGCGGGAGTTATTAAGCATGAGCTCAAGCTCTCCCTTCTGACGGTTGAGAACTGCTTGCTGCTCCTTGGCCGACTTGAACTCGAAGTTCTCGCGCAGATCCCCGTAGGAACGGGCGGTGGCGATGTCGCGGATGTTCTGGGGAATAAGTACCTTCTCGATGTGCTCAAGCTCCTCCTTGCGACGCTGAAGGCTGGCCCAAGAGACGACGAGACTCTCGGCACGCTCGGCGGGTGCCTCCTGATCCCCGGTGACCAGAGATTCGAGTTCGGGATGAATTTTAAGGATGCGGGCCAGCAGGGAACGCCTATTCAGATCTGCAAAGACGGGGCTGAGCATGATCTTGCGGAAGGCCTGACGTGCTGAGTCGCGCTCGGCCTTGCCAAGGAGGTCGGCCACGAGATCGCGATCCTCAAAGAGGAACTCCTCAAGGCGCTTGCTCTTGATGTCGGCGTGGAGATCAGCCTCCATGGCCGCGAGAATAGCGGCGAAGAGTTCCTCGTCGATGAGTTCGGGGAGCGTCTTGGATCGATCCTTGCAGAGCCAGAGGACATAGTCGGAGCTGGCGGAGCGCTCACGAATCAAGCGACGGGTATGTTCTGCAAAAGCCTCACGCTTTCCCTGAGCCACGAAGAGTTTGAAGATCTCGCCGCTCAGGCGGGGCTCGGAGGTGCGAGTGAGACGGAACACCTTCTCCTCCCAATTCTCGGGGAAGGCTATTGGGAAAGCCTCGAGGACTCGCCCATACTTGGCGGCTGGGATTTCTGCGAAGATTTCGGTAAGCTTGGTTGGTGAATCGGCCAGAAGTGACGCGATGCTGGCCGCATCGGGCCCTGGCTTTAGGGATTCGTGCTTAGCGCAAATCTCGTCACGGATAATCAGAAGCTCGATCGCCTTGGCGGCGTGGATCCTGCCGCCTCGCTTGGCTGCCTCTTCGACCTCGGTGGCTAGGGAACGGAGTTCCTCCACTTCCTTGGCGAAGTCGTTGAGTGATTTGAGTGCCGTGTCGAGAGCCGCGACCTGCTCCCTCGGGTGGCGTGCCGCACGGAACTCGCCGATCAGGCGTTCGTGGGGATTCTGGGAGGTCTCCTGGAGGATAATCGGCTCCCCTTTCTTTGTCGGAATGAGGAAGTGACCGTCAGTCTTGAGTTTCTTCTTGGCAGCATCAAACCACTTCTTGAAGCCGGTTGCATCGAAGACGGAGGGAACCATCGTTGCCGCGATCTCGTCGGCTGTGGCCTGGCCCCCGTGATCTGCTAGAATCGAACGGACGAGCCCTACCGGGTCGGAAGCAGACTGATCCCGGACTGCCGCGGCATTGGTCGCCGTCCGCGCGAGGATATGCTCCGAAGGGATGTGGGTGAGGGTCTCCGCGGCATACTGGAGCTGCATCGGGTGTCCCTTCTTAGTGCCAAAATCAATCGTGATCTGTCCCGTGATCAATTCCCAACCGGCGATCTTGCCAAATCCCCAGCTGCGGTGGGTGCAGAAGGCTCCGGGAGAGAGTTTGGAGAGGGCTTCGGCGGCGGCGGTGGTGATTTTACCGGCGTCAATGTAGGGATTTAGGTCTTCGATCATGAGTGCGCGGAGTTTAGCCACCCACTGTCCTTAAAAGAAGGAAAATGAATTTTTATCTCGAAATCAGTCGAAAATCAGCGTCCCCCCAAAAATAAAAAATCTAATGCTCCACTGGTTGCGACGGGTTTCTTTATTAATCAACTGTTAATGCCAGTAGGAAGGAGACGTACGCGGCGCTCCTGACGCGGCAGGCGAATGGTGAAGAGCATTCCCTGACCTTGTGCGCTCTGGATCATGATTTCACCACCATGCGCCCTGACGATGCGCTGGACGATATTCAGCCCCAGCCCTGAGCCGTTCTCCTTGGTTGTATAGTAAGGTTGAAAGATGATGCCCATCTTTTGAGGATCTATTCCTCCACCGGTGTCACCGATGCTGACCCAGACATGGGAGTCGTTGCAGGCTGTGCCGATCCTGAGATGTCCGGTGCTGCCCATGGCTTGGATGCTGTTCCGAATTACATTATAGAGAGCCTGTCGGAATTGATCCGGATCGAGCAAGACCCGGGGGAGATCTTTGCCGGTGAAGAGATCCACTATGATACCCCGATCTTCCACCTCATTGCGCAGGAAATCGACCGTTTCTAGAATCAGAGCATTGAAATCGGTCGGCTTGCACTCTAGGGGAGCAGGCCGGACTGCCTTGAGGAACTGGGTGATGATCTGATCGAGACGCCTGACCTCCCCTCTTGCCACCGAAACGGAATCAGCCAACTCCTTCTGGTCATTCTTTGAAATCAAGGGTCTGTTCAAGCAACGCTCCAGAAGCTGCAGATGGATATCGAGCGAGTTGAGGGGATTTCCGATCTCGTGTGCCACGCCTGCGGCAAGCAAAGTCACGGCAGAGAGGCGCTCGCTCTCGATCGTTTCCTGAGTCTCAAGTCGTTCCTCTGTAATGTCGCGGAGAATGATAACACGTCCCACCAATTCCCGCTGAGCTAGCTCTTTCTCGTCGCTCATCAGCGGACTTACGTAGAAGTTCAGAAAGCGGTGTTCCGGATAGAAGACTTCCAAATCACGGCTCATGACATCGCCGGGACGCGCTACCGACTTGAGCTCCAGCCCGGGAATGGCTTCCGCTAGGCTACGGCCGATATGTTCGGCACCGTTCATTCCGAAGAAGGAACAGGCTGCCTTGTTCATGTAGATGATGTGATCCCGAGGATCAGTGACGATGACTCCTTCCAGGATGGCGTTGAAGATAGTCTCCAGAAATCCCTTCTCCTTGGAGAGGATCTGGAGGTAATGACCGATGTCGTCCGGTTCCACGAATCGGATCCGCTCGACAAGCCTGCCGATGAATCCGGCGTTCATCAGTTCGTTCCTGCTGGGGGACGAGTGGCTGCGGATCCGATGGGTTCCATGAGGAGTTCCTCGAGTTCCGTCACCCTGCACTCAAAGAGCGCCAGGGCCGCTTTTACCGGTTCGGGTGAGCTCATGTCCACGCCTGCTTCTGCCAAGGTCTCGATCGGGAACTTACTGCCGCCACTCTTCAGGAAGCCGAAGTAGCGCTCTGTATTGCCCGTGTTGAGAACCTGTTCCGCCAGAGTGATCGCAGCCGAGATACCGGTCGCGTACTTGTAGACATAAAAAGCACTATAGAAATGCGGGATACGGAGGCATTCCAGCTCCAGTTCCTCGTCGATCACGACCCCGTTTCCGAAGTAGGTGTCCAGAAGAGAGCGGTACATTCTGCGGAAAGTTTCAAGCGTTAGGGCAGCTCCCGATTCCTCGGCGGCATGTACGATTTTCTCAAATTCAGCGAACATCGTCTGCCGAAAAAGCGTACCGCGCAGGTCATCGATCTGACGGTTGATCAGGTAGGCCCTCATGGAGCGCTCCTTGGTCTCGGAGAGCAGGTGCTCTGTGAGCAGGATCTCGTTGAATGTTGAGGCCACCTCGGCCAGAAAGATCGGGTAATGGTAATTCTGGAAACTCTGGGTTTGCCTAGAGTACCAAGTGTGCATCGAATGACCCGCCTCATGGGCCAGCGTGTAGATGTCGGAGAAGACATCCTGCTTGTAGTTCATCAGGATGTAGGGAGGTCCTTGATAAGTCCCATAGGAGAAGGCGCCGCTGCGTTTTCCCTTGTTTTCGTATCGGTCGCACCAGCGCTCCTCACGGAGACCTCGCGAAAGAGTCGCTGTATATTCCGAGCCAAGCGGGTGAAGTGACTTCATCACCATGTCGATCGCCTGATCGAACGAGACATCGCTCTGTACCGCCGAGACTAGCGGGGCGTACGTGTCGTAGACATGCAGATCGGGGAGATTGAAAAGCTGCTGACGCAGGCCGTAGTACTTGTGAAGGATGGGGAGTCGTGAGCGGACGGCCTCGACCAGGCTGTCATAGACGGCTATAGGGACATTATCGGCGAAGAGCGAGGCCGCGCGCGCGGAAGGGTAGTGTCGAGCCTTGGCAAGGAAGACATCCCCTTTGATCGAGCTGGCTAGTGAGCTGGCGAGGGTGTAGCGGTGGGCTGTGAACTCCGTATAGAATTTCTGGAAGGCCTCTTTACGGACCGTGTGGTCGGGACGTTGAAGCAGAGAGGAAAAGCTGCTTTGGGTCAGCTCGATCTCCTGCCCACGGTCGTCGTTCACTGTGCCGAAGGTCATGTCAACATTCGTGAGCTGGGAGAAGGTCTCGTGATGACCTCCAAGGGCCGGCATTGAGAGAGAGATCAGACGCTCTTCCTTGTTGCTCAGAATATGCGGCTTGAGACGGCGCAGGTTTTGCAGGGAAATCTGCCAGTCAGCAAGCAGTGGATCGGCTAGAAACTGCTCGAGCATGGCATCAGGAATCTCCTGAATCTCCGGGGCGATCCAGGAGCTGGTCTCGCTGATCTTGGCGCAGAGCGAGGAGAGGCGTCCCTCGCGGTCCAGAGCATCGTCATTCGAACTGTCCTCGGAAAGGCGTAAGCTCGAATATTGGTTCAGGCGCTCAATGGAGCGATCCAGGGACGATTCAAACTCGAGGGCCTTGGCGAGATCCCCGGCGCCTTTTGCTAGGGTTCCCTTGAAGGCATTGATCTCTTCGAAGCGTGAGGCGAGTTCCGAGAACTCGGCCTCCCAGGCCGTGTCATCGGGGAAAATGAGCATCAGATCCCAGGTGTCAGCGGCAAGGACTTCGGCACGACTTTTAAGCGTGGAGACCTGCGAATCTCCCGTGAGATCCGCGATCCAAGCGACCCGATGACTTCTGCCGGTGACGAGAGACATTAGCTGTTACTTCTGAACTTTACCCTGAGAGGCCACAGCTGCCGCTGCTGCTGCAATCGCCTCCTTGTCGCCGAGATAGTAATGGCGGATCGGCTTCAAATTGTCGTTGAGTTCGTAGACAAGCGGGATACCAGTCGGGATGTTGAGAGCAAGGACCTCTTCCTCGCTGAGATCATCGAAGTACTTCACCAGTGCCCGTAGGGTATTCCCATGGGCGGTCACCAGGACTTTCTCGCCGCGCTTCACCGCAGGTGCGATCTCGTTGTGCCAGTAGGGGAGAACACGGTCCACCGTATCTTTGAGGCACTCGGTTATGGGGAGTTTTGCCTCGGGCACATCCTTGTAGCGGGGATCATGGCCAGGGAAGCGCTCGTCACTCTTTTCCAAGGCAGGAGGCGGCACATCGTAGCTACGCCGCCAGATGTGGACCTGATCCTCACCGAACTTCGCAGCTGTTTCCGCTTTATTGAGTCCCTGCAGGGATCCGTAGTGACGCTCGTTCAGGCGCCAGGAAAGTTCAATGGGAATCCATAGTTCATCGAGTTCATCCAAGATCATCCAGTTGGTGCGAAGGGCGCGCTTCAGCACAGAAACAAACGAACGATCGAATTTGTACCCCTCCTTCTTGAGAAGCTGACCCGCCGCCTTGGCCTCACCGAGACCCTTAGCATTCAGATCAACATCGGTCCACCCGGTGAAGCGGTTTTCTTGGTTCCAAGTGCTTTCACCGTGACGGATTAAAACGATTTTGTACATTGTTTAATTTTACACAGAAAAATTCACCCGTGGAAAGGTTGGGTCTTCTATCCTTTAGCTAACCAAGGGGCTAATTCCGCTCTCAGGGCCATCTCATCGCCAACTGCGAATTCTTCTCCGAGCTCGAGTGGGATACGTGATCCGGAAAGGGTTTCGATTTCAAGAATAAGGATGCGTTTTCCGGGATGTTTTTTGATGGCGGCGTGGATAGCATGCAGATCGTCCACGATCAGGCGACTGCGGTCCATCCGGAGGCGGAGAGGTCTCTTGGAGGCCTTCGGGTTAAGGGCCTTGAAATCGCTACCCATGGCCCTGACACTTCCATCCCGAGGGGTGATGCGGGCATTACAGGAGAGGACCGTACCGGGTTTGAGGAGTTCCTCGTTTTTGCTGAAGGATTCGTCCCAAGCCATGAGCTCGAGCGTACCGGAGTCATCCTCGAGGGTCAGGATGCCGAAGGGACGTCCATCCTTCTTTGAGAAGCGTTTTTCCACGGTGGAAAGGAGTCCCGCCAATTTGACGCTGCCCGGTTCGGTCATGGCTAGCGCCTCGAATACCGATCCATAGGAGCCTGACTCCAGATTGCCGCGGTAGTCGTCGAGTGGGTGGCCGGTGACATAGAAGCCGAGCAGTTCCTTTTCGTGGCCTAGCATCTCGGAACGGGTCCAACGTTGGATACTCGTTTCATTTTCTCTTCCCTTGCCCGAGGAGGCAGCCGGTGCTGGAGCCAGATCAGCAAAGGAGTCGAAGAGGGAGACCTGACCGCTGGCACGGTCTTTCTGGACCGAGGCGGCGGCACCCATGGAGGATTCGATCGCAGCATCGATAGCGGCACGATGACGACTACCCCAATCGAAAGCACCGCATTTTACAAGACTCTCGAGGATCTTCTTGTTCACCGTCCGGGAGTCGAGGCGCGAGCAGAAATCTTCTAGTGACTTGAAAGGACCATTCGCCTCGCGATCGGCGATCGCGGTCTCCATCGCTGCCTCGCCGACATTTTTGATGGCGGCCAGTCCGAAGCGGATGGCCTTGGCGCCGGGGATCTCCTCAGGCAGGAAGGTGAGGGCGCTTCGGTTGACATCCGGCGGTAGAATTGCTATCCCCATGCGGGCGCACTCGCCGACAAAGGTTGCTATCTTTTCGGTGTTGTTGATTTCGTTACCGAGCAGGCCGGCCATGAACTCGACCGGGTGATTGGCCTTCAGGTAGGCAGTCTGGTAGGAGAGGAGCCCGTAGGCGGCGCTGTGGCTCTTGTTGAATCCGTACTGCGCGAACTTCTCCAAGAAGTCGAAGATGGCGTTGGCCTGCTTGCCGGGGATCTGGTTGACCCGAGCGCAGCCCTCGACAAAGACCTCGCGCTCCTTGGCCATCTTCTCGATGTCTTTCTTGCCCATGGCACGGCGTAGGAGATCGGCCTGACCGAGCGTGTAGCCGGCCAGGGCGCTCGCCGCCTGCTGCACCTGCTCCTGGTAGACGATGATGCCGTAGGTCTCCGAGCAGATCTTCTCGAGCAGGGGATGAGCATACTCGATCTTCTTCCGTCCCTTCTTGCGATCGATGTAGTCGTCGATGAACTGCATCGGTCCCGGGCGGTAGAGGGCGATCAGGGCGATGATGTCGGTGAAGTGCTCGATCTGAAAGCGCTTGGCGGTGGCGACCATACCTCCGGACTCCAACTGGAAGACGCCGATCGACTCGCCGCGGTTCAGCAGGTCGAAGGTCGCTTGGTCATCCATTGGGAGCTCGGAGATATCGAAGTCGGGAGTGTGCCGATGGATTAGCTTCACGGCGTCGTCGATCACGGTGAGGGTCTTCAGTCCGAGGAAATCCATCTTGAGAAGGCCCAAGTCTGTGAGAGGGGACATGGAGTACTGGCTGACGATGTTGCCGTCGTTGGCCCGGGAGAGAGGGATGTACTCGGAGAGATCGCGGTCGGCGATGACGATGCCCGCTGCATGGACGCCACTATTGCGGGAGAGACCCTCGAGGATGCTGGCGTAGCCCCAGAGCTGAGCCGTGGAGGATTCCTCCTCGACCGCTTTCTTCAGCTCGGGATTCTTGTCGATCGCGCCTGGCTTTTTCTCTCCTTTCTTCTCGGTGCTATTGAGAGAGATATCGAGCTCGTTCGGAATCATCCGCGAGATGCGGTCTGCATCGCCGTAGCTCCAACCGAGGACACGGCCGACATCGCGGATGACGCTTTTCGCCCCCAAGGTGCCGAAGGTGATGATCTGGGAGACGGCCATCGTACCGTACTTCTGGCGGACATACTCGATCACCTCACCCCGTCGATTCTGGCAGAAGTCGACGTCGATATCGGGAGGGCTGATACGGTCTGGGTTCAGGAATCGCTCGAAAAGGAGTCCGTAACGGAGCGGATCGAGATCTGTGATTCCGAGCACATAGGCGATCAGTGATCCGGCCGCAGAGCCGCGACCGGGACCGACGGGGATGCCCTGGCTCTTCGCGTAGTTGATGAAATCCCAGACGATGAGGAAGTAGCTCGTGAAGCCTGTCTTGTAGAGGACCGAGAGCTCGAACTCGAAGCGCTCACTGATGACAGGATCATCCATGGCCCGCTCGCCGTAGCGCTTGCGGAGTCCCTCTTCGCAGAGTTCACGCAGATAGCCTTCACGCGTCTTTCCCTCCGGCGGGAGGTAGTCAGGGTACTTGGACTTCCCAAACTCGAGTTTGGCATTGCAGCGTTCCGCGATGGCCAGAGTATTGGTGATGGACGTGGGCTGATCGGCGAAGAGAGCGGCCATTTCGTCACCGCTCTTGAAGTAGAGCTCGGGGACATAGCGCATCCGCTTCTCGTCATGGATCATCGCCCCGGTCCCGATGCAGATCATGACGTCGTGGGCCTCGTGATGGGAGCGCTCCAGGAAATGGACATCGTTGGTGGCGACTAATCCGAGGCCGAGGTCGCGTGAGATGTCGATCAGACCGCCGCGGTTACGCCGCTGCTGCTCAATGCCATGATCGGCCAGCTCGATAAAGAAATTCTCCTTGCCGAAGAGGTCCCGATACGTGGCTGCCGTCTCCAGGGCCTTGGCGGTCTGTCCCTCGCTCAGGGCCATGTTGACCTCTCCTTTCAGGCAGCCGCTCAAGGCAATGAGACCCTGACTGTGATTGGCGAGGAGTTCGCGATCGACGCGGGGCTTGTAGTAGAAGCCTTCGAGGTGGGCCGCTGTGCTGAGCTTCACTAGGTTCCGGTAACCGGCATCGTCAGAAGCGAGGAGCGTCATGTGGAAGGCTATATCCTTGCCTCCGTTACTTGTCTTCTTTTCGTGCATCGACCCGGGGGCGACATAGATCTCGCAACCAATGATGGGCTTCACTTTGGCCTTCTCGGCCGCCTGATAGAACTCGACTGTCCCGAAGAGATTCCCGTGGTCAGTCAGGGCGATAGCCGGCATCTCTAGCTCGGCAGCCTTCTTTACGAGTTCCTCCATCCGGATCGCGCCGTCCAGCAGCGAGTACTCGCTATGAACGTGGAGGTGGACGAACGGGGTCTGGGCCATACGGAAAGGTTAAGGGTGCCAGTCAAGGCGGGCAAGAGGGCAAGTGAAAGACTCCCCCCAAAAAGTTTCTGAAAAACATCAATCAGAGGTTTTTCTCGGCAATCACGAGCAGTCCGCGAAGAGTGAGCAGTGGATCAACCAGATCGATGATCTTACTGCCACCATTCTGTCCAGAGAGTCGGGCTACAAGTTCTGCGTCTCCCCCCGTAGCGATGACAAAAGGCTTCTTCCCTTTGAAGGTGTCTCGGGTAATCCGAGCCACTGCCTCCCGGACGAGTCCTACAGCCCCAAGCAGAAGTCCAATCCGAATGGCCTCTTCCGTGCTTTTGCCGACGCTCGAAGCGATTTTTCGGATCCGGGTGAGTGGCAGGAGGGCCGTCCCTTCATGAAGGGCCTTGGCGGCAATGGGGAGTCCGGGAGCGATGATCCCTCCAAGATAGCTTCCCCTGGCATCGATCACATCGAAGGTCACGGCCGTTCCAAAATCGACGACGATTGCCGGAAGCTTCTCGAGTTGTATTGCAGCGGCGGCATTGGCCAAGCGGTCCGCTCCGATCGTACGCGGATTCGGATAGGAGACGGGGACTCCTCCTGGTACTCGATGATCCACACAGAGAGGGCGGCAGGTTAACGATGCGGAAAGGATCCGGCTTGCCTCGGGCACCACGGAGGAGATGACGGCCAGATCCAGTTTGGCCCTGATTCCTCGGAAGAATTTTGGTGTGAGTTCGGAAGTTGCAATCTTGGTGACGCGTCCGATCTTTCCATCACTCGCCACAGCGATCTTGGTAAAGGAGTTGCTGACATCGATCAGCAGGATTTTCCTTTTCATCACGGATGGGCTATCCGCCTACACACCGGAGGCATTCACCAGATCCGCTTCTTCAGGGGGAAGGGCGCCCTGGAATCGTTTTTTGTCGATAGCTTTCATGTAGGCCTCATGCGGACTGATCGTTCCATCCAGCATCTTCTCCCAGATGGCATCATCCATAAACTGCATCCCCTCGGATTTGCCGGCCACGATGACATCCTGAAGCTTCTGGGTCGCTCCCTCGCGGATGATGGCGGAGACGGCGTTATTCACCTTTAGGATCTCGTTGATGGCGACACGCCCCTTGCCATCGGCTTTTTTGAAAAGGAGCTGAGCCACGACGCCTCTGAGTGAGGAAGCCAGCATGGTGCGAACCTGAGCCTGCTGGTCTGCAGGGAAGGCGTCGATCATACGGTCGACCGTCTTACGGGCGTTATTGGTGTGCAGGGTGCCAAAGACCAGGAGTCCGGTTTCGGCTGCGGTCAGGGCCAGAGAGATGGTCTCCAGATCGCGCATCTCGCCGACAAGAACGATATCTGCATCCTCGCGGAGTGCCGCCTTCAGGCCAGTGGCGAAGGAGGGAGCATGCTCGGGGACCTCGCGTTGGGTGATGATGCTTCGCTTGTTACGGTGGACGAACTCGATCGGCTCCTCGATGGTGACGATGTGGCGGCCGTAGTTGGTGTTGATGTAGTCGATCAGGGCCGCGAGCGTGGTGCTCTTGCCTGATCCGGTGGGCCCGGTCACCAGGACAATGCCGCCGCGCATATCGCCGAATTCCTTGATCACTTCCGGGACGTTGAGCTGCTCGAGCGTGAGAATCTTGGTCGGAATGATACGGAAAACCGCACCGTAGCCGTGCGCTTGCTTGAGGTAGTTACAGCGGAAACGGCTGTTCTCATCCATCTGGTAGGCGAAATCAAGATCGCCGCATTCCTCGAACTTCTGCCATTTCTCGGGCGTGCAGATCTCGCTGAGCATGTAGGCCATCTGCTCGCGGGTGAGGGGAGCTGACTCTGCCCAGATCGGCACGATTTCTCCATGTTTGCGGATTTTCGGGGGCT
>Ga0114964_10002460_pt1 | contig 12887 bp, 8 predicted proteins | sample C_131016_MF_Meta_FD_92638 | JGI IMG/M metagenome (GOLD analysis project Ga0114964, IMG submission 92638) | Freshwater microbial communities from Lake Croche, Canada to study carbon cycling - C_131016_MF_MetaG | ecosystem: Environmental > Aquatic > Freshwater > Lake | place: Lake Croche, Canada... | reverse complement strand
CGTGCCGAACGCAGGTTTGACGGGCGGTTGCAGCGACTTGATGCTACTGTCGGGAACCGAACGCATCACGGGCAGACGATTACGCCTACGGACACTCATCGGTGCCGAACTTGTATCAATCTGCTGACTGACGATCATTTACCCTCTCTCGTGATTTAAAACCCGAACACCTTGTTTAGTAGTTCGCTTCCAGTTACGACACGCTCCTTTTGGACTATCTTCTCTACCACCTTCTCCACAGGCACCTCTTTGACCTTCTCTACCTTCTCTTCCTCCTTTTTGGGAGCGAGAGCAGTTAGAATAGATGTCTTCATCGCCTCCAAGTCCGTAGCGGTCAGTTGCTTCACACGGGGTTTCCGCTCACGGGTAACCACAGGTCGCTCTTCCATCTTTACCACTTCGGGTTTGACGACCTTGACCTTTGGTTTGGGTACATAAGACGGCAGAGGCGTATCAAGAGGCAACTCACCCTTCTTCTTCTTCTCCTCAATCTCAACCCTCTGCTTTGCGAGTGCCTCACGCTTCGCCTTCATCACCTCCATACCCTTACGCAGGTTTGCGAGTTGCTCCTCGCTGCACTTACGCTTCTCCTTTTTGACGACCTTTGGTGCCTTGACCTCAACCTCGCTCTCTGTATCGCTCATTTATCTCTATCATTGGAAGTTTCTTTGGAAAAATCTATACTATGAATGCCCGTTAGTTTCCTATGCCGAGTTCTCATACCCCATAAACGCTCGGGGTATAAACAGGATCGCACAGTTGATTGTCGCACTCGCAACGGTAAGGGTTTGGGTCTTGATACGCCATTGTACGCACCACCTTCCGTTATTCAGTAATGGTCTTGCCTCCCACCACCTCAACGCTGCAAGGTCACCATCTCCGTTATCTATACTCGCCTGTGTAGCACAAACGATCATTTGGTAGTAGTTCGTGAAGTAGGGCGTGATAGGCGTAGAGATGGTGGAACCAGTGACTAACCCAGTCGTGTAGGTGCCGAGCAGTGATACGGTCTGATAATAGTTTGTATACACGATGCCTCTTGACCCTCCATCACGCAGCGAGTTTGTGATGACGAGGTCATTTGTAGTCAAATCAGGTATGGTCGCATCACCAAAAGCGATGTTGTTAATCACGACTGACCCCGAGTTTGCACCAATCACAAGTGGTTCGTTCGCCTGACTATCAATGGAGGCGATTTGGGTAATCGCTCCGCCCTGTATCGCTTGGAACGTAGCACGGAGTTGGGCGACCACAACAACACCCGTAGCATAGGTCGGTCCAATCGGAACCGCTTGTATCTGCAAGGCACCATTGGTCGTCATAACGAATGAGGAACTGGTGAAACTGACCCACGTATTCACATTCGGCGTTGTGGTGTAGATCTCCACCGCTGACCCGACATTGATGCCGTTCGCCCAAAATAACAGAGAGAACGCCGCCGCCGCTCTGTTCTCGGCACCACCCCAATACCCGCTAATCAGAACATCCCTACCAGGTTGAATGTCCTCCAAGAGCGGTGTTGTAACAGGAATGTCTAATCCCGCCACGCTATTATATCCGCTCACTTGGAAGTAGGCAAACCGATCCGTCGGGCGTGTTCCATACGGCAGATAGTTAGGACCCGCACCATACGAGGCAATACCGCCATAACCACTGCTTACAGAGGTAAAGGTCATATTGTTCCATTCAGGAAACGGCACAACAACAGGATTAGCACCATTGATGTCGGTGCCTACGCCAGGATCAGCGAAGTCCTCCGCATTATCCTTAAACACCGTTGTCTGCTTACCCGACAGCGTATTCACCAGCACGATGCTGTTGTTATTAGCGTCAATCGTACTTACTGCTGGTCGCAAACTCCACGTTGGAGTGTTGTCGGGTCCCGTAGGTCCTGTTGCTCCCAGTCCTGTTGGTCCTGTGTATCCCGTAGGTCCCGTCACCGAAGATGGAGCACCCGTAGGTCCCGTAGGTCCAGTTCCTAACGGTCCCGTCATTCCTGTCGGTCCAGTCACCGTAGAGGCAGCACCCGTAGGACCCGTGTTGCCTGTGTATCCCGTAGGTCCAGTCACCGTTGAGGCAGCACCCGTAGGACCCGTGTCGCCCGTGTATCCCGTAGGTCCTCGCACTCCCGTAGGTCCAATCGGTCCTCCCGAAGGTCCCGTAGGTCCAGTGCTTCCTGCCCCAATCGGCAGGTCGTTAAATGTGATCGCAGAACCATACAGGGCGAGTAGATTGGTTGCCGCCACAACTACGTTGCACTGCGAATACAACTGAACTGCCCCTGCATTCACATCAAACACACCGCCGACAATATAACTGTCGTTGCTCGTGATGTTTGCGGTCCTCCTGTTCGCCGTTTCTTGAACGTATCCACTGTTAGACTGCGTGATGTTGCCCGTTGATGTAGTCGTGATGTTAGAGGTTGCTGTGATATTGATGTCTTTACCGCTCGTAATATTCATATCGTTTGATGCCGTAGAGATCGCCATCGTCGCAGCACCCAGCGACCGCAAAATCATAGTGCCTACGCCTGTCGGTGCTGCCTGCATAAGAATAGAACCAGTCTGCGTCACATTCAAATCTCCGTTGCTTCCCGAGTACGTCAGTCCGTTCAATGTAGTAATGTAGGCGAGGTTAGAGGACGTCAGGTTGAAATAGTTCGCATTGATGTTCGTTGTGCCGTAGTTTGAGATGGTAAAGTTGCTTCCTGACTGACTGAAACTGCCGCTGTTTGATGAGCGAAGGACGATGTCTTGTGCCGTGAGTTCAAGCGGTTCGTTGTTTGCGTAGTTCGTTATGATCCTTGTCGCATTAGAGTAGATGCCTAATGTTCCGTGTCCGTTATAAATGATTTGAACTCCTCCGTATGAGTTGAGGTAATACTCCCGTCCTACCGTCGTATAGAAGTTACACGCTACATTCAAGTTGTAGTTTGAGTTGGCGATGATGTCTGCCGTGTAGCATTCTTGCCTCAACTCACCCGAAGAATAAATCTCCATTCCAATATTGCTTGGTCCAAGTTTGATGTAGTGTGGATACGTTGTGCCTTGTGATAGATTGATTTGTGAATAGGTGTCGTCGCTTGCTGATATTTGTATTGACCCTGTTGTGCTGATGTTAGGCACATTGTAGATACCGTACAGACTGCCGAAGTCCATAATCGTTCGCACATTGATAGGCGATCCTGCTGGTCCTTGTAGGTAGTCCAAGTTAGAGAACCCATAGTTATTCATATTGACCCCAGCGGTATTTATACACGCATAGTAAGACCAGTTTGAGGTGTCGGTTGTCGCAGGTGAGAACGGAATGCCGTTGAAGTAGAAGTTTGAACCAACAAAGTAAAGATTACCAGCACCCGAGTTCGCATTGATCTCTATGTTGTTTGAATAGGAGAGTAGCGGGGTCCTGACTACATTCGCAGTTAGATTGCTGCCGTTCAGGTTAGATGCCGTCACTGAACCAAATCCGCTGATCCCTGATGAGTTGCTCCCGACAACATTACTGCTGAATGTCGTAAGTGCGTTGATATTCAGGTTTGCCGCAGGGGCGATGGTTATATTACCAGCGATAGAGGTTATGCTCGGTGTAGCGATTGTAGGTGTCGCCATACTATTGTTAGCACTGATATACGTCCCATTGATGTTACAGAAGTTATAGATGGCGGAGTTGTTGCTGTTGCCGTTAATCTCAACCCACTGACTACTTCTTGCCCCAATCAGCAGGTTAGAACCCGAGTAGTTACAGAGATTATCAAGATACATCGTGTTCTGCACAACAGTCCCGTTCTGCCCGTAAAGATACACGGTTCCCGCATCAGGAGGAGTAGCAGGTGGCGTTGCATTCGCCAATATCTTCACGCCCAGTTGCCCGTACAGATAGTTGACGCCTACGGTTGAGAAGGCAGGACGAAACCCGAGCGATGCGTAGGACAGCACACCAGCACCGCCAATCTTCACCGCAGAGGTCGCAGTATATATAGAACCCACTGGTGTTTGAGCGTCCAAGTTAATCAACCCGCCTGTCGCATAGTCCAGCGGATACACGCCTACGACTGCTCCCTGTGCGACCATATTAATCTCGCCGTTCAGTCCGTTGCTGTATCCACCTGCCGAAGTAAGATTGATACGCCCACGATTGCCGTTAGACGTATTCAGGTTGATGTCGCTATACGCAGCAATGTTACATCCCTGTGATGCATTCAAGTTGATGATACGGGCGGTTTCGTTGATGTTTGTAACAGAGGTCAAAGACAATACATTTGAGTTGATTGAGTTATTGATTGCATACCCATTCATTTCTACCTGATGGATTGCTGGATAGTTCGCCCAGTTAGAACTTGATGCTGGATTACCTGCGGGTCCCGTCATTCCTGTCGGTCCCGTCACCGTAGATGCAGCACCCGTAGGACCCGTACTCCCACTGGGTCCCGTAGGTCCAGTAGATCCCGTACCTGCTGTTCCGCCACCACAACAACAATCTCCCGAATACAGCGTAGGGTAGGCGATAATGACTACGCCTGATCCTCCTGCCGCACCAACTCCGTTTGTAACATCATGCCCGCCTCCACCACCACCACCTCCCGTATTTGCTGTTCCTGCTACGGCGTTCACATCGGACCCAGCACCCGTTCCACCACCATTCACACCAGCACCGCCAGGAGTAGTATAGAGAGTTCCGCCTCCTCCGCCTCCGCCTACTGAATAAAGGTTTCCATAAATATTGTATGTTCGTCCTGCTCCACCAGCACCAGGATTAACAGCAGTCGCAGCAGAACCAACCGCAGTTGAACCGCCGCCGCCTCCGCCGTCATAAGTTCCATTCACACCATCACCACCCCTGAACCCCTGTGTCCCCGATCCACCCGAGTTGTTCCCGCTATATCCGCCTCCACCTCCTCCGCCTGATGCTCCCGAGCGTCCGTTATTATCCGAACCGCCTCCGCCACCGCCAATAGCAGTATAACCAAAGAAAGAACTTGAACTTCCGCTGTTTCCCATCGCATTATTCGCCGCAGAAGCACCACCAGCACCGACCACAACTGCCGTAGAACCACCTACGACCAAAGCAGACTGACGGACGACACCACCAGCACCTCCACCACCACCTCCGTATCCGCCACCGCCCGATCCGCCACCGCCTACGATTAGCACCTCAACACACATCGTAGCGGGTGTCGTCAGTGCGAAGGTTCCCGATGAAGTGAAGGTATGAAAAGTAAATCCGTTTGCTGTTGTGATTGTACCTCCCGTTGCGACTACCGTAATCGGCAGTAACGCAGGTCCAGTAGGTCCCGTTGAACCCGTTGAACCTATGTTGTTCCCGTTCCCATTCCACTGGGGACGGAGCATTTGTTAAGTAGAAAGAATACAAAGTAAGCAGGTTAATACAGAAGACCGAAAGCAATCTCCGTGTTGAAGTTGGGCGGTTGGTAGAAAGGTTGTCCGTAGTCGTCAAGCAACTCCACCGTAATCTCGTAAATCTCGCTGGGCGTAGAGAGTGTCGGGGTCTGTAATGAGTTGGTTACAAAGGTATTGATATTGAGTGGTGCGACTGAAATCGGGATTGTTGCAGACAAGTTCTTGCGGTTGTAACTATCAAGACCACCGCCCGTGCTGATAGACAGATACACGCCGACGTTCTGTGTCCCCAGCAGGATCGGGTATGCATCGCCATACTGCGGATAGACCGCCGAGTTGTGAGGAACACCCGTAGCAGACGCAACACCAATCTGCGAGTTCGTAGCACCATACCACACGCCACGAGTGTTGTAGGACTGTGCCCAACCAAGACGGGCGTTCATTGACCGACCCTCCACGTAGGGTTGGAGAACCGAAGTACCATACGTACCACCGCTGTTGTGCGTATTCATACGAGGGCGGTAGTTAGGGTTCGTGGTTCCACGCAGGAAGTCAAGCACGTTGGGATCGTCCGCCGCAGCAGGGGCGATGTAGTTCGTGCCGTTTCCAGCAATGCCGATCTTACGACGGGCAGTATCGTAGGAGAACGTCACCTGTCCCGCAACCCACGTAGGATTGTAGGTTACATCGTCGCCTCCCGCTGATGCCGCAGCATTCAGGGCAGCAACCAGTTCAGTCACCGAGTTGAAATACTTGTTCTGCGTGTAGGATGTGTAGGTGTTCCCGTTCGGCACAAAGTTCGCAGGAAGCAGACGGATACACTTCAAGTTCGCAAGTGAAACGATGTTCGTGATTGTCGCACTCGTGTAGTAGAAGAACATCAGGTTTGCGTTGTCGTTCAGTTGGAGGGTGCTATTCACGAAGTTTGCGTTAAGCAACTGGATCGCCTTACAGTTCAGGATCGGCGTCGTCAGTCGGTTCGTCCAGCGGTAATACCAACCGCCCAGCGTACTTCCTACCTGCAACTGCGGATCCGCATAGGCGTCCAGTTGGAGTTTGTCGGGTCGGTTCAAACTCGCCATTTATCATTCAACACTATTCTTTGTAGGTCAGTTTCATTGTAAAGGAGCAGACAGCGTTATTCGTCAGGTAGTAGGGTTCGTCCATCTCATCTCGCAGTTCAATGCTAATCGTGTAGATGTCGTTTTGGTAGAGTTTGAGTGCGTCCTCAATGACGTGTTGGAAGTACGCCACGCCCAAGTTCCCAGCATTCATATTCACCGTCGCCAACAGGTTTGTATTTCTCTGCGTGTTGACCGTAGAACCGCACACAATCGTAGAGTAGAGTTGAACCACAGAGGTATAGACCAAGTTTGCATAACCCTCCGCAGTGTACGTCGCAGTTGTGGTGGAAGGTCGTGCCGTCACACCTAATCCTTCAAGTGCATATTGCGTCGGAACTACATACGGAGGAATAGGTCGCACACGATTATACAGCGTAACACCTGTGTTTCCGATTAACGCCCTATTTCCATACACTTCGGCATCATAGGTCACGAGGGTTTGAAGAATAGCGGGGTTAGAGATTTGTCCGTTCCACGTGAAACCAAGAATAGAGTTCAGCAATCTGCGAGGTGCTGGATTAAAAGGTTGTCCTGGTATGCCTTCGGGAAATGGGTCATCAACATACTGAAACCCATCTTCTTGATAAATCTCCACCATATCAAGTGCCGACGAAATAGCGTTCAGTCCTATGATCGGTGAGGCACCGACAATCCATATCCTCTCCGCCCAATAATCAGGGTTCAGTGCTGGATTTTTACCCGCTGACGCTACAATGCTCTCGTAATACTTACCGCCGAACTTGACCTGACTACTAACGACATAATAAGTCGTAGCAGACCAGTTGCTTACGCCAGTTCCCCAAACATTCTGCGACCAAAACGCCGACCCTGTTGATGGGATTTCACCCTTGTTTGCCTGTACGCAGATGAAGTAAAATGTCGTTGCCGAGTTCTGCGGGACATAAGCGACCTTATCACCAATGTTGTATTGCTTCGTTGCGACGTAGTTTGATCCACCAGCATTAAAGAATGGGACAAAGTTGCGGTTCTGTTTGAGGGCGTAGTAATCAATCCCACCATAACTGACGCTCTCTCCTGCCTCATACAACGCATACGCAGACCACTGCCTCTGTCCTGTCCCCTGATTGAGAACAACATTAGGGTCATTAAATCCTGTCGCCAAGTAGCGGTAGTTCGGGTTCTGTGCCGTAGGTTCATACAACTCCCACGCCTCCTGTCCCAAGTCCTCCCAAAACCTTGTTTCAGTAGTAGGCAGGTTCCCGATGTTGTTAGAGGTCAGCGACTTGTACCACTTATTTGTTCCCGAAGCGTAGATATATGCCCCGCTGTTGTAGGTTGTGGATCCACTCCAAATCCAGTAGTTCCAAAAACCAGGTGCCGCAATACCAGTTGGATTGATTGCCTTGTTTGGAGCAACGCAGACGTAGAGATCACCGCCAGGAACCGATACAATGTCGTTCGTGAAATACAGCGTAGTTGCGTCCCATACTAGACTTGTTGTATCACCCAAAGGTCCGCCTGATGCGTGAGTATCCCGCATTGCCCGATAAATACCAGGAGGGTCAGTCGTAGGTGAATACGCCAATGAACCCTTGCGATAGAACACTGTATCGTCATACTCTCCAACGATGTCGGTGTATACTTGCTTCCACCACGCACTATTCAGTAGCGGCGGAACCTCGCCCGTATCTACGGGTGCGTGATTTATGTTTGACGCCTGAATGGACTGATAGGTTGCCCTCTGCGGATTGGTGTTTGCGTCCTGAACGAACACAACATCGCCGATTGCATAGGTTTCATCATCCGCCCACGCCGTAGTCGCAAACGGCAGACCCACATTGTTGCCCGTGAACTGAAACTTGTTGTAGTCAGCATTATAGGTGATAGACACATCGCCAGGTAGATACGGGATCTTGTAAAAGATATAGTCAGCAGGGTCGGTCAAGACACCGATGATTGCAGTTTGATTATCCAACGCCAAGTCCCGTGTCCCCGACAGAGCGAGTTGTGTCGCCACATCTGCGTAGGTGTTGAAGGTCTTGTTCCACCCGTAGGTCAATGGGTTGTTGATGTTCTCGGGTTTGTAGTACGAAGGCAATAACCGATTGAAATAGAGGTTGTCCGTGTTAGGAGCAAGACCACGATACGCAGACAAACGATAATACCAAAACGCACAGCACGTATCGGGTATGTTTGTCGTAGGCAAAGGTATCACAGCGTTTAGCATTTGAAGAGTGCTGACCTCCAACAGCGGACGAGGCATATTAAGCGTCAAAGTGGAATACCCGTTTTGTGATGATACACTTGTAGCGTTTGCCGAGTTTAGACTTACCAAAGCAGGTTGATTTAGCATAGAGCGAAAGACCTGTGCCCCTGATACAAGACCTCTCGCCTTCTCCTCCTCTATGTCCGCCACGACTTCCGCAACCTGATCCATTACATACTCTCGCAGAACTCTTTTCCGCTTCAAATCGCATTGGTGGTGTGTACTCTGCCGTCTGTGGCGGAATATGGTCGTCCTCTTCACCAACGCCCCACCATTTACTCATTATTAAAAATACGGAATGTAATAGTTGATATAACCCGCTCCCGCAGCAGGAGGCGATGGTGTATTCACAACAAAACTCGTTCCAGCGGTCTTCGTCGTGACCTGCATAAATGTAGGAGAACCCGACACATACTCCCACGACAGAAGGATTACAGAGTTCGCTGTAATCAATGAGTTAGAGATGGTCGTATTGCTTGACCCACTACTCAACACACGCCCATAGTTGACGACCTGAACGTTGCTGTCGTTGGGATTAGGCGAAACGTTGTAGGTTGCGAACGCTGACGCCATTTATGATAGAACGGCGAGTAGTTTTTTCACCGCTCCATTACAAATGCCCCGTAAGAGCGATTTCGTGATTGGGTTGGAAACGGTGCTTAACAATCCACAGACGAGTTTTATGAAGAACCCGAAGGTCTTCAATGAACTCTACTCGCAGAGCAAGATGAGTATGAACTCAATGATGAAGCATATCGGCAAGTCGGCGAAGAACAAGAAACAGAAAGAACCAACAGACGCCGAGAAGAGTGAAGCAAGATTGGATAGAATGGAAGCACAGACAAAACAATAGTGGCGTGTAAACAAAATGCTAAATCAGGCGGGTGATCTTTACCCCTTTACAGAGGTCGTCCCTGCGTCCGCCCAGTTCGGTGCTCCCGAGAGGTCATCAATCCTCACCCAGCGTCGCCGTTGCCGTGTTACGCCGCAGACTGGTGCGACTTATGGTTCCACGTCCGCTGGTACGGGTGCAGGTGGTTCGCAGATCCAGTTCCTCGTGGCGGATCAGGGTGGACTGATTGATATGCGTTCAGTCGTCATCAACTACACCATCTACACCTCCACGAGCGGTGTCTGCCCTGATGACGGGCACCCGTTTATGACGGTTCAGGCACTCCTCAACGGACAGTTGCTTGAAAACATCACGAACGCCCCGAAGTTGGCGAACGTGGAACTCTGTATGGGCGGATCCCGCAACTACTACCAGTCAGCAGGTAGTTTTCAGGGTTTTGAGTTGCTTAATAATGATCTCGTCACGACCGTGCCGTCGTCCTCCACGACTGCGTCCATTACGGCGTGGGGTTATGTCGTTGGTAACGCCTCCTCCCTCGCCACCCGAGCACAGAGGGCGTCGTCTGCGGTCTTCAACAACATCGCAGGAGAGCAGCGTTCTATCCCGCTGGGTCTTATGATGGGTCTTGGTCGTATGAAGCAGTACCTCCCGATTGCCCTGACTGGCGAGTTGGCGTTCGTCTTCATCACGGGTCAGGCGAACGATGTCCTCTTCAACACCGCCTCCACGACGGCGGGTGATTACTCGCTCTCGCAGGTGTCGCTGGAATACGACATCGTAGTTCCCGATGCACGCTATATGTCGGTCTTACAGAACGTCGCCCTGACCGATGGTGCTGGACTGAATATGCCGTATGAGAGTTCCATTGTGACGACCGCCGCTGCGATCTCCGCCTCGTCTGCCGCCCTGACGCAGAACGACCTGATTGTGTCCCGTGCGACGAACCACCTGCTCCGTGCGTCAGTCGTTCAGGTGCCGACCACGTGCGTGTCGCTGATGGGTTTCCCCAGTCAGTCGTGTTTCGGTCACGCAGGCGTCTATTCAGTCCAGTTTCGTATCGGCAGTCAGGTCTACCCGCAGGTGGCGGCACAGGGCGACGCTGCACTCTTCAATATGTCGCTCACGGCGTATGGGTCTGCCCTCCAAGAGAACGGCACGGTCGTCAATCGTGTGCTGTGGGGCAACAGCACGAACGGTGCGACTGCGGGTACGGCAGCGGTCTACGAAACCGCCGATGCCGCCGCTTCGGGCACGGTCAAGTTCGCTTACGCCGACCGCTTTATCCCGACATACGGGTTTCAGACGGTCAAGGGTGATGCGGTGCCTCTTGACGTGGATGGCGTGTCCCTCGCAGGTGCATCGGGTTCGCAGTTGATTGCCTCGCTCATCTCTGCTCCTGGCGTCGCCTACACCCCGTTCGTGATTATCACTGCCCTCCGCTTCATCAAGGCACAGGGCGGTGCCGTCCAGGTGGTCGGTGCGTAAAATCTAAACACAGTATAAATGCGACGAGGACGTGGTCTATGGCGTATCACGTGGATCATATAACAAGATATTACAGGGGTTAAACAACTCCACTAAAATCTTGTAGAAATAGAAAATGGAGGAAGCACACGTAATCAATGTCGCCGACCGCAGCGATCGTATGATGAAGTTCGTAAAGGACTGGGAAGGTAGGGGCATCGCCATCATACGTGAGGACGCATTCAAACCTGACGGCACATCAATCCGCAACGTCTATGATGCTGTCTTCTTGAAGCACCGACAGATCCTTGAAGCAGCAAAGCACAGAGGTGATGAGTACTGCCTGATTATGGAGGACGATGCGATCCCCTGTAATGACTTTGAACTGCGGTTCAAACACATTAAGGACTATCTGCACGTGCGTAATGATTGGGACGTATTCAATGGTGGTATGCTGTCTATGCGTGATTGCGTAACCAAGATTGTCCGCATCAAGGACGATGGACTAACGACGATGCTCCTGACTTCTGTGCGTGGTTGTATGGGTCAGTTCCTTTATTTCAGGGTTGATGACGCCCTACGTAGATTGAGGAGTTGGGAGGCAGAGGGCAGACCCGAGTATGATGGTTGGTATCCGCATTATCTTCGTTGTATTGCGTGTGTCCCATTCCTCGCAATCCAAAGCGACGGGTTCAGCGACGCAGCAAAGGACGAGCGGAAGTGGGAGGATAGGTTCAAGTTTGAGGAAACATCTATGCTTCATTCCCTCCGTGAGTTCCTTACCGACGACCCTCCCGTGAGGCAATCAACCCCAGCAGACGCATCTGTGCCTCCGCCTTCGGGCGAGTAGTGTATCCGTGCGTCTTGCCTGTGGTCTTCGTCTGCACCGCAAACTTTCCATCACGCTTGATGAGGCGATACGGCATTTATTAATCGCAACATTACTTCTCTTCCGCCTCACTTGAAGAAGATGAGGACACAGACCCTCGCCGACCCTCCTTCAATGCCTTCAACCGCAGGTACTTCTGCGACGGCGGGAAAGGAGTATGGAACTTGATAGTCCACCGATCCTCGCTGATTGGGCGACGGCGATCAAGAACAACAAAGTTATAAGGTTCCTGCGACATCGCAACCTCATAATGATGTATCCACTCATCAGGTTCATACATCTCGCAGTTCTCTTCCGCAATCTTGACGAGTTCCTGATGCGTCATACGGGACACGATGAAGACCGAGATGTTGTTACGCACAGACGGGGCAGAGAACCCCGAGTTCTTGTAGACCTGCGAACAGAAAAAGATAGTCGTGTTGCACTCGTGGCGTGAGGTCAGGGCGAGTTTCTCCACAGGCGGAGGAGCATTCGGGCGAGGTTTCTTCATCAGTCCAGCACCCACGAAGTCATCAAAGACCAGCAGGGCATTCAGCGGGGACTTCTTCTTCTCCAATCGCTCTATTTGGTGCTTCTTCAAATCGTTTTGGTACTCCTCAAAGATGACGGGGTTGTACTCCTCCAAGATCAGTTTGTTCTCAATCGGTAACTTCTCAAACGCAGGTTTCGCATCAAGCGTCCCGAGATAGATGAGTGCCTCATCAAATATGCTCTTCTTGCCCTTGCCGTACACATAACCCTTCGTCAGCAGCGTCCACAGGATTGAACTCTTACCTGAACCGCAAGACCCGAGCACGTAAAAAGTTGCAGGTAGTTTAGGCAAGAACTTCGCCTCAATCTTTTCTATCCTGTTATCCTTTGGTTTGTTCTCTGCGGGACACACCTCCCAGTCAAGATCCTCCATTACTCTTGTAATCAGTTTTTACTTCTCTCACGATACTTGCGGTCAATCTCGTCTATTCTATTCATCTCT
>Ga0114964_10002456_pt1 | contig 12903 bp, 9 predicted proteins | sample C_131016_MF_Meta_FD_92638 | JGI IMG/M metagenome (GOLD analysis project Ga0114964, IMG submission 92638) | Freshwater microbial communities from Lake Croche, Canada to study carbon cycling - C_131016_MF_MetaG | ecosystem: Environmental > Aquatic > Freshwater > Lake | place: Lake Croche, Canada... | reverse complement strand
CCGTTTTCTCAAGCTGGGTTCACTCAACAAGGAGTTCACCATGAGTTTGAGCCTCAATAACGCCAGCATGAACGTGCTCAACGGTAATTCAGCACAGCCATCCAAAAATCAAAGTGCCAAGGCCATGTTCACGGCCCTCAAATCAGGTGACTTGGCTGGTGCGCAAAAAGCATACAACGCCTTTGTCGGTGGACACAGCAGCAACTCGTCCTTGCTCAATGCAAACTCCGTGTTTGGTCAACTGGGAGCAGCACTGCGAAAAGGGGATTTGGCCAGTGCACAAAATTTGGCCTCCACCATGCATGGGGGCAGCGGCATGCCCATCGCCAACACGGCTGGGTCAACGCCTTCGGTCACGTCGGGCAGCACCGGTGGTGGCTCAGGTTCGGGGGCTGGCGGTAAAAGCGGCGCAACGACCTCCAGTGGATCGGGCAGTTCCAACTCAGGGCACTCCAGCATGAGTCTCACGCCGGCTGGACTGTTGAGCTCCATGCAGACCTCCAATACCAGCTCGCTGCTCAACGCCATCAAAGCCCAAGACACTGCCGATGCGGGCACCAGCAGCAGTGACAACTTGTATGCTCTCTTGGGGATCGGCTCGCATATCAACACCTCAGCCTAAGGCCTGGGGATTGATCAACACCAGCAATTTTTGGATGTTGTGAATTCAGTTGCAATGAATTGGCGCAACGCTCACAGCCATGGACTAAAGACTCAAGGCATCCAAGAGCTCGGTCTCGACTTCAATTTGAATTTTATTTTCCTGCAACGCCGCACCATCGATCAAGAACGTGTCTTCGACCCGTTCACCCAAGGTGCTCACCTTGGCCAGCAACAAATTGATTTTGTGCTTGGCCAGAATCAAGGCCACACTGTAGAGCAGTCCCGTTCTGTCGCTCGCAGAGATATTGAGCAACCAGCGCTGTGCTTTCTCATCGGGTGACAAGGTGACCCGGGGTCGAATTGGAAAACTCTTCACCCGCCGAGAGACCCGGCCTTTGCTCGCTTTGGGCAAGGGTGGGGTATCGATCAAGGTTTGCTTCAAGTCGTGCTCCAAGAGATGAATCCACTCACGCGTGTGCTCCTCAAGGCGATCGGAGACAACTTGAAAAGTGTCGATGGCAAAACCATTGAGCGCGGTGTGGATCTTGGCATCCAAAATACTGAAACCGTATTGATCAAAATATCCACAAATTCGAGCAAAAAGGTCAGGCTGGTCTTGGGTATAGACCATCAATTGCAGACCTTCACCCACACTCGACAAACGGGCCCGCACCACAGTCGTGTGGTGTGATGGGGTGTCTTTGTCTCGACTCAAGTCTCGACACAACTGCCTGGTGTGCCAAGCAATATCGCTCGCCTCGTGGCGCATAAAGTAGCTCACATCCAAGGTTTTCCAAAACGCCTCGTGTGCGTGCGCAGGCATGGCGTAGAGCGCCAACATGGTCAGGGCCTCATGTTTCCTCGCCTCCACCACGGCACTGGTGTCGGGAGCTCTTCCCCCCAAAACCCTCAGGGTGCTCCTGTACAAGTCTTCGAGCAGTTTGCCCTTCCAAGCATTCCAGACCTTGGGGGACGTGCCGCGAATATCGGCCACGGTGAGCAAATACAGTGCCGTCAAGTAGCGCTCGGTTTTGACCCGGGCGGCAAAATCTTGGATCACCTGGGGGTCACTCATGTCTTGCTTTTGTGCAATGTGACTCATGCTCAAATGCTCAGACACCAAAAAGACCATGAGCTCACAGTCCTCACTCTCAACACCATGGTCCTTGCAAAAACGTCTCACCTCCGACTTGCCCAGTTGTGAATGGTCTCCACCTCTGCCTTTGGCAATGTCGTGAAACAAGGCGGCAACATAAATCACCCAGGGTTTGTCAAAACTCGCGGCCAATTGAGAGCAAAAGGGGTACTCATGGGCATGCTCAGGAATGAGAAAGCGCCGGACATTGCGCAACACCATCAAGATGTGCTGATCCACCGTGTAGACATGGAAAAGGTCATGCTGCATTTGACCCACGATGCGACGAAACACCCACAAGTAGCGACCCAAAACCGAGGTTTGGTTCATCAACCGAATGGCATGGGTGATGCCTTGGGGTTGCTTCAAAATGTTAAGAAACATGGCCCGGTTGACGGGATCTTGGCGGAATGCTGCCCCCATGACACCGCGGGCGTTGTAGAGGGCCCGAAGCGTTTTGGTGGAAAGTCCCTTGATGCCGAGCGTGGTTTGAAAGAGGTAAAAGGTCTCCAAAATCGCATGGGGATCGGTTTGATACAAGTCTTCTCGTTTGACCTCGAGCATGCCGGCTTTTTCACAAAACCGCTCATTGATGGCTCGCAAAGGTGGCATCTCTTTGGCCGACAGCCTCTCTTCCAAATTGAGCAACAAGATTTGGTTGAGTTGGGTCACTGCTTTGGCGCACCAGTAGTACTGGCGCATGAGGGCTTCTGAGGCAGCACGCGCACCTTTGTTCTCCTCTTGCTCGGGCACCAATCCCAAATCCTTGGCCACTTGGGCTTGAAGGTCAAAGACCAAACGATCCTCACGGCGCTTGGCGGCCAGATGCAGTCGAGTGCGAATGAGACTCAAGATCGACTCATTGCGCTTGAGTTTTTGCGCCTCCAGGGGTGTGGCCAAGCCATTTTTTTTCAAGTCTTCCCAGGAGTTGCCAAAACCTGCCGCCTTGGACAGCCACAAGAGCACTTGAAGATCACGAAGACCCCCGGGTGACTCCTTGCAGTTGGGCTCCAAAGAGTAGGGTGTGTTTTCAAACTTGTTGTGGCGCTGGCGCATCTCGAGGGTCTTGGCCACAAAAAACGCTTTGATGTCCAAACTTGATAAAAACCCACGCCTGAATTCATTGAACAAGGCATCGCTGCCGGTGACCAAACGAGACTCTAAGAGTGCAGTTTGGACGGTGATGTCGGCATTGCCTTCTTGCAAACACTCGCTCAAGGTGCGAACACTCGAGCCGATCTCCAGGCCGCAATCCCAACACATCCCAATGAAGCGTTCGACACGAGACAAGGTCTCATCGCTGGGGTCACTGGGGCCATTGGAGGCACTGGAGGCACTGGTGTCTTTCTGGGTGGACTCGGGCAAGAGCACCAAGACATCGACATCCGAGTAAGGGAACAACTCACCACGACCATAACCACCCACTGCAATCAAGGCCAAGGGGCTGGCGAGTCCACACTCATTCCAAAGGCTGGTCAAGGTCTCATCCGTCAAATCGGAGAGCCGAGTGAGTGTGCTTTGGGCTTGACGCAAACTTTTGAGCTGTGCAAGGTCTCGCAACTCCAGCAGCAATTGACTTTTTTGAGCTCTAAAGATTTGACTCTGGATCATGCGGCTCTCAGTGAGGGGGTTAGCAAACCGTGTGGGTCACAAAATCAGGCAAGGGCGGACTGCCGGCCGACAGGGTCAAGACTTCAAAACCAGTGGGGGTCACCAAGATGGTGTGCTCCCATTGGGCCGACAAGGAGTGGTCTTTGGTGACGATGGTCCAGCCGTCACCCAGCTCCTTGATGTCGCGCTTGCCCGCATTCACCATGGGCTCGATGGTGAAGGTCATGCCCGCTTGGATCACTTCCAAGGTTCCAGGCCGGCCATAGTGCAGCACTTGGGGTTCTTCGTGAAATTTCTCCCCAATGCCGTGTCCGCAAAACTCACGAACGATGGAGTAGCCTTTGGATTCGGCAAAGCGTTGAATCGCAAAACCGATGTCACCCAAATGCACGCCGGGCTTGACCATCATGATGCCATGCCACATGGCCTCATGGGTGATTTGGCAAAGCCGCTTGGCGGCAATCGAGCCTTCTCCGCAAATGAACATGCGACTCGTGTCGCCATGCCAGCCATCTTTGATGACCGTGATGTCCACATTGACGATGTCGCCTTTTTTAAGCGCTTTGTCGTTGGGGATGCCGTGGCAGACTTGGTGATTGATCGACGTGCAAATCGACTTGGGGTAGGGCGGATAGCCGTTGGGAGCGTAGTTCAAGGGCGCAGGAATGGCCTCTTGGACTTGGGTGATGTAGTCGTGACAGAGCCGGTCGAGCTCATTGGTCGTGACACCAGGAACAACATGTGGGGTTAAATAATCCAGCACTTCTGAGGCGAGTCGACCCGCCACGCGCATGCCTTGAACACCGTTTTCATCTTTGAAGGTAATAGCCATGCGCAGATTATCTCAGGAGAACCGTCGGTTTTTAAAATCCAAGACCTTAACTTGTATTTTTTAGGGTACCAGGGCGAGCCAGCCACAACTCAGGGTGATTGTTGATGGAAGCAAAGTGATCAAATAATTGATGTTGTTTGCAATGCCTGGACTCGGGCGATCTTGTGAGCTCACGACCACTTCAAGCCAGGCAAGCAGGGCACTCAAAGAGTTCTTCCTCGCCCGAAGACAAAGGGCTTGAGAGGACACTTGTCCAATGACGAAGTGCTAAAATCGGGCTCTTTTATGACAAAGGCTGCAGCGTGATTGACCACCTGACCGTATTTGAGGGCGACACGGCCCTTGGTGTTTTTAGACGTCAACAACTCTTGCGCGAGCTCCAAGCCCTAGACCCCCACCTCACCGACTTGGATGTCCATGCCCTGGACTGTGTCGCCAGCACCGAGCCGCTCGGCGAACAAGCCCACACCAAGCTCGAGCTCCTATTGAATGGAGACCAAAAGCCTACTCTTGCTCGGCGCAATCCAAGCCAAGACGATGAATCCACCGATGGCACCGCGTCTTCATGGGCGGGTAAGGTGTTGTCGGTGTTGAGCCCTGGGCGCAAAACGACATCACCAAGCCCATCGAACACGAAGACGTCCATGGCGAACGATTTTTTGGAGATTTTGATCGCTCCGCGCATTGGGACGGTCTCGCCATGGTCCTCCAAGGCCACTGACATTGCCAACAATTGTGGCCTCCAAGTCAATCGCATTGAGCGAATTGTGTCCTATCGCTTGACATTCAAACCTGGGCACTGTCCTCGTTGTCCGGGAGCGGATCCATCTGCCCACGCTTTGAATGAGGTCTGGCCAGCTTTGGCTACGCTCTTGTCTCACATTTTTGACCCGATGACGCAAAGTGTGCTCTTTGATCGCGCTCAGATCTCGGCGTGTTTTGAGACCTTGCAAGCGGCCCCGACCCGCAGCATTGCCGTTCTCGCGCAGGGAAGAATCGCCTTGGAAGAGGCCAATATTGAATTCGGCTGGGCCTTGGCTGAGGATGAGCTCGACTATTTGGTGTCGTCTTTCCAGGCCCTCGGGCGCGATCCCACCGAGGTCGAGCTCATGATGTTCGCCCAGGCCAACTCCGAGCACTGTCGCCACAAGATCTTCAATGCCACGTTCACGATTGACGCTGAGCGGCAAGCCATGAGTCTTTTTGCGATGATTCGCAACACCCATGCATTGAACCCTCAGCACACCGTGGTCGCCTACTCCGACAACGCCTCTGTCATGACGGGTCACCAAAGCGTGGTCTACCGTCCTGAATGGAACTCGAATGTCGCTGACACTGCGGCGAGTCCCAGCTATCAACGCAGCCTTCGACAAACCCACATCTTGATGAAAGTCGAGACCCACAACCACCCAACCGCCATCTCGCCCTTTGCCGGTGCGGCAACGGGCTCGGGCGGCGAGATCCGAGACGAAGGCGCCACCGGCAGAGGCTCCCGCCCCAAAGCCGGCCTCACGGGCTTCATGGTCTCCAAGCTCTTTGACGGACTATTGGCTCACCCGCCGCATTTGGCCAGTCCCTTGCAAATCATGACCGATGGACCTTTGGGAGCCGCGGCGTTTAACAATGAGTTTGGCCGACCCAGCATCGTGGGCTTTTTTCGGGAATACGAACAACGCATTGACGGCGTGCACCGTGGTTACCACAAACCCATCATGATCGCTGGCGGCTTGGGAACCATTGACGCCGAACTCGTGAACAAAGTGGTGTTTGAACCGGGCACATTGCTGGTTCAAATAGGTGGACCCGGCATGCGCATTGGCCTGGGCGGCGGCGCCGCGAGTTCGCTCAATTCAGGCGCCAATGCAGCGAGTTTGGACTTTGATTCGGTGCAACGCGGCAACCCTGAGATTCAGCGCCGTGCACAAGAGGTGATCAACCAATGTTCTAGTCTGGGGCTTGACACCCCCATTTTGGCCATTCACGACGTCGGAGCGGGCGGACTCTCCAATGCGTTTCCGGAGTTGGTCAACGACGCTCAGCGTGGAGCGGTATTTGATTTGTCCGCCATTGAGCTCCAAGCCCAGGGTCTTTCGGCCAAGGAAATTTGGAGCAATGAGTCGCAAGAACGCTATGTGCTGGCCATTGACCCCAAGCGGTTTGCTCACTTTGAGGCCTTGTGCTTGCGAGAGCGTTGTCCGGTGCGGGTCATCGGCCACGCAACCCAAGAGCGGCAATTGGTCCTTCATGACCCCAAGCAAGCACAATGCGTGGACATGCCCATGGACGTGCTGTTGGGCAAGCCCCCCAAAATGCACCGCGATGTCAAACGCGTCAAACGCCAAGGCGCCAATTTTGATGGTACCGGTTTGACGCTAGAGGAGGCGGTCCACCGCGTTCTTGCTCACCCCACGGTGGCTTCCAAGCGGTTTTTGATCACCATCGGGGATCGGACTGTGGGAGGGTTGACGCACCGCGACCCCATGGTGGGGCCATGGCAAATGCCAGTGGCCGACTGCGGCATCACCTTGGCCGACTTTGAGGGCGTTGCTGGTGAAGCGATGAGCTTGGGAGAACGCACACCCATCGCGAGCATCAACGCACCGGCCTCAGGTCGCATGGCGGTCGCTGAGGCCATCCTCAATTTGTTGGCCGCCCCCATCGAGTTGGCCAAAGTGAAATTGAGTGCAAATTGGATGGCCGCTTGTGGTCAAGAGGGAGAGGACGCTGACCTCTTTGACACGGTTCACACCGTTGGAATGGAGTTGTGTCCGGCCCTGGGAGTCTCCATTCCTGTTGGAAAAGACTCGCTGTCGATGAAAACACAATGGGTAAGCCAAGGCAACACCGACTCTCCTGGCATTGAGGTGCGCTCGCCCGTGAGTTTGATTGTGACGGCTTTTTGTTCATTGGACGATGTGACAACGGCCTTGACGCCTGAGCTCCAAGGCCCCGCAGGTGAGACCACCTTGATCTTGATCGATTTGGGCCGCGGACAACAACGCATGGGAGCAAGCATTTTGTCGCAAGTGCTCACGCAAAACGTGGCGAGTGTGCCCGATTTGGCGATTGAGCATGCCAGTGACTTGGTGAATTTGGTGAACGTGGTCAATTTGCTTCGGCACCAGGGCCTCGTCTTGAGTTACCACGATGTGAGCGATGGGGGACTTTTTACCTGTGTGAGTGAGATGTGCTTTGCCTCGCAAATCGGGGTGGACCTCAACGTAGACCTCTTGGTGACGCTTGGAGACGGCATCCAAAATTCATTTGCCGATCATGGCGACGCCAAAAACTGGGCCAACCAAGTGAGTGTGAGGCGCCAAGAGCAAACGCTGCAAGCGCTGTTTTCGGAAGAACTGGGCGTCGTGATCGAAGTGCCCACAAAAGAGCGTGACCGGGTGATGCAAGCGCTGCGCGCGGCCCATCTCTCCAAGCACAGCCATGCCATCGGTAAAACCAGAAAACCCACGCCCATCTCCGCCAAAGAGTCGCAAGGCAATTTGACCGGGGCAACACCGGGTCTGGTCGAACCTGCCGCGTTGACCATTTGGCGTGACACCCAACAAATCTTCAAAGCTCAGCTCGTGGATTTGATGTCGATCTGGGACAGTGTGAGTTATCAAATGACCCGCTTGAGGGATCACCCCCAAGCGGCCGAGTCAGAACACCAGGGACTTCAAACGCCGCACCTCAATGCCCTGCATGCTCACATTCCTGCGCCTTTGGCGACGGTGCTCCAAAGCATGCAGACTGATTTGATGCCACCGCTCACCCAAACTCTTCAGCAAAACGGTCTGGGTGTCAGCGCCAACCCCTCTTTTGTGACGGCGAGTGCACTTGCGCGACCCAAGGTGGCCATTTTGCGCGAGCAAGGGGTCAACTCCCATGTGGAGATGGCCTATGCGTTTGAGCTCGCAGGCTTTGAGAGCGTGGATGTGCACATGAGTGACTTGCAAAAGGGTGTGACGCAATTGAGTGACTTTCATGGCTTGGTGGCCTGTGGTGGATTCAGCTACGGCGACACCTTGGGTGCTGGTGTGGGTTGGGCCAGAAGCATCACCTTTCACGAGCGTCTCAAAAACGAATTCGAGGCATTCTTTCATCGCCAAGACACCTTTGGGTTGGGGGTCTGCAATGGCTGCCAAATGTTGGCCCAGCTCTCGAGTTTGATCCCCGGCGCACAAGACTGGCCCCTCTTCACGCAAAACAAGTCTGAGCGCTTTGAAGCGAGACTCAGTCAGGTGCTGGTCTTGGAGTCCCACAGCATTTTCTTGCAAGGCATGCAAGGATTGCGTTTTCCCATCGTGGTCTCTCATGGTGAGGGATTTGCCAATTTTGAGCGCCAAGGGCACTCTGAGCGTGTTGCCAAAGCCATGTGTTTTGTGGACGGCACAGGCACTCCAACCAACACCTATCCCAACAATCCAAATGGCTCCCATGACGGCTTGACTGCAGTCACCACACCCGATGGCCGTTTCACGGCCATGATGCCACACCCTGAACGCGTGTTTCGATCGGTGCAGTTGAGCTTCAATCCTCTGGCGCATCGCGGTGCAGGCACCCCTTCCCCATACACGCCTTGGATGCAAATGTGGCGCAATGCCAAAAAGTGGGTGAGTTGAACGATGTGCCAAGTGAGAACGCGCCATTGAGTACTCAATGGAGTGCTCACTGGAGTGCTCACTGAAGTGCTCACTGAAGGGCTCACTGAAGGGCTCAATCGAATGCTCAGCGGAGTGCGCAAATGGGCCCTGAAGGGATCCTCATGAGGTCCTCAAGGCGAGTGACGGCCATGGCTTTGAACCATTAAAAAAGCCAACAGGCTCATCAAGACTGTTGGCTCATTGAAAAAGGCGAGAGAGATTTATTCGACTTTGGCCTTGCTGCGCAAATCTTGTTGGTAGGCATTCATCCGGCCTTGCTGGAGTTGTTGCGCAATTTGTGGCTTGACCTCTTCAAACTTGGGAACCTGTGCTTGGCGCACATCGTCCAAGCGAATGATATGAAAGCCAAACTGGCTTTTCACCGGGTTCTCAGTCATTTGCCCCTTTTTAAGGGAGGTCATGGCTTCAGAAAACTCCTTGACGAAGTTGCCTGGAGACGCCCAATCCAAATCACCACCTTTGGCACCTGATCCAGGATCTTTGGATTGCTTTTTGGCGATGTCTTCAAACTTTTGACCCTTTTTAATGCTGGCAATGATGGCACGGGCTTGATCCTCTTTTTCCACCAAGATGTGACGTGCGCGGTACTCTGTGCCAGAGGTGGAGGCAATGAAACGGTCGTATTCGGCTTGAATGTCGGCATCGGTGACGGGGTTGGCTTTTTGATAGTCGGAAAAGAGTTCGCGAATCAAAATGGTTTGGCGGGCCAACTCCAACTGCAATTTGTAGTCTTCCGTGGCATCCAGACCTTTTTTCTGCGCTTCTTGCATGAAGATCTCACGGGCGATCACTTCGTCCTTGATTTGGCCTTCGATCTCAGGGGTGATGGGACGACCTGAGCGCTCAAGTTGCTGGGCCAAGGCTTGGACACGGCTTTTGGGCACGGCTTTGCCGTTCACGAGCGCGATGTTTTGTGCCAACGCACCGGTGGCAAATGCACCCAAGGTCAGGGTCAAGGCCAGGGATAGAAAATGATTTTTCATGAATTACTCTTGATAAAAACAATACAGACGAAGAAAAGCGGTTCAAAGTGGACGTTGACGCTGAAGGCCATGTAGACAACGCCGTGTCTTCATGGGCCAGTGTCTGACTTCAGGGCAGAACCCATGCGAAACGTTGGAAACACGTGCATTCTAGACCATGCCTGTGACAACTCAGAATCGCAAGAGGATATTTCCCTCACAGGCATTGAGATTGAGCATGCGTGGGGTGTTTTGATGGCCCCTTCGCTTTTAAAAGGCCCTGTTTCAAGACAACGAATCCCGGACTTGAGCCAAACCGAGCCTCTTCATGACTCCACAATCTCAATGGCCAAGGCGTGAAGGCCTTGGTTCATCAAGTCTTGCAAGGGAGCATAGACTTCGCGGTGGCGTTGTACCCGACTTTTCCCTAGAAAGACCGCTGCAGGCAGACGAACCCGAAAATGGGTGCCCGTGAGAGAGCCGTTCGATCCCATGTGCCCCGCATGGTCGGCACTCTCATCGATCACCACAATGTCGGCACAGTCAAAGGTGGCGTGCAGTCGGCTTTGGATCAATTGTGCAGTGATGGGCATGGGGTCAGGTTCCTGGCTTGATGTCATGGGCAGGAGGTGACAAAGGCTTGCCCTCATGGCTGGCCTGGGAGTGTGAGTCAAGGGAGTCAAGGGAGTTAAGGGAGTCAAGGGTGTCGGGCTTGAGAGCGGATTCATCCTCTGCCACGGGGAGTGCTTTGGTGCTCAAATAAATGGCCTGCAAGACCACAAAGACAAACATCAAGCCCATTCCGCCAAAGAGCTTGAAGTTGACCCATGTGTCGGTGTCGTAGTTGTAGGCCACCCACAAATTGAGACTGGCCATGAATAAAAAGAAACTCCCCCACGCATGAATCAAGACCTGCCAAGCGTCATCGCTGACAGAAATTTGCTGGGCCATCAAGGTTTTGAGGAAATTCTTGCGAAACACAAAATGCCCGATCCAAAGGGACAAGGCCATCACCACATAGAGCACACTGGGTTTGAATTTGATGAAGGTCTCGTCATGAAAAAGCAACGTGGCTCCTCCAAAGACAGAGATGAGCCCCAAACTGATCCACTGCATCAATTCGACCCGGCCGTATTTGACCCTGACCCAAGCAATTTGAAGCACAGTGGCGGCAATGGCCACAGCAGTGGCTGTGTAAACGTCAAAAAACTTGAAGACGATGAAAAAAAGAACGACTGGGAAAAAATCCAGGATCAGCTTCATGCGATGCCCTTGTCATCAGGGCTTGCTTTCTTGTCCTTGAAGTCCAAGGAGGCCGAGTTCATGCAGTACCTCAGACCTGTGGGGGCGGGGCCGTCATCAAAGACGTGGCCCAAATGGGCTTCACATTGAGCGCAAACAGTCTCAACACGGCGCATGCCGTGGCTCGTGTCCACAATCTCTTTGATGGCATCGTCATGTTCGGCTTGAAAAAAGCTCGGCCAGCCGCAACCGGCGTCAAATTTGGTGCTGGCATCAAAGAGCAAAGCACCACAGCACATGCAATGGTATTTGCCGTCTTGCCAATGCTGCTCATACCGTCCGCTGTAGGGCCGCTCGGTGGCCGCATGGCGGGTGACCTCAAAGGCAACGCTCTCCGCGCCTTTTTGTTCGAGAATTGCTTTCCATTCCAAGTCTGATTTTTGAATTTTCATGATGAACAACTGATTTCAATGGATTGTGCCCAAGCGGGCGGATGATCGGCGTAGGACTCAAAAGCTGGGTGTTCGTCAAACGGCGTGCTGAGCAGTGTCAAAAGACGGTCTACCTCGGAGAAGTCCCCGGTCTTGGCTTGTCGAATGGCAATTTCACACAAATGGTTCCTCAGCACGAATTTGGGATTGGCCTGGCGCATTTCCTGTGCACTCAAGCTCAGATCTTGCGTCTTCAAAACATTCAAGTAACTGGGCAACCATTCGTTGAACTTGGAGGGCTCTAAAAACAAGTCCCGAGTCGGGTCAAACGCACTCTCACCTCGGCTGGAGAACTCACCCACGGCCAGGCTCAAGCGACGCCAAAAAATACTGTAGTCCACCTGCTCACTGGCCATGCACTCCAGTATAGCCTCGGCCAGTTGTGTGGCCGACGAGCCTTGGGTTGCCCTCGCTTCATTCGTCATGGTGTACATTGGGGAAGGATTGCACAATGCGACACGACCAAGGCCGAGTTTGCTCGCATGCATGGCCTCCATGGCTTGGGGTAAATGGGTCTTGTAGCTCTCAAGGGCCTTGACTGCAGCCTCGGAGTCTTCGATCAAGGGCATCAAAGCCTGGCCCAAACAAAAGAGATTCCAGTAGGCCACTTTGGGCTGGCGAGCGTACGCGTAACGGCCCTCTTGATCGGTGTGGTTGCAAATGTGCATGGGATTGAAGCCATCCATGAACTGAAATGGGCCATAGTCCAAGGTCAAGCCCAAAATACTCATGTTGTCGGTATTCATGACGCCGTGACAAAACCCCACCCCTTGCCACTGCGCCATGAGCACAGCGTACCGTTGGGTGAGCAACTCGATCAAGACCAAGCACTTTTCTGGTGTTGAGAGATCCTCGATCCTGGCCCCTTTGAGATGATCAGCAAACTTCAAGTGGGGTAGGCGAATCACGTACTCCAACAAAGCCTCCAACGCCTGGTGGTCCCCGATGGAGGCAAAGTGCTCAAAGTGGCCAAATCGCACGAACGAAGGCGCCACACGAGCCAGCACCGCGGCTGTTTCGATCTCTTCTCGTCGGACGGGTTGTGGGGAATGCACCAAACTCAAGGCCCGAGTCGTGGGAATGCCCAAGGCGGCCATGGCCTCGCTGCACAAAAACTCTCGGATGCTCGAGCGCAAAACCGCTCGGCCATCGGCTCGCCTGGAGTAGGGCGTGGGGCCGGCGCCTTTGAGTTGAAGTTCAAGCGTCTGCGTGGGCGTTTGCAGCTCTCCCAAGTAAATGGCCCGCCCGTCCCCCAATTGGCCCGCCCAGACCCCGAACTGGTGCCCGCTGTAAACACTGGCAAGCGACTGCATGCCTGGGAGCGCTTGGCCTCCACTGAAGGCTTCCAGCATGCCTTCACGGGTTG
>Ga0114964_10002453_pt1 | contig 12911 bp, 16 predicted proteins | sample C_131016_MF_Meta_FD_92638 | JGI IMG/M metagenome (GOLD analysis project Ga0114964, IMG submission 92638) | Freshwater microbial communities from Lake Croche, Canada to study carbon cycling - C_131016_MF_MetaG | ecosystem: Environmental > Aquatic > Freshwater > Lake | place: Lake Croche, Canada... | reverse complement strand
GTTGGCTTCTATGTCAAGGATCAGGACCCAGCACGCGATCTCAGCCAATTCATCGAGAAAAGCAGCATACGTCCTCTTGATACAGAAGTTAGCCCTGCTCCCACAGACGATGGTTATTACTTGGTTTTTGTGGAGATGGGAAGGAACGACGAGTTTCCTAAACGCTTGGTATCGATGACTAAGCAGCTGAACAATCTCTGTAATACTGAGAAATGGAGTTTCAAACCCTACGGCAGCGGCAAAGACGGCGTCTATGATCTGAACCTCGATAATCTCAGAGAATACGTAAATCTTGATCCTCGCAAGGTTGAGATCGAAGACGAGCCGGACACAGACGAGGTTAAACCAGCTGAGATACAGGAACCCGCACCAAAACCGTCTGCTCAACCTTCTCCGCAAGATCAAAAAGCTGCCAAACCGGCAGTCCAGCCAGCAGCCACAGCTGAAAGCATAGGCAAGTTCTTTACTAACAGCCTAGTAGAAAATGTTGAAGTGCGAGGCGAATGGTTGCGCATAACCGATCGAGGTCAGCAGCGTGTTTACAAGATTACCAGTTACAAGAGCGGAGTACATGCTCGCATGCCGGTCTTTGGCCTAGACATCGGCAGCCCAGTGCTGCGCGAAAGCATTGCTCTACAAAAGATGCTGGGTACTGGCTACTGGGTGGACTGCGCAGACGCACATGTTACCATAACCGATGGCGATAACCATCTGATATTAGCGGTTGACGCCTAAGCAAAAGCTGCTATACTGGCATGATAACAGGGACATGCCAATGATACAAAAACGCTATCTCAGCTACTCAGACGTGCAGATGCAGGTCATTAGCATCATTCAGCAGATGATCAAATCCAATTGGAAACCAGATTATGTGGTTGGTCTTACTCGAGGCGGGCTGTTGCCAGCTGTGTTGCTAAGTCATTGGTTTGACGTGCCTTGTCACACGCTTAAGGTCAGTTTGAGAGATCACGGCGCGGACAACGAAAGCAACTGGTGGATGGCTGAAGAAGCTTTTGGTTACGACGAGAAGTTTCCTACAGAAGGCAATCCGCCCAAGCGCATCCTAATAGTTGATGACATCAACGACACAGGTGCCACGCTGGATTGGATCAAATCTGATTGGCGCAGCACCTGCTTGCCAGACAGCCCTAACTGGGATCACGTTTGGCACAATAATGTGCGGTTTGCTGTATTGGTAAACAATCTGGCTAGCCCCACCAAGGTCGATTATGCAGCCATGGAGATCAACAAGGCAGAGCAGGACGTTTGGATCGAGTTTCCCTACGAGAATTGGTGGACCACAGCATCCTCACAATGAATTTGGCAGCAGCTGCGATTGCTGCTAAACTAGAGAGCTGAGAATGATCTCAGCATAATGTTAACCAAGCTCAAGAGAAATTAGAGATGGAAAAGAAACACGATATCAAGCAACGTGCGCTAGACGGTAAATGGGTAGTGTGGACGCAGGTCGATGATCCTGAGGCAGACTTGGATTATTATCGCAAGAGCGGACTACCTATCCCGCAGCGCTGGGTTCCGATCGCAGTTGAAGCTACCGAGGAAGATGCTAGAGCAGCAAGCCGTCGCAGCCGTATCTGATATCACTTTACAGAGGTGGGCCAGTCCCATCTCTTTTCTTGGCTAGATTTTTGGAATTTTGCCGTCGCTGCGTGCAACAGGCGGATAACCGTTGCGATCAACCTTGATCTTGAACTTGGCAGCCTGCCGTGGTATCTCATCAACACCCACATCAGGTGTGGTGTTCACACCCTGGACTATCTTACCTACACCTGCTTCCGTGATAGAGATAGACAGTGCTGCATCTTCGAAGAGATCTACCAGTCGCATCTATTATTTATTGGTCAGTGTCCTGGCTTAGATTTTTGGCCATGAAGTCAGTGATCAATTTAAGATTGTTCTGTAGCCTGTTATCATTTGGTGCAGCGTCGCAGGCCAGCTTGGCCTGTTCAGCACTTTCCTTGTACAGCTTGAGATTCCAGGCAGCAATGCTTAGCAAGTCATGAGGTTGCCAGCCCCAGGCTTCTGGCGTGCAGGTATAATCCATGGGATGTTTGGTTATCTTCAACGCTTTCTTGGCATAATCATAACACTGTTTCCAGTTGCTAGTCTCATAATAGTGCTGTGCTAGATTAACCAAAGGTTCCCTGTGAGTTGGTACTTCATAGGCTGCTTGCTTCAACCAAAAAATCTTGTTGTCAGGCTCAGCCTGGGCCAACGATGTCATGGCCTGGCAGCGTTCAACAGTGTCGTAGCTCATGCCCAGGAATTCCTTGTAGGTTTCGGCAGCCTTGTCAAACTGGCGCTGATACATGTATTCTCTGGCAAGATATGCACGTATCCTCGAATCTTGTGGCCATTCCTTGACGCTTTCTTCTAGCAGTGCGAGATCTCCGCTCTTGCTCTTGATGTCGGGGAAATGATGTATCTTAACATTGTCGGTAAATGTCTGTATTTCTGGTAACCTCGAGCACAGTCCTTCGTGCGTGGCACCCATCCAACGATAGCCTTTGCGTGCATGTATGCGATCACCATACCACTGCCTGCCAGGGGTACCGTCGTCGTTCCAATTCCATATATAGGGATATCGCAAGCGTGTGGTTTCAGCTGTCCATGCGGCCTCTAGTGCTGCACGCCATCCTTCTACTAGGCGTTCATCGGTGTCTAGTCGTATGCAAACGTCTATGTCATCAGGTACCAGATACATGGCCGTGTTGAATGCATCATCAAAACGCCAAGGCATGATGCGCACGTCTGTTACTTTCACTCCAAGCGCCAGCATGCGTTCCTTGGTACCGTCAGTGCTGCCAGTGTCTGCGACGCAGATAATATCAGCGTCCTTGCAGCTCTCATACCAAGCATCAACATGGTGTACTTGGTTCTTGGTTGGTCCATAAATTGCGATCTTCATCTGTTCCGTTCCTTGATCTTGCCCTGCATCCACTGCAGATTGCTGAGTAATCGTTCGTCTGTAGGCTGCATGTTTATCGCCTGTTGGCACCAGTCTGCTGCTCTATCATACCAATTTAAGTTTGCAGCTGCTATGCTACCAAAATCCAATAGCTGATTGCCCCAGGCATCAGCGCTGTCCAGATAGCTATTGTCCCTGCGGCTCTTTTCTATACCAGAGCCAGCTGCCCATAACAGCCCATGCCAGTCTTGGTTATTGTAATAATAACGAGCCAGCTCCAGCCACACCTGGCGACGTTCTGGGCTGCATATCAAGGCACGCTGGATGTATTCTAGCTTGCGATTGTCAACCATGCGGCTGATGTATATCATGGCTTCTGAACGCTCTATGGGCCACTTGCTGGTCTCGAGATCCAGATAACGATTTAGTTCAGCCACAGCCTCTGCATGCTTGTTGGCATACATCAGCTCTCGACCATACCAAAAGCTGAGCTGGCTATCGCTCGGATCTTCAGCTGTGGCCATTGCCATCAGGGGCAGATAATTGCCGCGGGTGCCCTTGCTGCGATCCTGTATCTGGTTAAGTATGATGGAGAGATCTTCGGCTATGTTTTCGAATCCAACTGTGCTGAACACGGTCTCATGCACAGGCCGCTTCCATTGATAGCCTATCCTAGCATGTACCTTGTCCATGCGATAACCATCATTGGGACCACCGTCCCTGTAATCAAACACATATGTGTAGGCCAATCTGGTGGTCTCGCCTACGCGCCAAGCTGCTTCCATCTTGGGTCGCCAACCATCAGCGAGGAACTCATCCATGTCCTGGCTGATGCAGATATCAGCATCGATTGGTACGCAAGCTAAAGCAGCATTGCGTGCATGATCAAATCGCCATGGATCAAACTTCTCCTCGAACACTGTTACACCAAGTTCTCTGAGTTTCTCAACGGTACCATCAGTGCTACCTGTATCCAGAACAACCCGATAATCAGCATCTGCTACGCTCTGAGCCCAGCGCTCACAGTGCCGTATCTCATTTAGGGCTATGGTGTAAACTGCAATTTTCATGAGGCTATCATCCTTTAACCACAGCTTTGACTGTGTTGTAGTTGTTAGTTATACGGTGGTTATCTGGTTCTAATCGATGAGCCTCAGCAAAAAGATCAAGGCTCTCAGGCTTTAAACCGATGTTCCATGCCCCAAGTCCTGCTAGATCCCAGAGCTTGGCATCTGACCCAGCCGGGCCATCAAATTGATTGCTGCTATTGCGAGCACTGTTACACCCATCGAGTGCGGCAGCATAGAGATTAGCCCATTCATTCTTTTCATAGAAATAATCAGCTAGCTGTATCCAAGCCTCTCGGCGCAGAGGCGCTTCTGCTATGCTAGATCTCAGCCATCTCAGCCTGTCGTGTGGCATGAGCCTGCTCAACCATATCATTGCCTCGCTGCGTTGATCTGGCCACGTAGCAGATGCCAGATCCAGATACTTCTTGAAATGTTCAACTGCTTCTTCGCGCAGATTGTTCTGTGCATATTCTCTGGCCAGACAAAACAGCATATCAGCACTGCTGGGATCTTCCCGATGTCCCAGCTGCAGCAATGGCAGATGTTCTAGCCCATATTTGACAGTAGGTGCTAGGCCAAGCATGGTCAATCCTCTCGCTGCTATCACGGTTTCCTCGCCCGTGGCAACCAAGGTCTCACATGCGGGACCAACCCAGCTGTAGCCCAATCTGGCATGTATGTGATCCGATCTGTGCTGTCTTTCAGCCCTGCCATCGCTGCGATGAGTCATATATGTGTAACGCATGCGTGTGGCACCAGCTGACCAGCAGCTCTCTATCTCTGCTCGCCATTCACTGCTCATCTGTGCATGCATATCCATGCTCACGCACACATCTGCATCCAAAGGAATCCTGTCCATGGCTGCATTCCTGGCCGTATCAAATCGCGTACCAGCAGGTCCTATAGGGTCTGCTATCACACTGTTTGCTCGTAGAGCTTGTACAGTTCCATCGGTGCTGCCAAGATCAGCTACCACCAAATAATCAGCATCCCTGGTGTTGCGTATCCATCTATCAACAGATTCTGCATCATTCATTGCCAAGGCATAGACTGCTATCTTCACAGCAGATTCCTCAACAGATTACCATAATCGCTGCACACGCCCGCAGCAGTCCACTTGGCACATTCACTGAGATTATCGGCACCCAATATCATCTCTGGTAACACTGCGATGCTGTTGTGCAACAGGTGATGACCGGGTTCAGTCCACCAAAATCCTCGGCTGGTCAGCACTCTATCATCGTGCTGATGCCAAAAGAAGTTTAGATTTGGATGACTCTGATGCAGCACCGAAAGTTCTGCAGCCGCCTCTGGATTCTTGGCATGTATCCATAGATAGTCCTGCTTGATGAAATCCTCGGTGATGATGTATCTAGGACCGTCGTGGCCCAGCATCCATGTGCGATCTATGCGCCATAGATCAATTTCAACATGGAATCCCAGTGCCAGGCAGTCGTATATGCTATCTGGATGATTGTCCTGTCTGTCGTCTGGTCCATCCAACAAACCTCTGTGCGCAATTATGATCATATCAGCCCCGTCGTCCTCACTATGCCGTTACCCATTAGATGCTGCTTGACATCTATCCCCTTATCTAGGAGATGCCCTTTGGTGAAAAGTTCACCGCAAAAATCCACACCGCAGTCATGATAGAGATTTGGTATGTTATCAACTATACCTGCATAGACATCCATCAGCTCTGATCTGCCAAACGCGAATTGATCACAGATGCCCACATGTGATTGTCCTCGATAGGTGAATCTATGATTGTATAGGGTTGGCACATCAGGCACGTTGATGCTATCGTTCACTTCAAGATCCAATCTCTCTAAATACCAATCAAATCTAGCTCTCATGGATATATCATATCTAAATCCCTGAGCAGTTTCGTAGTTGCGGCGCAGCGCTTGTGCCATCTTTATGCCAGTGAACTGAGAAAGCTGCCCCTGTACCGTGATCCTATAGGGCCACAGACGTTCCTTGTAGATATCATCAGCCCCTTGAAAACTACGAGGCAGTTCCATGGCCAGCACTGTTGGCGCATAGAGATCCTGCAGGGTCTGTGCGTCGTTCCTTGATCTATCTAGATCGCTGGGATCCAACCAAGTATGCACGAACACATCTGGAGAGTATCGGTCCAGGACCACTGACTTCCAGTATTTGTGAGTTTGTGTTAGGAAACGTGTGTGTCCACTGAAACAAAGAGCAACTCGCATACCCAATCACCGCCGTTACAGATCAATCTCGTTCCAGTCGATCTTATCAAATCCACCGTCTGTGAGCACATTGACTGCCACTGCTCTATCTGCGTCAGTGTCTATCAGTTTATCATTGATGAGATAGCGTGCACCGCCACCCACGCCCATGATCAGCTGATCCCAGACCAATCCCAGTTCCTGCAAGTGGCGCACGGTTATGTCACGCATGCTTTCCTTGCGTGCAGTGACCAGTATGATCCTGTGACCTTGGCTGTCCCATTGGTTAAACTTAGCAGCCACACCTCCTAGCAGCACAGGCGTGCCGGTGATCACGTCGCTGGCCACATGCGCATGCTTCAAGATGCTGCCATCTATGTCACAGAATATGGTCTTGGGTTTCTTGGTATAGAACTCCTTGACCTTGCCGATGTAACGGTTCACATCTTCTGGTGTGCCCAGAGGAATATACATGTTGTCCGTGACGTGGTAGGGCTTGATGCAAGCGCCTTGATCTATCAAGAAATTATAGGTCTCGCTGACATAGCACTCTGGCCTTCCACTGACACGAAAAGTCTCTATCAAGCTATCTGCACTGCGCACGAAATCACTGCCCTGCTTCCAATAATGGAATCCAATCAGCGCGTGATTGCTCACGGCCTGCTTTTCTACCAGTTTGGTTATGGTACCGTCTACGATCTCAGCAAAGCTGTTCTTGGGATCACTGCTATTGTAGAGCACCACTGCACCATCGCATTGATGCCTGTTTACATAGGCAAGGAAGTCCTGCGGATTCCACCGTATGATCTGATCACAGTTGTATATGACCAATGGTTGCTCGTTGTTGATGTATTCTCTGGCTGCCAAGCAGGTTTGGCTGGCACCTGCGGTGATGGTATCGAGGCATATCTCAATGCTGTCTGGCCTCAATGACTGCAGCAGCTGGCTCAGCCTCGCATTGTCAGCGGGATCGTCAAACCTACGGGTAACGAATATGAACTTACCATCAACGTCAAAGCTCTTGATGCTGTGTTCTATCAGGGTTAATCCATCCACCTCTATCAGAGGTTTTGGGCAAGCACCGTGAGTCTTTTTGAATCTGCTGCCAAGCCCTGCCATAGGGATCAATATGTTTGTCATGGTTGGCCCTCGATCTCTACCTTGTCACCTGGCACGCTGGGCGATTTGATCACGAACATCTTGCAGGCTGTCACGAAAGTAGGATCAGCAATCTCATGGCGGTTCAGTTCGAAAATTACAGGACCTGTCAGAGTTTGTCCCTGTATGATCACTGTACCTTCCAATAGAAAGGTCAGCTCATCCATGTGCTCGTGATAGTGTGTGGGCCACGGTTCTCCAGCTTCGTGATACTTGTAGCCTACCTCGTAGGCTGTGGTGCGCCATATGCTGGGTTCGAAATCGCCAACGAACCATCCACCTATATATTGATCGATATCAAACAGTTTCATCTGCGCACCTCTAACCTATTTAAGGACCAGAACCGCTGTAATCCTAAATATTTCAGAGTTTTTTGGTGGCAAATAGTTTGGCTATCTCGCCTGCTGATTCCTTGATGTTTTTTTCAGCTGTGGATTCATCTATCATGCTGGATGTGAAATCAACTCCAACGAACCCAAAGAGATCACCGTTGGTCATGTAGATTGGGCAGCGTATGAGATGCTTGGCACCTCTGCTCAACCAGAAATAGTAATCTTGGTTTTCCCTGTCCCTGTCGGTGTCCCTGATGATTGCACAGGCATTGTTGATGAATGCGTTGTTGATGGCTATGTGTATGCTGGCCGGTATGCGCTGTTCAAAGGTCATGATCCTCGGAGTGCCGGGTGCTATCACTTCATGCGTCATGGTCTGGAAGAAGAATGGCACACCATTGATAGCTGCCAAACCGTTGTGATATCGGTACACATAGGCCCTGATTCCGCCAGACTGCGACAGTATTCGATTGAGGTTAGCGTATATGGCATTGTCATTTTCCACGCTGACCTTTAGGTTCATTCCAAAGCTTTGTATGCTGTGCGCTTCCTCATAGATGCTTACCAATGAAGTGAAATGGAAACTGATCACATATGCCGCACTGAAGATAGTGCTGATCACAGCAATGTATATCACATGCACCAACAACATGACCGGCTTGGTCTTGGCAAGATAGTCTGCTACAACCTTGGCGATAGTAGCCTGTTTTTGCTGATCCAATGCCGTTCCCCTTGAAAATGCCAATGATAATGCTTATTTATAGTCACCAAAACAGCATTGACACAGAGTCACGATCTAGGTTACACTTGCACATGGAAGATTATTACAAGACACTCGAACTATCAGAATCAGCGTCGCAGGACGAGATCAAGTCTGCATACAGGCGCTTAGCAAAAAAACATCATCCCGATCTCAACAAAGGAAATCCGGGATCAGAGGCGTTGTTCAAACAGATCAATGAAGCCAACGACACACTGAGCGATCCTCAGAAGCGAGCTGCCTATGATCAACAGCGCAAGTTTGGACAGGGCGGACCAGGCGGTAACCCATTCGCACAGAACTTTGGCGGCGGATTCCCTGGTGCAGATTTCCACTTTAATTTTGGTGGCGGTCAGCACTTCGATGATATAATAAACCAATTCTTTGGACAGGGATTTGGACGGCAGCACATACAGCGCAACAGAGATTACCAATTCAATCTCAACATCAGCCTCGAGGATGCGTTCACTGGTCGTACCATGCCTATCGCGTTCGAAGTGAACGGGCAGCATACCAATGTTAACGTGAGCATACCAGCTGGTGTGGATCACGGTGCTAAGTTGCGCTTCCAAGGTCACGGTGATCGCAGCATACCAAACCAACCACCGGGCGATCTCTATGTTACAGTGATCATAAATGAGCATGCCACGTTTAACAGGAACGGTCCGCATCTGCACACAAACGTCAAGGTTGATGCCATATCTATCATGCTGGGACTGCAGCATGAATTGAAGAGCATTGACGGCGCCATGTTGAACGTGAACATACCTGCTGGCACGCAATCTAATGCCACACTGCGAGTGCAGGGACACGGCATGCAGGTTCATAACAATGCTCGTCAACGTGGAGACTTGTTCATCCATATAGAGATAGAAGTTCCAAACAATCTATCACCACAACAGCAAGATCTACTACGAGAAATACAGAAACAACGCAGCGGAGATCGACCATGATATTGCCAATAGTGACGAGACCTGATCCGGTATTGAGGCAGCAGGCCAAGCTGATCGAACCCGGAGAAATCCCAGGTTTGGCAGGTCTCATAGCGGACATGTTCGATACTCTGGCTGCCAGCGGCGGAGTGGGTATCGCAGCGCCTCAGCTGGGTCACAGCATCAGCTTGTTCGTGGTCAATGTTGATGGCAACAAGCATGTGTTCATCAATCCAGTGGTGTTGAGTGCCGGCGATGAACAGGACACGCAGATAGAAGGTTGTCTCAGCTTGCCGGGCCTAAGTTTCAACATACGACGCAGCAAGAACATCAAGGTCATGTTCAGAGATGCTGACGGCAATCAGCAGGTAACTGATATGGGCGAAGGATGGAGCAGGATCTTCCTGCACGAGTTTGATCACTTGCAGGGCATCATGATCGATGACAGGGTTGGTCCAGTCAAGCTGATGATGGCCAAGAAAAAACTGGAAAAGATCAAGAGGAAACAGCAGCGAGGAGTGGCAGCATGACCATGGGGTCCATAGAGCAATCGATGCAGCGCTCATATCAATTGGCTGCCAATCTCAATCACGAGTTGGTTACCCTGGAGCATCTACTGGCTGGGCTGCTGGAGATGGAAGGCATACAGAAGATGATCACCAAAGCAGGCGGTGATCTGGAAAGCCTCATCTCTCATACCAGCGATTGGCTAAACACTGACAGCAACCATGTGATAGTGAAACAGGGCAGCTTCCAACCTCGCCACACCACTCTGCTCAGCAACGTGATCAAGAAAGCCAAGACCCAGAGCATGTTCAGCGGTAGGAGGGAACTTGGCCCAGCTGACATATTCCTAGCGCTGTATCACATACCAGATAGCCCAGCCAGCTGGTTCATCGAGCAATATGCCCCACCAAAAGAAAAGATACTGGAGTACCTAAGCAAGGGCGACAGTGATACTACCAACGGCATGGACGAGTCTCAGGCTCTAGAGGTGCTGCAACAGTACTGCATCAATCTAAACGACAAGGCACAGGATGGCAAGATAGATCCTCTGATAGGTCGAGAAAAAGAAGTTGAGCAGATCACACAGATCATAGCACGGCGCAACAAACACAACGTGATCATGACAGGCGATCCGGGCGTGGGCAAGACAGTGATAGTTGAAGGTCTGGCTCGCCGCATCACGGAAGGCGACGTACCTGACATACTGCTAGACAAAGTGATCTGGAATTTGGACGTTGCTACTCTGGTAGCAGGCACCAAATTCAGGGGTGATTTTGAAGAGAGGATGAAGCAGATAATCTCAGCATTCTCAGCACTGCCTAACACCATCATGTTTATCGACGAGATACACATGATCATGGGTGCTGGTAATGGCGGCGGCGGAGGTAGCATTGATGCAGCCAACATGCTGAAACCTGCACTTAGCCGTGGTGAAATTTGCTGCATAGGCAGCACTACCAACGAAGAATATCGCAAGCATTTTGAAAAGGATCGTGCCCTAGTAAGGCGGTTCCAAAAACTGGACATCTTTGAACCCAGCATTGAAGACAGCAAGCGCATACTGCAGGGCATTGCCAAGCACTACGAAGAATATTATGGAATGCAGTTTGAAACAGCAGCCTTGGATGCGGCTGTTGATCTGACATCGCGACACATACATGACAAATGCTTGCCAGATAAAGCCATTGATATCATAGACAGTGCTGCAGCATGGCAACGCATCAAACCAGAAACAGAGCGTGCTACAGTGATCACCAAGGAGATGGTCGAAGCTGAAGTCAGCAGGGTTGCCAAGGTGCCAGTGACCACTGTGAAGAGCAAGGAAGCCGATAAGCTAGAGCTATTAGACACAGATCTGAGGTCAAGGATATTTGGACAGACTGATGCCATCGACGGTGTGGTCAATGCCATATACATGAGCCGGAGCGGGCTGCGCGAAAGCGACAAGACCGTGGGCAGCTTCCTGTTCTCAGGTCCCAGCGGTGTTGGCAAGACAGAAGTTGCCAAGCAGTTGGCCAAGAGCCTGGGCGTACACTTCGTGCGTTTTGACATGAGTGAGTTCCAAGAACGTCACACAGTGAGCAAGTTCATCGGATCACCTCCGGGCTACGTTGGTTACGGTGATGGTGGTGCAGGCGGCGGCATGCTGATCAACGAGCTGGAGACTCATCCGCACTGTGTGCTGTTGTTTGACGAGATCGAAAAGGCACATCCGGATGTCTATAACATTTTCCTGGCCATGATGGATCACGGCATGGTCACCAGCAGCCAAGGCAAGAGCGCTAGCGCACGCAATGCTATCGTGATATTCACCAGCAATCTCGGCGCAGCTGAGATGGAAAAAGAACTGATAGGTTTCACCAAGAGCGATAACAGGGACGAAGATACTCAGGCCATCAATAGGTTCTTTACTCCGGAATTCCGCAACAGGCTAGATGCAGTGATCAAGTTCAACAAGCTTGGCAAGGAACAGATGGATCTCATCGTTGACAAGTTCATCTTGGAACTCAACAATCTCAGCAAGAGCAAAGGTGTTAACATCATCTGCGATCCCGTAGCCAAGAAATGGCTCATAGACAAGGGCTTTGATAAGAACATGGGTGCACGACCCTTGGCTCGGGTCATTGCTGACAACATCAAGAAGCCTCTGAGCAGAGAGATACTGTTCGGCAAATTGCGCAATGGCGGTGCTGTGATGATAACAGCCAAGGACAGCAAGTTGGAATTTGAATATCTCAGCAACCCAGAGCAACCGTCAGACGAATCACAGTTATCTGCACATGATCTAGCAGAGGTGACCGTATGATGCCGCTGATTACCACATTGATAGACAACGGCATATTGACCACAGAAGCTATGGTGACTGCGAGAACCACACAGATCAACCGCTACGGTGTGGCCGTACACACTCAGGAAGACTATCTGCTCAAGAGCATAACCTCGCACAGCGACGGTTATAGACTATCGCTCAGCGATCTACTGGAGCGCTATTACGTGCAGGTAGGCATCAATGACATCACAGCAATAGATGGCATGAGCCTGGACAGATATGCCGAGGTTTACAACATAAATTTAGATGGATCAAAGCGATCAATAGGAAGAAAACGAGGCCGTAAACCTAAGATTAGGCCTATGGCCTGATACGATCATAAGTATCTTACGCCAATTAGGAGAAAGAACATGGCCAAGCTTATAGAAGAATTGGTAGTGATCAAGCTGACCAAGATGGTCAAAGACAACAGCGCAGACACTACAGTGCTAACAGAGGAAGCACGAGACCTATTAACAGCTACAGCACCTGCCCTGATAGAAGAAGTACTAAATGATGGATCAGTGGTAGTTGAACTGGCAGAACTAGGTTAACTCACTGCCGCTAAATAATCCAGCATTTAGGCGGCATCATGATCAGCGTTACACTATTATCCACCACGGTAGATCAAATCAACGTCGTCGGACCCAAGCAGCAGGGGGCCGGTTACAATAACACGGTAGGTAACAACCATACCGTCAGCATCAATCTGGACAATTT
>Ga0114964_10002452_pt1 | contig 12914 bp, 15 predicted proteins | sample C_131016_MF_Meta_FD_92638 | JGI IMG/M metagenome (GOLD analysis project Ga0114964, IMG submission 92638) | Freshwater microbial communities from Lake Croche, Canada to study carbon cycling - C_131016_MF_MetaG | ecosystem: Environmental > Aquatic > Freshwater > Lake | place: Lake Croche, Canada... | reverse complement strand
CTTTCCAGAACCGCGCATTTCTGAACACCGTGACACTGACGCCGGGGCGCTATTTCATCGCGTACCAGCAGAACGGCACGACCGCAACGATCCGCACCCATGCAGCGGCAAACGGCGGCAACCAGATGACGGCATCGTCCACCGGCACGTTCGGCACGATCCCGGCATCGTTCACCGCGCCGACCACGTTCACGGCTGACGTTGGCCCGATCGGCTGGCTGTACGTCTAACCGGATTGGGGCGGCTTTCGGGTCGCCCCATACCTTTGAATGCTGGCAGTGGACGTAAGTGATGGTGCAGATCTTTAATCAGGACTTTAACGAGGTTGGGCCGGTCATTTCGATCGCACCGCGCCGTTTGCGTGACCTCTCGGGCCGTTTGAAGGTCAGCCAGCACCAAAACCTGTACGCAGCGGACTTTGAGTACGGCACGCAGCCCCTGCGCTGGGAAGGCTTTACAGCCGGCGGCGCGACCATCACGGCACAGCCGGGTTCGGGCGGCGTGCGTATGCGCCTGACCACGGCGGCAGGCGATGTGACCATCCGTCAATCGCGACCCTATCACCGCTATCAGCCTGGCAAGACCTTGAGCATGGCGAGCGCGGTCAACTTTGGCACGGCATCTGCCGGACAAGTGCAGCGCGTCGGATTCTTTGACGACGGCAACGGCATCTTTTGGGAGCAGGCAACGCCAACTACGTCAAACCCATACGGCATGTTTGCGGTCTATCGCAGCGATGTGAACGGCATTCCGGTCGACACGCGCATTAGCCTTGAGCAGTTTACAGACACCGACCAAGCGGCAAAGATTAACTGGTCCAACATCCAGATGATCTACATCGAATACGCCTGGTACGGCGCTGGCGGGCTGCGCTGGGGTGTAATCATCAACGGCGAGCCGCGCATTCTGCACGAGATCGGCATCGGCAACTCAGGCGCACAGCTACCATGGGCGCGCACCGGCAACCTGCCTGTCCGGTACGAGCAGCGCAATCTGACCACGCAGGCGGTGGGCAACGACATGTTCCATTGGGGCGTCTCGGTGCTGTCGGACGGCGGCATCGATGTGCAGCGCGGGTTTACTTACGGCTACGGTATGGCCGCAGCGGCACCGCGCCGTGCCATCACGGGCGCGCAGACCCGCTATCCGCTGCTATCGTTTCGCTACAGGCCCATGGGCACGCAGGAATACACGCAGGCAACCACGGCTTGCACGGGAGGCACCACGACCAGCCTGACAGCGGCCGGCGCGGGCTGGACCACCGACCAGTGGAAAGGCCGCTACGTCAATTACACGGTGTCCGGTGCCAGCTACATGGCGCGGATCGTGTCAAACACGGCAACCGTGCTGACGTTGGTTGACAACGTGGTTGGCGGTGCATTGGGCACTGCGCCGGTTGCTGGCCAGAATTACACGATCGGCGTAATCAACCGCGGTCAGCTTCTGCCGCAGCTGCTCAACATATCGTCCGACGTTTCGGTGACGTGCGAGTTGATCGCATCAACCCCAACGTCGCCAATTGTGCTGACCGGCTCGTCGTTTGCAACGCTTGCCTCGCTGGGTTCCACGCAATCCTTTGCGGAGCGCGACGTGAGCGCCACGGCGCTGACCGGCGGCGAAGTGGTTTATAACACGCCGTCGCCATCGGGCGGCTTGAACACGTTCGACCTGTCCCAGTTCTTTCCGCTCTACAACAACATTCGCGGCAACGTGCCTGACATTCTGACCGTTGCCATCACAACGACCGGCAACGCCAACGTCGGCGCGTCGATCATCTGTCAGGAGGCTATGTCGTGACGTTTCAGGAATTTCCCAAGTGGCTGTACATCGGCATGGACGGCACTCTGGTTGACAACGCAGAGGAAGAAGCCGCGCTGGGTGATGGATACGCTGCGTTCCCGGTTGAGCCCGAATCTGACGATGCCGCAAGTCCCGCGCCTAGGCCGCGTGGCCGTCCGCGCAAAGACAGCTAATGCCAACCCCGACCACCGTCCTGAACATCGTCACGACCGCCATGCGCAAGATCAATGCGCTGGCGGTCGGCGAGACGCCTACGGCTGCTGAACTTCAAGACGGCATTCAGGCGCTGAACGATGTTCTGGAGACATGGAACATTGAGAACTTGTCAATCTACGGATCTTTGCCGACGACCTATACAACGGTCGCGGGCAAGAACACGTACACGATGGGACCGGGCGGCGATTGGGACGGCATTCGCCCCGTCGCCATTCAAGCGGCTTATTGCAGCGTCAATGGCGTGGACTTTCCGGTGTCGGAATGGACGCTTCAGGAATGGATGGGTCAGCCCATCAAGGCAACCCAGCAACAAATTACAGAGCGGTTCGTGTTCGTCAACGATGCGCCGTTGGCACGGGTGATCCTGTGGCCAACCCCGCTCTATGCAACCACGTTTACGGCAAATTACAATCAGAAACTGGGCGCTGTGTCGTCGGGCTCGGACGTCATGACGCTGGCGCCAGGCTATGTGCGGGCGCTGCAATACTCGGTCGCGGTTGAGCTCCAGGCGGAATACGGCGGGCCGGATGTGTCTGCCTATGCCAAGGCGACCAAAGCGGTCATCAAGCGCGCCAACCGCAGCTTGCCGGTGTCGGGCTATGACAGCCTGCTAGTGGGCGGCGGCAGGGTCGTGCCGGCGCGTGGGTATTAATGGCCGACTTTCCGTTCCTTGGCGGCTCATTCAACGGGCGCTCGCCTTCGTTTGACGCGCAGCGCACGCTCAACCTTTACCCTGAGATGGGCGAGAGCGGATCATCACGTTCGCCGGTCTCATTGATTGGCACGCCGGGGCTGTCGCTGTGGGCCACGCTAACAGGCGGCTGCATTCGCGGCATGATCCGGTTCAGCGCCGCGCACTCGATCATTATCGCCGGATCAAGCGTCTGGAAAGTCACCAGCGGCAAGACCGCAACGCTGCTCGGCAGCATCGCCTACGCCACCACGCCGGTCAGCATGGCCTCGAACGGGTCTATTGTGATGCTGGTGACAGGCAGCACGGACGGCTATTTTATCAACCCGGCGCTTGGCACGGTGACGGGCATCACGGACACTGACTTTGTTGGCGGCACGCGCGTCGACTACATTGACGGCTATTTTGTCTGGACGGCACCGGGCACCGGCAAGTTTCAGATCACGCAGCTTTACGGCACCGACATTGACGGGCTTGATTTTGCCTCGGCTGAAGGCGCACCGGACGCATTGGTCTCGGTAATTGTCAACCACCGCGAGGTCTGGCTGTTTGGCGAATCCACCACCGAGATCTGGTACGACAGCGGCGGCTCGGACTTTCCGCTTCAGCGCATTCAGGGCGCGTTTATTGAGTGCGGCTGCGCGGCGGCAAACAGTGTCGCCAAGATGGACAACACGGTGTTTTGGCTGTCCACCGACGACCGCGGACAAGGCATTTTGCAGCGCGCTGCGGGCTATGCGCCAACCCGCGTCTCAAACCATGCGTTTGAAGCCGCTGTGGCCTCGTACAGCACGATCTCGGACGCGGTGGCGTACACTTACCAGCAAGAGGGACACAGCTTCTACGTCATCACGTTCCCGACCGCTGGCGCGACCTGGTGCTTCGATGCGTCCAACGGCATGTGGCACGAGCGCGCTTATCGCAAGGCAGACGGGACGCTGACCCGGCACCGCTCGAACTGCCAGATGAACTTTGCCGGTGAAACGCTGGTCGGCGACTTTGAAAGCGCAAACGTGTACGTGCTGGATCTCGACACGTTTACCGACAACGGCGACGCGATCGAACGCGTTCGCACCTGTCCGCATGTGACGAACGGCGGCGACTATTCGTTTTATCAGGCGCTCGAGCTGTTCATGCAGACCGGCGTCGGGCTGGTCACCGGGCAAGGTTCAGATCCGCAGGCCATGCTGCAATGGTCAGACGATGGCGGCTATATGTGGTCAAGCGAGCAATGGTCGGACATTGGCCCGATCGGTGAACGCGGCGCGCGTGTACGCTGGCGGCGACTTGGCAAATCGCGTGACCGGCTGTTTCGCGTGACGATCACTGACCCGATCCGTGTGGTGTTTACCGGCGCCGCGCTTGAGCTGGTGGGAGGCAAGGCATGACCGCGATCTATGTCGCGCCGCGTGTGCCGCTGGTGGACCCTCAGACGGGCATTTGTGAGCCGATCTGGTATCGGTTTTTTACAACTCAGTTCGGCGCGACAAACACGGGCGGTGTCGCTGACAACGAGGCGGCGCTCTTGTATCCAGGCGGTCAAAGTGATACTATGACTGCGCTGCTTAACCAGGGAGGGGGTGATCTTCTGCCTGTGGCGGTGATGGCAGCAACCGCCGACGACAACGTTTCGCCCGTGTCTTTCCAGACCGTGAGCGCCCCTGACGATCAAGCGCCTATTCCCGATTATCTCGGGATGATCGCTAATCTCCAAGCGCAAATCGACGATCTTAGGAAAGGCACGTTTTCGTGACCGTAGTAGCCAAAGCACTGGTTGACCCGCTCCAGCTTACGACTTCGGACGTAACGCAGTACACAGCCCCGGCCAACACCCGCACGATTATCGACAAGATGACCGCGACCAACACCACGGGCGCGGCGGCGACGATCACTGTCAACCTGGTCAAGGCTGCGGGATCTGTCGCGTCGACCAACGTGGTGATCAGCGCGCAATCGATCGCGGCGGGCACGACTTATGTCTGCCCGGAGGCTGTCGGGCATATCCTGAACCCCGGCGACTTTATCTCGGCCAAGGCTGGCACAGCGACCGCGCTGACGTACCGCGTGTCCGGGCGCGAGGTAAGCTGATGCTGATACGTGACGCCAAGCACGACGATATTCCGGCAATTATTGTCATGGGTCAGCGCTTTTTCGACGCGTCTGGCTATGATGATTTAACGGATTACGACGAGCAAAGCGCTGCTGCTACATTTGCGATGCTGATTGATAGCGTTGATGGCGTTGTTTTGGTGGCTGAACACGAAGGTGTTGTCGTTGGAACTGCTGCTGCTCTGGTCTTTCCTTTTTTCTTCAACCACACACACAAGCACGCTCAAGAGTTTTTCTGGTGGGTTAATGACGAAGCGCGCGGCGCTGGCGTCCGGCTTATGAAAGAACTGGAACAAAAGTCGTGCGATCTAGGCGCTCAAAGCCTGACTGTTGCCGCTGTTGCTTCGCTCAAAGCTGAAGCGGTTGGTGCAGTTTATCGACGCGCTGGGTTCCGTCCTTCGGATTCCACATATGTAAAGAGGTTGCAGTCATGCCTATAACGACCGCTGCGGCGCTCATTGGTAGCGCGGTGATTGGTGCGGGCGCTTCTGCCATTGCTGGCGGCGCGGCCGCAGGCGCACAGCGTGACGCGGCGGCACAGCAAGCGGCCACGCAGCGCGAGCAGATCGCCGAGAATAGTCGCCAGTACGACTTGAGCCGTGCAGATCTCGCGCCGTATCGTGAAGCGGGTTACACCGCGTTGAAGGACTTGACTGCTGGCACAAGACCCGGCGGTCAGTTTGACAAAACGTTTGGCTTGGCCGACTTCAACAAAGATCCTGGCTATCAATTCCGCATGGACGAAGGCGCACGGGGCGTTGACGCGTCGGCTGCGGCTCGCGGTGGTGTTCTGTCTGGTGGTGCGCTTAAGGCGCTGGAACGGTACCGTCAGGGCTTTGCGTCGGATGAGTACGGCAAGGCTTACGATCGTTTCAACACCGACCTGACAGGCCGTTACAACCGCTTGGCGGGTCTGGCCGGTACTGGGCAGCAGGCGACCAATTCAGGCATTCAGGCAGGTCAGGACATGACGCGGGCTAACGGTCAGGCGCGCAATGGGATTGCGGACGCGTACGGATCGGCCGGCAACGCAACGGCCTCAATGTATGCGGGCGTCGGGAACACGATTGCCAACACCGCAAACAACATTGGCGGCTATTTTGCCATGAAATCTCTTTACGGTGGCGGCGGCGGCGGTTCCAGCCCGTATTACAACCCCGGCGCCTATGGTTCGCGAACCTCCGTTCCCGATAGCTGGGTTAGAACTCAAGTGCCTACTTACTCCGGCGAGATTAATCTCTAATGGCCGAACTTGATCCCAACATCGTCCTGAAGGCGTTTGCCACCCCGCAGCTTGACATTGCGGGCACGATGCAGGCCGCGCAGGAACGTAAGCGTCAGATGATGCTGCAAGAGCGGCAGGACAGCGACTACGCGCGGCAGCAGCAGGCGCAACAAGCCGCGTTGGCGCGTCAGCAGCAGGCAGGGCAATTGGCTGCGCAAGGGCAGTTTGATCAAGCGGATCAAGCCGCGCTAAGTGCTGGCGATTTTGAACTGCACAAGCACATTGCTAGTCTTAAGGATGAGCAGCGCGCGCAAGGTCTAGCCCGTGTTCGTTCGGCTGTGCCAGTGGCTATTGAAGCGTTGCAAGTACAAGATCCGGCGCAGCGTCGAGCAATGATCCAAGCGCAGGCGCCAAATCTGATGCAAAACGGCTGGAAACCGGAAGAACTTGCATCGTTTGAACCGACTGATGCCAACTTGAAACTTCTCATTGGCAGCGCGCGCACCGCAGAGAATGCGCTGGCGGAATATGACAAAGCGCACGCGCCCTACAGCCTTAACCAAGGTGAGCGGCGCTTTGATGGCGATAACCGTATGGTTGCTGAAGGTGAGGCCAAGGCGCCGACTTATGATGTGATACAAGGCGAGGATCGCAAATTTTATCGTGTGAACAAAAACGATGGCAGTGCTGTAGAAATTACAGTCGGCGGCGCACCATCGCAACCGGGCACGGCAGGCGGCAACGGCAACTCGGCACTGGCAACCAACCCCGGCGCTCTCAAGGACGGACCGTTTGCACGTTCGCAGCCCGGTTATACCGGCAGCAGCGGCGGCTTTGCCACGTTTGCCAATCCGCAGCAGGGTGTCGCCGCGCAAGAGGCGTTGTTGCAGTCGCGTTATATCGGACGCGGACTGAACACGGTTGATAAGATCGTAAGCACGTATGCGCCGCAAGGGCCTGAGAACAGCGCGGCCAGCGTAGCAAATTACAAGAAATACGTGGCACAGCGCGCAGGTATCAGCACCACTGATCGGATCACACCGGATAAAGTGTCAGCGGTTGCTGCGGCCATGCGCGAATTTGAAACGGGCAATAGGCCGCAGGGTGGCAATCAACCTTTGCGAGGCTTATCAAAAGAAAAAAATACAACAACAAAAGACACTATGGAGATGCGCAAAGAGTTTGATCAGCTTCCCGAGGTCAAAACATTCAAAACAGTTCGCGCGTCAATGCAACAAATTCAAGCATTGGCACGAAACCCGAATGCGTCTGCGACCGACGATGTGGCGTTGATTTTCAGCTATATGAAAATGCTCGATCCAAATTCTGTTGTGCGCGAAGGCGAATTTGCGACTGCGCAGAACACCGCAGGCATTCCCGATCAGATTAAGAATGCCTATAACAAGGCACTTTCAGGCAATCGTCTGAACCAGAACCAGCGTATGAGTATGCTTAATTCGGCGACCAAGGTTTATTTGCCAATTCGCGAAAATTACAACGCAGCGGCTCGGCAGTATCAGGGTTATGCGCGCGATATCGGAATTAATCCTAATTCGATTGCGCGCGAATATCAGCCTGTTCAACCGGCGCAGCAGCGGCAAGGCCCTGCGTCGGGCGGCAAAACCACGTATAGCAATTTCTGATGCCGCGTAATGTCACCATAACCTTTGCAGACGGCACCAAGCACGTTTATCAAAACGCGCCTGACAACGTAACGCCTCAGCAAATGGATCAGCGCGTTGCCAAGGACTTTGCTGGCAAGCAAGTGACTGCGATGGACGGCGGGCGGAAACTTGCGCCTAAGCCGCCGCAGACATTTGTAGGCCAGCAGATAGAGGCGACTAGAAACACGCTTGGCGGGCTTGTGAAGGGCGCTGTTAGCATCCCTGACGCCTTCACCAACGCAATGGGCGCTGCAATGGGTTACGGCGTGCAGGGCGCTGGCCGTGTGGTCGGCGCGGCTCAAGATGCATTGGGTTTTGACGGGGCAAGCACTGTGCGCGGCGCGGATCGATACGCTCGCGCAATACAGCATCCGGCGACCATCGGCGGCGGTGTTGAAGCTGTCGCGCCTACGCCGCAAGATGGAATGGGCCGGACCGTTCGCGCGCTGTCAGAATTTGCGGGCGGAATGGTGTCTCCGGTTAACCGGTTCTTGCCTAGCGGCTCAGTCAAACCAAAAACCAATATAACGGCTGCTGACGTTGCAACCCAATTTCCGCCGCCAAAGATCGGCACGCCAGCCCCTGCAACAATCTCGTCTATCACAGGGCGCGGCGTTGCAAGGGAAGGCACGGGCATTGCGGCACTTGGGCGTAAGGCTGTTGTTAGAGACGCGCGACTGCGCGCGGCGGGTGTTTCCAACCCGACTGTTGGCATGGTCACACGCGATCCGCGTGCATGGAATTTTGAGCGCGAAAGTTCTAAGCTTCATGGCTCGGGCGATCAGATGCTCGGCGCGATCAAGGAAGTGGAAAACGACCTCGCCGCAGCCGCGCGCACACTTGTCGACAAGCAAGGCGGCAGCATCGGGGCAGAAGCGACCGGGCAGCGCGTCAGCAAAGTCCTAGCGGACAAATCAGCACAACTTAACCAGCAAGTCAGCGCGCTATATACGCGGGTGCGCAATCAGTTCGGCAATGTGCGCGTCCCTACGTTGGAAAACTTGAAGCAAGCGCAGGCGCATCCTGATTGGGCGGATAATGCCGAGTTTGACGATATGGCGGCTGCGGTTAACAAACGCTTGGCGCGCTACGCTGATGCTGATGGCGGATTGCAAGGACTTTCGGTCAACCAGGCCGAAGAATTGCGTAAGTTTATCGGCGGGCTAGGGAAAGACAGCAAGCAAACCTACGCCATGCGCAGGATATTTCAAACCGCGCTTGATGCTGATGTGATCGACACAGTGGGCGGCGCTCCGTTTGCTAACGCGCGGGCTGCGGCGGCAAAGCGGTTTGATGAATTTAGCAAAACCTTTGCAGGCAAAGTTGCTGCTGGCGATGTGACGCCGGAACTTCTCACTAATCGTCTTTTAAGCAACGCCACGTCGTTGAGCGATTTGCGGGCAATGCGCAGTTCGTTGCTTGTTGGCAAGCAGACCGCGCAAGGCAAAGAGGCGCTTGACACAGTGGGCGGACACGCGCTCGATATGATTTTTTCCAAAGGCATTTCGCCTGATGGCAAAGTCAACGGGACGCAGATTTATAAGCAATTCCAACAATTAGCACCGCGCTTGCAAATCATCCTTGGCCCGGCTCGGTACAAAGAGGTGCGCCGCCTTGCTTTGGCAGCAAGGGATGCGACCGCAGAAGTTCCATTTTCTGCTGTCAACAATAGCAACACCGCATCGGCAGCGGCTAATATGTTTCCGGAGATCGCGGCTAGTGGAAACAAACTGCTGCCTAGCCTTGCTCGGCGCGTTGGTGGTGCTGTTGCTGGGGGACTTGGTGGTGGCCCGATTGGCGCTATCGCTGGCGATGCGACAGCTCAAGCGGCCAACGAGATGATTGGTAAAAGAGCGTTGGCTGAAGTGGCACTGCAAGCCAAAAAACAAGTTGATATTGCTCGCGACCCGCAGGCGGCTGCGAACTTTATCCACGCATTAGCCAACCGTGCGGATGCCGATCCTATTGTTCGCCAATTCGCCTTAAAATTGAGGAAAAATCTTGCGACAGCCGCTCGGAATGGTGGCGCTCTCCCAATTGGGCAGGCCATTAGCCAGCGGCTGAACGACAACATCGCCTCCGCTGCTGCGGCAAGCGACCGTAAAGAACAACATCAGCAATAACAAAAGAGTGCGCTTTAACCATACAGGCTTTTGCACGGCCATCACAAAGTAACACAAGATCAGGGCGTGCCAGACTTTCAGTTGAAACCCCATCGTTGCGATAACGAAGGACCATACCATGACCTTACCTTTTCTGCCAAATCCCAGGCAGCAGTTCTTCGGCAACGACGGAAACCCGCTGGCAGGGGGTAAGCTGTACACCTACGCAGCAGGCACCAGCACGCCCAAGGCCACGTACACCGACACGGCCGGCACGATCGCCAACACCAACCCGATCGTCCTGAACGCGCGCGGTGAGGCCACGATCTACTGGGACGGATCTTACAAGGTCACGCTGACGGATGCTGCTAGCGCGACGATCTACACGCAGGATAACTACCAGGACATGGGCGCGGCGATCACAACGGCGCTCGCAGCCTCGAGCGGCTCGTCGCTAGTTGGCTTTCTGCAATCCGGCACGGGCGCTGTCGCGCGCACGGCGCAGGCCAAGATGCGTGAATGGGTTAGCGTCAAGGATTTCGGCGCGGTTGGAGATGGTACGACCGACGACACCGCAGCTATCAGCACCGCGATTGCAAGCAATAGAACGGTATTTTTTCCTGATGGGACTTACAGCATTGCGTCAACCATCACAAAGATTGGTTTAAGCAATTTTAGTCTATTGGGCAGCTCACGCGATCGCGTAAAAATTATTCTTACGTCAGCCGGAACTTACACAGGCATCCCGCTTGATATTCAGACATCAAATAATTTCAGCATCCGAGAAATTACATTTGACGCAAATAACAATGCGTCACTTTTTGGCGCAAATGCGGTCATTAGAATTGTTTCGTGTACTGATTTTCGCTTTGAAAATAGCAGCGTAATTAATCATAAATACATTGGTCTTGGCGTAAATAGTTGCTCGAGATTTACAGTTAAAAATAATGTTTTTAAACAAATTACACAAATAAACACCACAAATTATAACCTAAACATTTCATCAAATCTGTCTGTAAGCGCAAACGGCGAAATATCTGGCAATCTTTCATTAAATTCCAGTATTGCAGTGGTTGGAATTGATATTACTATTGCAAATAATTCATGTATTGGTACAAAATATGGGTCTTGTATCGCCACGTTTGCGCTTGGTGCTGCTGGGACTACGTCTCCAAATGTATATGGCCGTTATATTGTGCAAAACAACATTTGCACCGGAGCAAATGGCACTGACGCAGATGGATTTATCTGCGCGGGAATGGAGATAGCAGGGCCAAATTGCCTTGTTGAAGGCAACAATGTTTACGGAAATGATGGCGAGGGAATACGTTTATTTACCCGCCAATCGATCTGTTCGGGAAACATGGTCTGGAATAATGGGTTAGGTGTAGGCGGGACATTTAAACAAGGTGGAATAGTAGCCTATTATTCTTCTGCTGACAGCGGAAAATATTCAGTCAACTACAGCCTTATACAAAATAATATGTGCTTTGACACTGGGTCAGGAACCCAGCTTTATGGTTACGCTGAACAAAGCACAAATGTTGATTTTGTAAAATTATCGGGGAATAATTTTGATAACAACGCCACAGCCCCCGTATATTTGCAATCAACATCTGTAAGCAATTCCTACGATTTTGAAAATTGGTTTACATACACACCAACTATTGCGGCTACTTCAGGCTCGTTGACGCAAGGCGCGCGTACAGGGCAATATATGCGCAGGGGCCGAACGGTATTATTTCAAGCATCATGCGTGATAACCGCAAACGGCACAGGCGCTGGCGGCATCACAATTACGCTACCTGTTACTGCCTATCCGGCAGCGGGCTATATGTTTGTTACGGGACGCGCTTCGACAAGCGGCAAAATGTTGACTGGAATAATTCCGACAGGATCAACTACAGCCAATGTTTACAATTACGATAATACCTACCCCGGCTCTACGGGGGAAACCATTGTAATTTCTGGCGAATACAGGGTTTAAAGATGTGACCCAGCATGAGGCCCTCCTAGCCTGCTACCGCAGCGGCCAGATCAGCGAACGCCAGTGGACAGAACATCTGCGCGATCCGGCGTTTGCCGCGTGGCTGCGTGAAAGGACTGCGTCATGACCCCGCCATCTCACACCGACCTATATCAGGGCCTTGGACGCCTTGAGGGAGCCACCGCTGCGATGGGGGACCGATTGGACAAGATCGAGGACGTCCTTGAGCGGATCGACGCACGGCTTGCGAACCTTGAAGCCAAAGAAGACCAGCGCAAAGGCGCGGTGGCCATGTTCGTCGCGCTCGGCGGCGTGATCGGCGGGCTGGTGGTCAAGTTCGGCGCTCTGATCTTCGGAGGCCACTAATGCACACGAACGCTGCCGGTCTCAAGATCATCAAGGACGCGGAAGGGCTGCGGCTGAATGCTTATCCAGACCCCGGCACTGGCGGCGCACCGTGGACGATCGGCTACGGCCACACCGGCCCCGACGTTCACCCCGGCCTGACGATCACGAGCGAGCGGGCCACTGAATTGCTGGCCGCAGATCTGGCGCGCTTCGAACTGGCGGTATCATCGCTCTGCCCGGTGACAACCGACAACCAGTTCTCGGCGCTGGTGTCGTTCGCCTACAACCTCGGCCCCGGTGCGCTCAAGGGCTCGACGCTCTGCCGGCTGCACAACGAAGGCCGGTACGTTGAAGCCGCGGCGCAGTTCCAGCGATGGAATAAAGCTGCCGGTCAGGTTCTGCCGGGTTTGACCAAACGCCGCGCTGCCGAAGCGGCACTGTACCGCAAATGAGCCGCGCTCTGTCCATCCTGCTGGATCTGGCCGTTGCTGCCGGTCTCATCGGCGTGGCCTATCTGGCAATCATCGGAGGCTGATATGATCTTGGAATACATCAAAGCGCGCCTTGCTGAGGGATCGACCTGGGCGGCGATCACCGTGGCGATCTCAGGCGGCGCGATGCTGCCGGCGCCCTATAGCTGGCTTGCGATCGCAGCCGGTGTGATTGGCGCGCTGGTGCCGACGAGCAGGCAGTGATCTTCCTCCTCACCCGCTGGCGCTTCGGCATAGGCCTAGCAGCCGCTCTGGCGCTCGCTGGGCTCATCGGCGCGCTG
>Ga0114964_10002451_pt1 | contig 12919 bp, 12 predicted proteins | sample C_131016_MF_Meta_FD_92638 | JGI IMG/M metagenome (GOLD analysis project Ga0114964, IMG submission 92638) | Freshwater microbial communities from Lake Croche, Canada to study carbon cycling - C_131016_MF_MetaG | ecosystem: Environmental > Aquatic > Freshwater > Lake | place: Lake Croche, Canada... | reverse complement strand
GCTAAATCTGGCGTGAAAGGTCCGTTTAAGTGTGGTTCTAAAGTATTCAAATCAATTTCAATTACTTGATCAAAGTATTTTTCAGGGTTGGCGTATACTTCAGGGTCTGCAGTTAAATGCGCAGCTACTGTATCGGCTAAAGCAGCTACATCTGCTCGTCCTGTAGAACTTAAATAACGGCTCATACTTGCATCATAACCAAAGGTAGAAGTAGTAGCACCAATTTCAGCCCCCATATTACAAATGGTTCCTTTACCAGTACAGCTCATGCTTGTTGCACCTTCACCAAAATATTCAACGATCGCACCAGTTCCACCTTTTACAGTTAAGATACCAGCTACTTTTAAAATCACATCCTTAGGCGCTGTCCAACCATTTAACTTTCCTGTTAATTTAATACCAATCAATTTAGGCCATTTTAATTCCCATGGAAGTCCTGCCATTACATCACAAGCATCTGCTCCACCTACACCAATGGCAATCATACCTAAACCCCCTGCATTTACTGTATGAGAATCGGTACCAATCATTAAACCACCTGGGAAGGCATAGTTTTCTAAAACCACTTGGTGAATAATTCCTGCACCTGGTTTCCAAAATCCTAAACCATATTTATTAGAGACAGATGCTAAGAAATCATATACTTCTTTGCTATCTGTAGTAGCCACTTGTAAATCTTGTTTGGCTTCTACTTTCGCAGAAATTAAATGGTCGCAATGCACCGTACTGGGTATCGCTACTTTAGGACGGCCAGCTTGCATAAATTGCAATAAAGCCATTTGTGCAGTGGCGTCTTGCATAGCAACACGGTCTGGTGCAAAATCGACATAAGAACCACCTCTTTCAAAGCTTTCTAATTTTTGATCGCTATGTAAATGAGAGAATAATATTTTCTCAGATAAGCTTAAAGGACGACCTAATAATTTACGAGCCGCTTCCACTTTTGCTGGCATTGCAGCATATAAATTTTTGATCATTTCAATATCAAAAGCCATGGTACTTAGTTTTGTTGTTAAAATTGGGCCAAAGGTAAGCCAAAATTGATCCCGGTTGAAGCAAAAAATACAGTTTATATCCACTTTTTTTGATAGATTGCAGTAGATTTTAACGCCTTTTCTATGCAAAAAATCAAGGATTTTTTTGAATTACATGCTTTTGGGGTTTGTACCGCCATCGGAGAGCGTTTGGGTATTGCTACGAGCAAAATAAGAATGTGGTTTATCTACATTTCATTTCTCACATTTGGCTCTCCCGTAATTGTATATATGGTACTTGCTTTTTGGAGAAGTATCCGCAGGTATATTTTATTAGGGAAAAGAAACCCTATGAAATACTTCTAGTATTTACGTCAAATCCTAGCTAACTAATTTATCTAGCTAATTCCTATAATTTTTTTAATAATACTTGTAAAAGTAATCCTTGTAAAGTAAAAGACTAAATAACTGCTTTTTTTAGTCTCACTAATTTTTCTAACAAAGGAGCTAATTTATCTAATGGTAACATGTTGGCTCCATCGCTTTTTGCTTGGGCTGGATTAGGATGTGTTTCTATAAATAAACCATCAGCACCTGTAGCAATGGCTGCCTTTGCAATAGTTTCAATTAATTGAGGATTGCCTCCTGTAACACCACTGGTTTGGTTGGGTTGTTGTAATGAATGTGTACAATCCATTATTACGGGTACGCCATTTTCTGCCATGGCTGGAATATTTCTATAGTCTACTACTAAATCTTGGTAGCCAAATGTATTACCGCGTTCTGTTAGCATTACTTTATCATTGCCTGCTAATCTTATTTTATCTACTGCAAATTTCATAGAGGCTCCACTTAAAAATTGTCCTTTTTTTACATTTACTATTTTATTAGTGGCGGCGGCTGCTAAAAGTAAATCTGTTTGCCTGCATAAGAATGCTGGGATTTGTAAAATATCTATAAACTGAGCAGCAATGGCTGCTTCATCATGCGCATGAATATCAGAAGTGGTGGGTACCTTAAAATGGGCACCTACTTTTTTAATCAATTCCATACCTGTATCATCACCAATGCCTGTAAATGAATTGGCGCTGGTACGATTGGCCTTTCTATAACTTGCTTTAAATATGTAAGCGATTCCTAAGTTTTTACAAAGGGTAGAAACCTTGTCTCCAATCTCCATCACCAACTCTTCATTCTCTACCACACAGGGTCCTGCGATTAAAAAAAATTGATTGGGGTCGTAAGATTGTGCTTTGCAAAGATCTTGTAAGTAGGAAGGAATCATAAATTTAAATTTTTTCTATTTCGAAGGATTTAATTTTTTAAAAAACAAGTCAGCCACTGTTCTTTTATCCAAAACAGCTAGGGTATTGTCTCTAACTTCTATAAGTACTTTATTGATACTGCATTTTTTTTCATTGCAATCGGCGCACTTTTGATAAAAGTTTAAACTTACACAAGGCAACATGGCAATGGGACCTTCAATAATTCTAAAAATTCCAGAGAGCTTTATTTTGCTTGGAGGGATAGCAAATAAATAACCACCATGTTTTCCTTTCTTGCTGTCTAAAAAGCCAGCTTTTTTTAGTTCTAATAAAATATTTTCAAGGAATTTTATAGGGATATTTTTTTTGTCTGCTATTTCGGCAATGAGAATAGGCGTTGCATCTTGACGCTCTACCATATAGGCAAGTGCTTGAAGTGCATATTGTGTTTTTTTTGATAACATAAATAACCTACGCCATTTAATTTATAAGTACGTATTAAAGCCCTAAAACCTGCTTCATAGTAAAGATACCCTTTTTTTTATTTGCAAATTCTGCAGCCAATACAGCCCCAGAAGCAAAACCCTTTCTGGTATGTGCGGTATGTATAATATCTATTCGATCAATAGTAGATTCGTAACTAACAGTATGCGTGCCAGGGGCGGGATCAACTCTTTCAGAATGAATGATTAAGTCGGTGGGCGCGGCAGATGCTGCATTCACCCATTTATTTTTTCTGCTAATTTTTTCTAATATCTGTTCTGCTAAACTAATTGCAGTGCCACTTGGGGCATCCTTTTTTTCAGTATGATGCAATTCGGTCATTGATACATCATAATCTTGATAAGGCTCCATTAATGTGGCCAAGTGTTTGTTTAATTCAAAAAATAAATTAACACCAATGCTATAATTACTTGAATACACTAAACATCCTTGGTGTTGATGGCATAAAGCGCTAATCTGATCCCATTTTTCTAGCCAACCCGTTGAGCCGCTTACTACAGGAACGCCCCATTGAATACATTTTGAAACATTTTCAAAGGCACTATGTGGTCCAGTAAATTCAATCGCTACTTCTGCTTTTTTTAATTGTTCCTGGGTAAATTCATGCGCATTATTTACATCTATTTTTAAAACTATTTCGTGTCCTTTTGCAAGGGCTATTTCTTCAATAGTCTTTCCCATTTTTCCGTATCCAATTAGTGCTATTTTCATTTTTATATTTTTAACTATTTAGCATGATTGCCTTTAAAATTAAATTGTAAAGCTAAGCCAGATTGTTGTTGACTTGGCTGAACATAGGGGGTAAGCCTGATGGATAAATTGTTGTTCACGTCGAATTCTTTTAAATGACCAGAAACGGTAGCATCAACAATGTTAATTCCCCAAGCTAATATGAACCACATTATAGAGTAGTCTCTATCTCTTCTAAATATATTTCTGTAACTCTGAAGTGAAGCCAAACTTAAGTTGGATAATTTAGAATCAATTTTTGACACATCCGAAGCATCTCCTGCATTTGCTTTAAACCGGGCTTCATAGGCAAATTTAGTTTTTTGATACCAGTCATCATTGTATACATAAGTAGAAGCAGGAATAGCCAATACACCATACACTAAAGGAATTTTCCAGTATTGTTTATTATAAGCTTGCCCCCAACCAGGAATGAGCGCCGATCTTTTGGTGGCTCTGCTAGGAATATGATGCAATAAAGTGTCTGTATTTTTAAGGTAAGCAGAATCTTGGCTCCAGGCAGTTTGCTGAAAAAATAGCATCAGCATAAAAAGTAGTAATTGCCTCATCCTTTAAATTCCTTTATGATAAAAAATGCTTACTAGCTAATGCTTAATTGCATTGCTTCTAATATCTTATTTAATCCATTTAAATCCGAGTACTCAATGGTTATTTTACCGCTTCCATTTTTTTGGTGCTGCAACATAACCTTTGTAGAAAGATGACTTGTTAATTTGTCTTCTAATTTTTTATATACTGGAGAAAGTTGATTTTTATTTGCGCCAGCGGAAGAAGTGCTCGTGCTCATTTTACCAGCTTGGTTCATTTTTCTGATCAAATCTTCTGTTTGACGAACCGTTAACCCTTTCTCTGTAATTTCTTTAAATAGAAATAATTGCTTGTCTACTTCTTTGCCAATAAGCATCTTGGCTAAACTTACACTTAAGCTTCCGTTTCTAAGGGCTGCTTGAATATTGGGAGGAAGTTCTAATAATCGAATGTAATTTGAAATGGTTGATCTATCCTTACCCATGCGTTCTGCCACTTTTTCTTGGGTATAGTTTAAATCTTCCATCATGCGCTGGTAACTTAATGCAATCTCTATTTCATTTAAATCTTCTCTTTGTAAATTTTCAAGTAAGGCTAACTCTAATAATTCCTGATCATTTCCCATTCTCACATAAGCAGGTAAATCTTTTAAGCCTGCTAGTTTAGCTGCTCTAAAACGGCGCTCACCTGCAATCAATTGAAATTTTCCATTGGTTAATTGAGCGACAGTGATGGGTTGTATTAAATCATGAATTTGAATTGAATTGGCAAGTTCTCGCAAAGTTTTTTCATCAAAATCTTTTCTTGGATTTTTTGGATTAACTACAATGTCTTGTAGGGCTATGCGGTTACTCGATACTGCTTTTTCTTTTAATACAGCTGGTGTATTGGATACATTAGAATTATTGGCTGATGGATTTTTATAATCCGTATCAATACTTTGCAATAGGGAGCGAAGTCCTTTGCCAATGAGGTCTTTATTGGGTGTGCTCTTGCTCATAGTTAATCAATTATACGCTCGGCATTACTCATATTAGTCATGCCATTTTTTTGTAAAATTTCTTTTGCCAAGTTTAGATAGTTTACGGTGCCTTTACTATCCGCATCATATAAAATGACTGGCTTTCCCACACTTGGAGCTTCACTCAAACGGGTATTTCGGTGAATGATGGTAGAAAAAACCATTTCATCAAAATGCTTTCGTACTTCGCTCACTACTTGATTACTTAAGCGAAGCCTTCCGTCGTACATGGTCATTAAAATGCCTTCAATTTGTAATTGAGGGTTTAATCTACTCTGAACTATTTTAATGGTATTTAATAATTTGCCTAATCCTTCCAAAGCAAAAAATTCACATTGTACCGGAACAATTACACTATCAGAAGCAACGAGGGCATTCACGGTAATTAAGCCTAGGGAGGGCAAACAATCTATTATGATAAAGTCATATTGGTCCTTTATCGGGATCAATAATTCTTTTAATACATTTTCTCTATTGGGTAGGTTCACTAATTCTATTTCTGCACCTACTAAATCAATGTGAGAAGGAATGACATCTAAATGAGGAATTTCTGATTTTAAAATGATGTCAGCTAATGGAGTCTGATTGATCATTCCATCATATAAACTGGTGGTGATATTATGTAAATCAAAGCCTACTCCGGTAGTACTATTCGCCTGCGGATCGGCATCAATTAGCAAGGTTTTAAATTCTAAAACAGCCAAACTCGCCGCTATGTTGATAGCGGAAGTTGTTTTACCAACACCCCCTTTTTGATTCGCTATTCCTATAATTCTGGCCATAAAATGGGTATCCTTAATTTCTGCCAAAAATAAGGGATAAATGGCAACAATTTGGGACTAAATTGGCTATTACTGAGGCTTTTGGCCCTAATTTTGCGTTTTAAATTATTCTATGCGCAGCCCACTATTTATTTTCATCCTTATAACGGTATTGATTCTCATTGACTTTTATATTTATGCAGTTTTGAAGACCTTGTTTCAATCTGCTTCCATTGGTACAAAAAGCTTTATCAGTATTCTTTATTGGGCCTTATGTATATTAAGTATAGGGTCTTTTTTATTGTTCCCCTATATTGTGAATCCTTATTTTAAGCAATACATTTTTTCTATTGGTATTGGCTGGGTACTTACCCAAATTTTCATGGTTCTTTTTTTCTTGGTAGATGATGTTCGTAGGGGTGCCTTTTGGACTATGGGGCAAGTGGCTTCTGCAGCTGGCGCTAAGTTTTTAAATACAGAAAAAGGGATTCCAAGATCTACTTTTTTAACCTGGTTGGGAGTAGGGTTGTCCTCCACCTTGTTTTTATCTCTATTGTATGGTTTTGGCAATAAATACAAGTATAGGGTGGTCAAGAAAAAGATTGCATTAAATGGTTTACCTAAAAGTTTCAAAGGCTTTAAAATTGTACATATAAGTGATATTCATAGCGGAAGCTTAAAAGACCAAGCAGCTGTGCTTAAAGGCATTGAGCTAATACAAAAGCAAAACGCAGATTTGATTTTATTTACTGGAGATTTAGTGAATGACAAAGCCACCGAAATGCAAGATTGGATGTCCACTTTTGGTCAATTAAAAGCACCCCATGGAGTGTTTAGCACTTTAGGCAATCATGATTATGGTGATTATGTAAAGTGGGAAACTCCTGAAGCAAAAAAGCAAAACTTAGAAGATTTAAAAAAAGTACACCATGATTTAGGATGGAAACTTTTAATGAATGAAAATGTTGCCATCAACAAACAAGAGGATTCCATTCGTATTGTTGGAATAGAAAATTGGGGGGCTAAAGCAAGGTTTCCAAAATATGGTAAAATGGATCAAGCCATGAAAGGAATAGCCGAAAAAGAGGTGGTCGTTTTATTAAGTCATGATCCTAGTCATTGGGAAGCGGAAGTAATTCCAAAATATCAACAAGTTCAGTTAATGCTTTCTGGCCACACCCATGGCATGCAATTTGGTTTGGAAAATCCTTATTTTAAATGGAGTCCAGTACAATGGGTATACAAGCAATGGGCGGGTCATTATAAAGTTCAAGAACAACAGTTATACGTAAATAGAGGTTTTGGTTTCTTAGGATATCCAGGAAGGGTGGGCATTTTACCTGAAATAACTTTAATTGAACTGGTTTAGCTTTTTAAGTATAATTTTGTATTGTACTCAATACTAGTCTTATGAAAAAAGTAACAACGTTTTTATTTACTTTGATGATTTTAAATGTGCAAGCACAGGATAAATTTGCCATAGGTATTAAATTAGGTCAAAATTTTACCAGTGTAGACAATGTAAATGTAGATCACAATTCTGCATCTTATCATTTAGGTGTTACTGCACAAATTGGCATCACTCCTTTATTGAGTATTGTACCTGAAGTTATTTTAACACAAACAAAATTGGAAGCCAACCCTTCGGTATTGGCATTGGCCATTGATCCAACATTAAAGCCAGAGACTTTTCATTTAGATTATTTAGCTGTCCCATTACTATTGCAATACAAGCCTGTTAAAAGCTTTGTTTTTCAAGCAGGACCTCAATACAGTATTTTACTTGATCAAAAAAAAGATGGGGCAGACAATGCTAGAACTGCTTTTAGCAGTGGAGAGTTTGCATTGGTTGGTGGCGCAAAGCTTGATTTAGGCGGTTTCTTTTTTTATGGCCGATATGTTATAGGCATGAACAATATAGGCTCTGCCGCACAAGGGTATAATAATTTAAAAGACCAAAGTACTTGGAAAACTCGTCAGTGGCAATTAGGCGTAGGGTTGAACTTATTTAATTTTTAATACTATTATTTTATAAATAATGGAGGATGTGCATCCTCCCAATTGGTTGCTTTTTGAATTGCATTGGCAATGCTTAGAATGGTGGCTTCATCGTATAAATTTCCAACAAAACTAATTCCAGTAGGTAAATTAAATTTTTTATCAAAGCCAGTAGGAATGCAAACTACAGGATGCCCAGTAAGATTTGTAATGGCCGATTGATTCCCATCACCCCTAGATGGACAAATGATCACATCATATTGCTGTATCACTTCATTTACTTTTTTCATTAAAGAATAACGGTGTCTTTGCGCATTAACATATTCAACTGCTGGCACAAATCTTGCCGTTCTAAATTGATTCGGCCAATCATTTTTTGTTTGCCTTGTTAGTTCATCATCAATATTTAACCTTGTCATTTCATCAAATTGGGCAGCACATTCTACACCAATGACGACATCCATAATATTTACATTGTAAATACCACTGTCAGGAAAATTAACAGGGATCAATTGTACCCCTAATTTTTTAAAGGCTTCTAATACTTTAAATTCATTTCTTGAAGTATCTTTTATTTTATCGAAATAATTTTTGGCAAAAGCGATTTTTATTTTTTTAATGTCCTTGGTTGGGTTGTAATTGAATGGCATATTAACGGCACTTTCATCTTTACCATCTGTGCCATGAATGTAATTAAATACAATCGCTGCATCGGCTGCAGATCTACAAATAGGCCCCACTTTATCCAAACTATAACTTAATGCCATAGCGCCGGTTCTGCTAATGCTACCAAAAGTAGGCCTCAATCCAGTTGCCCCGCAAGTAGTGGAAGGAGAAACAATACTGCCCCAGGTTTCAGTTCCAATAGCAAAGGGCACTAATCCGGCAACAGTGGCGGAAGCGGATCCTGCAGAAGAGCCTGATGAGCCATAATTTAAATTCCATGGATTTTTTGTACGCCCACCATACCAATAATCACCCATGGCCAATGCACCTAATGTAAATTTTGCCACCAATACAGCACCCGCTTCTTTTAATTTAAGATAGACAAAAGCATCTTCATCTATTGTTTGATTTTTGTAGGGTGCTGCTCCCCAGGTTGTTTTTGTGCCTTTGACTGCAAATAAATCTTTTAAACCATAGGGGATACCATGTAATAAGCCTCTATATTTTCCTTGAGCAATTTCTTCATCTGCTTTCTTTGCTTGTTCGTAAGCCAAATCTTCTTGTAAGCTAATGACACATTGTAACGTGTCTCCCCATTTTTTAATACGGCCAATAAAAAATTGGGTTAAGGCAAGAGAGGTGATTTTTTTATTTTTTATTAAAGATGCCAAGTCCTCAATGGAATAAAAGGCCAAATCATTTTTATTTACAGGTAGTTTTACGGATGGATCCAATTTCCAATTAATTGGATTTTGTTTTTCATTAAAATGCATTCCAGGTAATACTGGCGACTGCCATAAACTTAAAGGCACACTATTAGCCAATGGCGCAGCATGTAGAGCTTTGTAGTTGGCTAGGTTGTCAACTACATCGGAGTATAAGGTATCTATTTCCTTTGTTGTAAAACTAAGGTCAAATAGTTTTGCACTACTAATTAAATCTTTTTTTTGAATAGTACTGTCTTGGGCTAAGACATAAATACTTAAAGACAAAAAGAAACCTGTTAAAATAATTCTCATGATAAACTAATTTAGTCTATTAAAGATAATATTACCTATTTGTTTTTGGGCTACTAAAACGTCTTTTTTGACCACCATTGCCCATCGCTTTAGACCTAGCATGTCCCGAATTGCCTCTTCCTTGCTGTTTTGCCTCCTTTATTGGATTAAAATTGGTCATTGGGAAAGGATGATTTTCGATGACAGGTATCTTTTTTGCAATTAACTTTTCAATGTCTTTTAAAAAGGCTCTTTCTTCGGCATCACAAAATGAAATGGCTGTACCATTGGCACCAGCACGTCCCGTTCTCCCAATTCTATGCACATAGGTTTCTGGAATATTAGGTATCTCATAATTGACTACATAGGCTAGTTCATCCACATCAATGCCTCTGGCTGCAATATCGGTCGCTACTAATACGCGGGTAGTTTGTGCTTTAAAATTGGTCAATGCTCTTTGTCTGGCATTTTGCGCTTTATTGCCATGAATGGCTTCGGCCTTAATATTATTTTTCAATAGCAGGTTCACTACTTTATCTGCACCATGTTTTGTTCTAGTAAAAACCAGCGCAGTTTTAATGGCCGTGTTTTTTAGAATTTCAATCAGCAGTGCGTTTTTATTTACTTTATCTACAAAATACACCGACTGTTCAATAATATCTACCGTTGATGAGACAGGGGTAACACTCACTTTTAGAGGATGAAATAAGATCGTATTGGCTAGATTTACAATTTCTGGAGGCATGGTAGCTGAAAAGAATAAGGACTGTCTTTTTTTAGGCAACACAGCTAATAATTTTTTTACATCATTAACAAATCCCATATCCAACATTCTATCTGCTTCATCCAGCACAAAAATTTCTACTTCTCTAATACTTAAATGTCCTTGATTCATTAAATCTAATAATCTGCCTGGTGTGGCAATCACCACATCTACTCCATTTCTTAATGCTGTTACTTGAGGCCCTTGACCCACACCGCCAAAAATAACCGTACAATTTAATCCTGTATGCCTTCCATAAGCGTTAAAACTTTCTCCAATTTGAATGGCTAATTCTCTTGTAGGGGTAACAATTAAACTTCTAATTTTTTTTCTTCTTTCCCCCGTTTTATTTTTAACTAATAACTGTAAAATAGGGAGGGTGAAAGCAGCTGTTTTACCGGTACCTGTTTGGGCGCAACCCAATAAATCTTTTCCTTGTAAAACAATGGGTATCGATTCCGCTTGTATCGGAGTGGGAGTGGTGTAGCCTTCTTCTTGAATGGCCCTTAGCAAGGGTTCTATTAGACCTAAGTCCTGAAATTTCGTGTTCATAATAGACTGCAAGGTAGTGCATTTAAATTTGAGCAGTTTTTGCTACCAATAAAAATGGGCAGTTACTATTAAATTAAGTCAATAGTAACTGCCCATTACAATATAAATAAGCCTTTATTTTTTACTTGCAGCCCAACTATCCAACTTGGATTCAAGAACATTGAGGGGTAAGGAACCATCTTTTAATACTTGAGTATGAAATTCAGCAACATTAAACTTGCTTCCCATAGCTTGCTCGTATTTAGTTCTTAATGCTCTAATTTTCATGGCACCCGTTTTATAACCTAATGCTTGAGCTGGATTGCCCATATAACGTTCAATTTCTGCTGTGGCACCTTGCTCACTAATGGCTTCGTTGTCCATCATATATTTAATGGCTTCTTCTCTGCTCATGTTTTTAGTATGAATAGCCACATCTACTACCAAACGAATGGCGCGATGCATTTCGTCCCCTAAAGCGCCAAAATATTGATAGGGATCTGTGTACAAGCCTAATTCTTTTCCTAAAGATTCGCAGTACAAAGCCCAACCTTCTACATACGCATTGTGTCCGCCATATCTTCTGAAATTAGGCAATTCAGTGTTTTCTTGTGTTAAAGAAATTTGATAATGATGACCCGGTATTGCTTCATGTAAAAACAATGATTCCATACCAGAGGTCGTATTGAATTTGGTAGCATCTAAAATAGGAACATAAAATATGCCAGGTCTGCTTCCATCAGCAGATCCTGAATTGTATTCGGCACTTGCAGAAGCTGCTCTAAAATCTTCTGTTTGTCTAATTTCAAAAGGTGTTTTAGGTGCATGTTCAAATAATTTAATTAAGTTAGGCTTCATTGTTTGATGAATAGATTCAAAGGCAGCTAAAATTTCCTTTGGCGCATGGTAAGGCATGAATTTTTTTTCTGCATTTAAATAATCAAAAAATGATTTTAAATCACCTTTGTATCCAACCATACTTTGGATGCTATCCATTGCTTTTCTTATTCTTGCAACTTCTGTTAATCCAGTTTGATAAATTTCCTCAGGAGTTCTATTAGTAGTAGTTTGTTGTTTAACTTGATAGGTATACATTTCCAATCCACTAGGAATAGAAGATAAGCCTGAACTTGTTCTTGTTTTTGGCAAGTATTCATTTTGTAAAAAGTCACCTAATTTTTTATAGGTAGGTACAATTACATTAAGAATAGATGCTTCGTATGCTTTGGTAAATCGATCTTTGTCTGCTGCAGAAAAGCTTGCAGGCATTAATTTAATAGGGCCATAAAATAAACTTTTCTTTGCATCAGCCACTACCATACTTTGCATTTGCGGTATCATTTTAACCACTAATGATTTTGGAAATACGATGCCAGCTTTTACACCCAATTTTAAATTTCCAATAGCAGTATCTACCCAAACAGAAAAAGCAGTTACTCTTTTTAACCAATCTTCATAATCTTTTACTTTTTTGAAGGGTTGTGCACCAGTGCCTGAGCCAAATTGAGCAATAGTTAAGGGCAAGGAATTCATTTGATTAAAGGGTAGATATTCAAAGTGAAATTTGGTTCCTTCGAGATTCATTTCTAACTGATCTTTTAAAACGTCATAAGACAGTTGATCATTAGGGCTTAAACTAGCGCGGTCGTATTTTTTTAAACTATCTAAAAATTGTTGATTGAATTTTTTATACTCTTCCATCAAGGCCATAGAGCCATCATTGGGAAGCAAATCGTTGTATCTTTCGTCACCAATTACGGTGGCTTGAAGTGGATTTTGTTTTAATCCTTCTTGGTAATACAATTCGGTAAGTGCCGCAAAATTTTTATTAACTTCTGTAGTATTGCTATTTTGCTTACATGCAAATAAGGCGGTTACTAAAATTAAGGCAAGGGTAATTTTTTTCATTTTACGTTGTTTTCGTAAAAGTAATCAAAATTGTAAGAATTTGAACAGGGAAATATCCTTAAGATTATTTGATTTTTAGAATACTTTGCTAAAGAATTGAAGGAAATAGAAATTAATAAAACGAGAAGTATAGTTCTATTAAAATGTTTCACATTTTTAATTAACGAAACAAGCATATTCCTGATAAAATTTCCATTTATCTTTAGACTTTTTTAAAAAAAATGATACCAAACCCTGATCCCGATACGAGAT
>Ga0114964_10002450_pt1 | contig 12922 bp, 10 predicted proteins | sample C_131016_MF_Meta_FD_92638 | JGI IMG/M metagenome (GOLD analysis project Ga0114964, IMG submission 92638) | Freshwater microbial communities from Lake Croche, Canada to study carbon cycling - C_131016_MF_MetaG | ecosystem: Environmental > Aquatic > Freshwater > Lake | place: Lake Croche, Canada... | reverse complement strand
ATAAGTAAAATGCCACCAATTAACTTAATCAGTGGTATTTTTAGAAAAAATGAAATGACAGCCGTAAAGAAAATTCTAAGAACAATGGCTGTTGTTGTGCCGAAAATCATTCCCAGCTCACGTGTTGCTGGCGGAAGAGAACGGCAGGCTAGAGCGATAATGATTGCATTGTCACCGCTCAGCGTTAAGTCAATGAAAATGATCGCTATCAGCGCTTCGACAAAGTCATAGTCTAAAAAATTTTCCATGTTTCCAACGACCTCTTACTATTTAGAAGGGGGTGTCGGCACCGGTGCTGCAGAATTGCTGTCAGCCGGTTTCTCAGACTTCTTTGGCTCATCTCCCGGAAGGATCTTTTTTAGCATATCTTGTGCAGTTACTGCCAAATCTCCTGGAGTAGTTGCCTTAGCTGCATTTGCAGCGATAGTAGCATCTGTATGAGCTTGATCTGCCAAGCGCTTTTCAGCAGAAATATCATTCATTAGAGAGTTAGCAATCAGTGGCAGATTATAACTATCACCTCCGCCAAATACGACTACTTTACTATTGGGAGATTTAGCCAATTCAAGTGTGGCCTCTATGCTCTTCATCAAGAGATAACTTTTAGAAATTCCCTCAGGCATAATTGTGGAATACGCCTTGAGACCTAAAGCTTCGGTTTCACGACGCTTTTTTTCAAGCTCTTCTTTTTGTAACCGATACTGATATTCGAGCATTAATTGGTTTTGCTCGGCTTTACGCTCAATAGCCAAGCGAACAGATTCCGGCATATCGATGCCGCGAACCAGAACATCTTCAATTGACAGAAGGTTTACCATGCCACCTGCTTCTTCAATTTCAAGCAGGTTATCGCGGTTTAGCCGCTCAGTGATTTGATTTTGGATGAAGCTACGAGCGCTCTTGTAGAGTTCCTCAGGAGTATAAAGAGAGATCAGTTCACGCGCGTATGCACCCACTGCAGGATCAACCAAGATTGCTAGATAGTCCTGCCCAACATGTTTATGTAATAGAGCAACAAGGCGCGGATCAATGCGATAACGTACCGCAATTTCAACGCCCATGTTCAACCCATCTGAGGAGATGGTATTGAACTTAACTGAATGCTCCTGAAGCCGGATCGTATAAACGTATAGCTTGTCCCACGGATAAATGAGATGAAAGCCCTCTTTATAGGTTAACTTAGTATTTGTTCCCCCGTTGAAACGCTCCCACAAGACACCGATTTCGCCGGGACCAACGTTTCTAAACGTCAAAGGTAAAGAAAAAAGAATGATTACAACTATAGCGAGCAGTAGCAAAGAAATATTGAAAGCGATGCGTTTTCCCCACCTTTGAAACGTGCTTTCCGTTGTCTGTGGGACTGCTTCAGTCATCTTTAATTAAACCTGTCGTCTGCTACCTTAATCATGCTCAATCATACACGTATTAAGTCTAACGTTTTTTGAAAATATCGCTCAAACATCCAAAATGATCCCGAATAGATCAAATTTTCAGTTTGTTTGTCGCGATGGCGTTCGTGTCAAAAAAATTGCAAGTAAAGGAAGAAGAGGCGTAATCAGCATTGAGAGAAATAAAAATCCCCAAAAACCGATCGCGGTCCGGCGGGCCATGATGGCTGTTAATACGCATAATCCAACGTACAGGACGAACAAAAGGCCATATAGAGTGACTTGATCCATTTTATAGATCCCTTCTCAATATTTTTTGTAGCGGATGAGTAAATATGAATAATTACACATCCGCTATTTTAAATTTTTAGCTAAAGTCTATCAGGCCGATGCATCGGACGTGCTAGCAGCTTTCTTTGCCGACGAAGATGTTTTGGCTTCTTCCGTCTTGCCCATGTGAGCGTCGAGATGCTCCTGGAAGTAGGCTTTGAGCTCTGCAGGATCAAGATCAAATAGCGTGCCGCCAGCTTCGAAATGCTGGATAAAGGTCTTTCCGAGGGCGTAAGAGATCCCAGAAGAAAGAGCAGGCATCATAAGCGAGCCTGCAAGCTGACCAACAACGGGGATGGTCTTCACGGCAGATCCTGCAATGCCCGTGGTTAGGCTCTGAGGGACCAGTGAGCCAAGTAGCGACGACAGCACGATCTTTACGCTTTCCTGCGAAAAAGGAACTTCATATGCTTCGGCAATTTCCTGAAGCATTTTCAATTGAGCAGACGTTACCACGGCTAAATCGGCAAACGGAACAGGAATCATCCCGCCAAAAAATGAAATTGTCGAATAGCGACGAACCGAGCGCAGAGCGTTCGTTTCCTGCTCACCACGACCCTCGTCGTTAATTTTTATTCCAACCAAGCTGCTCGTTTTAACAATTAAATCATCGAATTTGTCGACCGCAATATGCATTGCGTCGGTTACTTTGCTGGATATTTTGTCGGTTGAAATATTGAATTCCATTTTAAGACATCCCCTAGGTTGATGAAATGCAGCTTAAGCCAAACTTTTTAATCTCTTACATAGAATTGGAGGCCATATTTCCAATTCATCTCAAACAGATGACAGCAGATCAGGCCAAAAACGCGTGAAGTACGGTTAAATACTAAATTTGGATGAGTCAATGTATTCAGCAGTGCCTAAATAATGTGCAATTTGATTAGGCGTGTTAAAGATATCTCTAAATCAGCTTAGACTTAAATCTTACGCCTGCCGCGTCTTCTGGAGTGCCCAAAAACTCCAATCCGGTCTCCTCAAATGCTCTTTTAAGGTCAAGAATTGTCCGAGGGTGACTGATTGGCACACCTTCCTGGCCTTCCAGCCGTAAAATCGTAGCCAAACTAACGCTGGAAACGGCTGCTAATTCTTTAGCAGACCAACCTAAAAGCCCGCGAGCGGCTCGAATTTGAGCACCAGTGATCATATAATTTCCTATAGCTTATATAAAATATTTTAGCTTATATAAGCTATTTTACGATATGGAGATCAACCATGTCCACCCCCCCTCCACACCTGCTGGCAAAACGCACTCTCTAGCAATTTTGCAGCTGTTCATGATGATGAACCTCAGTGTGGTTATCATTGAATGCGGTTGGCCCGTGGCGGCCAATGGGTGCCCCTAGTGATCTGGTTAAAAGGCCAGGGTAGCTTTAGACATGGCCCGAATAGCATCAATTCGGATAAGGGGAAACTTGTCTGTCTGGTCGAGGGCCAGCGTCAGTTGGCGAAAGTGTTAAGCATAGAGTTTACTAAGCCAATGAACCTCATGCAAACCGAACGTGCGAAAGTTATGGGAGTTCCGCGCAGGCGTGTGAATGAATTATGTCGCAATCGCCATGGCATCACGGTACAAACGTCGCTGATCCTAGCAAATGTGCTCGGCGCTACTGTAGATTTTTGGCTTAACCTTAAAAAACGAAATGATCTTTGGAACGCCGTGCACTCGACAGAATTAGCAAACCGCTTATCAAATGTTAAACAGCGATCGTCGGCTGCTTGATCAAAAAATATTTGAAGTTTGCTCTTGCTAAATATAGCGCTTTCTTTTGACGCTTAGTCTTTTTATCGCGAGATTTTAGCCCGGCGACGTTTTAAAATACCACTGTTTTGAAACATGCTTCCGACCCACTAAGACGCTCTGCGCTCAACGTTAAGCTTGCTAAGTCAGGGGCAAGCGAATGCTGGTTCTTAATCCACCATCTGTCAGGTTTTCGAAGTGCAATGTGGCCTTATGGATGTCCGCAATCATCTTGGCAATCGACAGACCCAATCCTGCTCCTCCCGTCTCGCTATTGCGCGACATGTCGAGCCTCTCAAAGGGCTTCAGAAGCCGACCAATGACGTTTTCGGCAAGACCCGGACCATCATCGTCGATGTGGATCAATATCTCACCCCGCGTAGCCACAACACTGAGCCTCGCGACTTTGCCATATTTGATGGCATTCTCGATCAAATTGCGAAGTAAGCGCATGAACAGGTGTGGCCGAATGGTACATTGATGGCGCGCAGGTGACATTAACCGCACGTCGGCACCTACATCTTCAAATTCTTCCACGATCGTCAAAATCAAGGCCGTCAAATCGGTCAGGATTGGCACCTCTTTATTGACGCCGATTTTAGACAATTCGAGAATACCATCCAGCATTCGTGCCAGATGCTCGATTGAATCAATCATTCGATCGCGATCCCGAGATGGAGGGAGGTTCTCAGCCCGGATCCTGAGGGAAGTTAAAGGTGTGCGTAGATCATGCCCGATCGCACCCAGCATGGCATCCTTATCCATGAGGAGGTTGGTGATGCGATCATTCATATCGTTGAAGGCTCCCGCCACCGCACTAACCTCCTGTGGTCCATCGGTAGGCACGGGAGACACGCGCTCTCCGGTGCCTATTTCGGCAGCCGCCCCTGCCAAGCGCGAGAGTGGCGCGGCAAGCCAGCGTGTTAAAAGCAAGAGGCTGCCCAGCACGATCACATAAAGTGCGAGTGTGCCAAAGATCAAACGCATGCTGATCGATGGATCATCCGGCGGGCTAATCACCCGGCATCGCAACCAGTCATCACTTGATTGTTGGCGCACGGCAATAAAAGTCTCGATAGGAGTAACGCTTGCAAGCGGTGGAGGGGGCGGTGGCTCTTGTGGTCCACCGGGCGGTGGCGAATTGCGTCGTTGATTGGGCGTCGCAAACTTATGAAGGACGGGACGCCCGCCAGCTTCAATAGCCGCAATAAAAACACCGCGGTGTTCCAAATCTTCTTTAACCCTTTGTTCAAGCGGAGCATCGCGTACTAATTCTTGAACGCCTCGCAGGCTCGGGGCGACGAGCTCCAAGCTCATGAGGGGATCGTTCGTCATACTCTTCAAACGCGCGGCCGTCTGCTCGGGCGGCGAGCTAAAAAGGTCGGCGATGGCGTCGCCACAGAAGGTCTCGGCTAAGCCGTTTCGGCGGGCAAGTTGGTTCAGCTGCTGCTCATTAAGAAGCAGAAACACATTCATCACTTGAGCGGCCGTGAGTGCTAGCGCAATAACCAGGGCCATTTGCCCGACAAGACTGCGCGGCCACAGTTTATGCCGCCAAGACATCAATCGATTGAGGAGCTTCGGCATTAGGTCGCCTGCTGCACGTCGGCGGTGAAGATGTAGCCTCCGCTGCGTACTGTCTTGATTAAAGCTGGATTGGCGGGATCCTCTTCAATTTTACGGCGCAGTCTCACGATACGATTGTCAATGCTACGATCGAAAGCGTCAGCCTCGCGTGCATCGGCACTATCAAGCAACTGGTTGCGCGAGAGTACCTTACGGGGGCTCATCACAAAAGCCATAAGCAAGCGAAACTCCGCGTCTCCCATGGGTACATTGACACCGTCAAGGCTCGTCAGACTGCGCTCATCGGCATTGACCAGCCAATTTTTAAAACGATATACGCGCCGCCCTTGGGCTTGCTCGAGGCTCGCCCGCGGCCCCGTTCGGCGCAAAACAGCTCGGATCCGCGCAAGCAGCTCCCGGGGGGCAAATGGTTTGCCTATATAATCGTCGGCGCCCATTTCGAGGCCTATAATCCGGTCGATATCGTCCGTTCGCGCAGTAAGAAGGATAATTGGCACATTGGACCGCGCGCGCAGATCGCGGCAAAGCGACAGGCCGTCTTCGCCGGGCATCATGATATCCAAGATGATCAGGTCCACTTCGCGCTGGGCGATCTCCGCACGCGCCTCGGCTGCCGAAACCGACATGGCGACGGTAAGATCATTGCGAGTGAGATATTCGGCAAGAGGCTCGCGAATATCCGCTTCATCATCAACGATTAGGATCCGGAAATTTTTTGACATCTTATCACCCTAGCCCGGCTGTGCGGACGAGATCCACTATACCGAAATGATTGTCGTTTCCATAGCGTGGCCGCCAATCGGCGGGGGCATGAAGAACGCTGTCGGGGTCCAAGTCCAAGAGCGCCACGAATGTCTCAGCCACTAATCGTCCACCCAAAGGCCCAAGACGAGTGGGGAGTGTATTCTTGGCCGAGGCATTACCTGAAAGGGCTGAAGCACGTGAACTCCAATCATATTGAGCCTCTGCCAGGATATAGAACCAGAGCGGGGCGTTCCCCCGGAAACTGTCGCCATAATCGGCTATAGAGCGGTTTTCGGTGATGCCATCGACGGTAGCTTGGCCGACGCGGAGGTCTTTATCCGAAATGGGCTCAAGTCCGACGGCGCGTGCCACATCCTGCCCACTTGGAAGTCCACTGACTTGCCCGCGTATGAGATTGCGCATGGCAAGATTAGCGACGGCGCCTGGCAGTGGCCGCGCGAAACCATCCTTGTCCCGAGCATTGCCACTACCCGCTTGAGAAAATTCAGGCAAATATGCCAATGGATTGACCAAGGATGTGTCAATTTTATAGGAGGGCTGAACTTTGTGTGTGCCATCCGAAATCCTCTCAGGTGTCATCGGATGGCGGGTCTCAAAAAAGAGGCTCCAGTCAATGCCGAATTCCTCAGGATACTCCCGAAAGCCGTTAAGTCCCGACTGATCAACCGCCGCAAAAATCGCCCTTCTTCCTGCCATGGCTGGGTTATTGCGACGATCCTCCGGGCTCCCCTGCATCACGGTGTTCAAGCGATAAACTTGTCTGATGGCGGAATGGCCATACCTATACGCGGCATCAACAAATTCCAACGGCATATATCCAGCCGGCAGCGCGGCTGTAATTTTCCGCTGCACCACCAATTTTCGAGGCGATTTACACTCACCAATACCGGGCAATAATGTTTCGACAATCTCCTGGCCGCAAAGGCGCGGCAGAAAGTCAGTCAAGATCATCCATTGATAGTGCCAGGAAACGACGCGCCGAAGTGCTGCGAAGTCGAGTGACGGATTGTCTTTGGCAACCGAATTGTGAAAATCGGCGAACACGCCATGCAATTGGCTGACAATCACATTTTCATCGTTGCGCTTGTCACCGAGGATAGCAACGCCGTTCGTGCGGGGATGATCCCGATTGGCGCACGCCCGACCACCTTGGGTGAGCTGACGCCCCCGCGCCAATGAACGGCCATCTGCGGCGTAGAGATAGGGCTGAAGTTCGGGCCCGGCCCCGTATAATGAATCAAGATCAAACTTTGCGGTGCGATGATTTTCCCCGCCAGCGCCACTGACCGTGAAGGCGTCATCCGCCTTGAAGGTTAGATCATGATCAATAAACTGACCGAGATAGGTGTAGCCCGCAGGTAAGCCATAATTTTCTTCGTCATCGAACTCCGTTTCGGGAGTGGCAGAGATGATAAGCTCGCCTTTAGAATTACGAAGTGGTTGCTTTTTGGTATCCATCAATACCTCAGCCTTGGCACTCATGCCCGGTAGATCTGAACCGTTCCCATTCGCGAGACGAAGGAGATCACCCCCATCAAACTCGGCCGATGCAAGCGAGGGAAATAAGCGAAAATAGCCTGGATTAACGGGGGTCTGCGCAACGGCTTGTATTGAGCGGCCGGCGGCGACGCAGCCAACAGCTAGACTTCCTGCGGCTTTTAGAAAGAAACGACGATTCATTAGGACAACCCTCCATTAGTTGTCTTAAGAATGGCCATAACTTGTCGCAGGATGATGCCGATATGGGGTGAAATTTGTAGCCAGCAGTCATCGCTTTGTCGCGAAGTGTCGCAATTCGACTTAATGATCGGAGTTCATTCTAATTATCTTACGATACCAGATTAATTAGCCTACTAATCCCTCCATGGGCCGTACCGCCAATGATCCTGGAAAAATGCGTTCAGCCAGAATAGAGGCGGATAGCCCCCATTGCTCTGCAAGTACACCCTTGATAACGGCCCTCAGATCCGTCGTCGGCGCTAGATCCCGACCCTCGAACAATTGTGTATCCTTCAACCCAGGCCAATCGGCAATCACCCGGCCTCCCTTAACCGCCCCACCCACCAGAAACGCCGAAGTGGCCGTACCGTGATCGGTACCTACCGTTCCGTTTATTTTTGCTGTGCGACCAAATTCTGTAATGACAAGAATGGTCGTATCTTTCCAAACGGGTTTGAGACCCTGCTCGAAGGCCAGTAACGCATTATCCAGGCCACTCAGCAATTGAGCTAAGCGACCATTGGCGCCGCCCTCATTGGCGTGCGTGTCCCAGCCATTAAACGAGAGCGCTGCAATCCGCGGACCATCTTCGGCCGCCATTAAGCGCGCTGCGCCCTCGGCTGCAATTTTCATTTGGACAAATTCATTGCCACGCGTCTTACCTGCGTCTCCCATAGCCACTGACGAAGCCATGGCGTCAGTCTTTAATACGTCGGTTAGGGACACAAATAACTCCCGATCGCGTGCGGCATATAAATCGACGACGCGCGCCGCAAAATCATCGCTAGCCTTTTGCAAGGAAGAGGGCGCCCACCCGAGAACGGGCGCCGATCCGCGCAGAATGAGCGGCGTTGAAGCACCGATACTTAGTGCATTGCGGGGCGCCACGTGGTCGCCCTTCGGTAAGGATTGGAGAACCCGATTGAGCCACCCACTGTCAATATTGGCAACAACTTTATCGTATCCACTCTCCAGGCAGTCCTGACCGTCAAAATGCGAACGATCCCGGTAGGGAGACGCGACGGCGTGCACGACGAGTGCTTGGCCCGCTTGATAGAGCCTTGAGAACTGCGGCATCGATGGATGAAGTGCAAAAAAACCATCAAGCGGTAACGCAGGCTTATCGCCCGTAATCGACAACGCAATACGCTCGCGAAGAGACACATAATTAGGATCACCAACAGGCGCGACTGCAGATAGACCGTCCATCGCTCCGCGTAAGATAATGGTAATGAGACGTGGATCACGGCCCTGCGCGGCCTGCGCAAAGCGAGGGATAAAGCTCCACGCGGCCAAACCACCGAACGTCGTCAATACCGTACGGCGCGACGGCATATGCGAACACTCTGCAGCGCCGTGATGATCAAAACCCATGGATTATCTCCGTTGAAATTCAGGAGCCATCAAAAGCAAGGCGAGGGCTTGCTCTCGACTTTCTGCGCGCGCCATGGCCTGTTTAGTCTCCGCTGAAAGTCTTGAGCCAAGCACGGCAGTGGCTAATATGTCGGGAGGTAGGTTTGTTTTCGCTAGATGAGCAAATTGGGCGGCCACATCTAAACGCATGTTTATACTTTCAGGACTAATCCAATACCTACTATCAATAGGAAAGCCATTTGGACTTGGAGCGCGCCAGAAGGGTGCTCCAAGACTATTCAAGGCATTTAATAAGGGGGGCGCTTCTGTCGGGACATCAATAGCGCGCAAGGATGCAACCACAAACTCATCAGGGGATCGGATTTTGTCTTGTGGCAAAGACCACGATTCAGGTGCATCAACCAAGACGCGAGTTACAACGGCCAAGTCTCCGCCACTTTTAATGAACGCACTCTCAAGTCTTGCCACTAATGTAGGAGGCGGCTGATCGCTTACAAAAGCGCGAGCGAGTTTCGTCGCAATATGCCGCGCCGTTGAAGGGTGACGAGCAAAATCACGGAGGGCTGCCTCGCCCTGCTGTTTGCCATCTTCAGGGTACGTCTTGCCTAAAACCGTCAAATCACCTGGTTCATGCCGGTTAGGGGCGAAGGTAAAACGCCCGCCGTATAAATCGTCATTATAGGGCTCGATATAAATCCACCCCGTCAGAATTTTTGCAAAAGCGGTAACGTCCGCCTGCGTGTAGCCACCATCGACACCCAGTGTGTGCAACTCTAGAACTTCACGGCCAAGATTTTCATTCAACCCTTTTGATCCATTGATACCGGCGCGGGAATTGGGTCCGACAGATGCTTGGTTATCGAGGTAAATCAACATCACGGGATGTTGCTCGACGGCAAGAAGCATATTCTCAAATTTATCAAGAATATGTGGCCGAATGGCTTCGCGTTCAAAGGCACCAATAGCCGCCGTCACAAAACCATTTTTACCTGCTGCAGCCGTAAAATGGTTCATCCAAAAAGAGACAAGACGCTCGAGGAAAGGCGTGTTCGTCGTGGACCAGAGCTTAAAGCGAGCCTCGGCTTCCCGCTCAAACATTTTGGCTTCGAGGCGTTTATCTTTTTTAGGTTGCGCTTGCTGCTTGTCGCTGTTTAGATTTTTTGGATCCATCATATTGGATCCACTATTTACAGTCGGCATCGAGTTCGCAGTGGCCGCATCATTGTTTGAAGCAGGTATTGAGGCTTCGCGCGCGCGTCTTATCGTTTCATCAAATTTTCTCTGCTGGCGGAACAAGACATCTGTCGGAGCAAGATCGGGATCAGCAAGCAGTGCAAGCTTTGGTTTTGATAACTGACGTATAACAAACCCGCGCGGATTATCGGCTAAAGAGCTAAGATCACCGGGCCGCGCTCCCAGCCCAAATCGAGAGGCAGCAATATGGACAGGGTCTGGCTTAAGCGAAGTTACTAATGCCATCTCGTCATCTATTCCCTAAGCAGTAATAACAATACACTAATCTGGTATTTTTATTGGCATATCCCACATCAAAATAGACATAATTTTAGATTAAGATTTATTTATGACGTAGTAATTGATCGAGTTAGGCATTGTTTTCAGTTCCTAAATTTGAGCCATTTCACTGGCACTAAAAGCCATCCAGCGCTGATAGGGAAGCAAGTCAAGATTCAATGGAGCACTTCATTTCCGTTCAAAGCCTGCCCTGGCGAGAAGCGAAAATAAAAAATTGCCCACCGATAATGGATCACAATCCAACAAGCGCGGCAGTAGATAAATTGGAGACGAGAATTCGTATATGATGGGAAAATAAAAGAAATAATTCCTAAAATAGTTATAAATTTCAAATTTGGCCAAACGAACCCAATTGGTCAATAAGTATCTGATATTAATCGTAAAAAATGAATTTCCTTAATTCATTCTAATGCCCGTCAATTTTTCATGCAGGCGCAGCCATAAGCCCTAATGTTGAGCTGTAAACTTCATCCCAAGACCCTATCCTATATCGAGGCCCTAATCTTTTTATGCTTTGGGCATAAAAAATTATCATTCAAAGCCGTCATCCCATTTACATCTCCCGCGGAACTGACAGATGACCAAGACGATCGTTATAGACGGCGCGAGCTACCTTAATGGCTTGACTCAGTTTTCTGGATGGCGTGCTCTTTTTAAAAATAACACCACGCTCAACCCGTCTTTGCTTGATACACTCATCGACACGAGTGCAAGCACGTCTTACATGATCGATCTGACCTCGAATAATTGGAAAATTAGCCGTTTCAACATAACGGGCGCCTCCATCACCTTGACGGATGATACGTCCGTCGCCTCAAATTTGAGAACTGCGGCCTCCATCGACACCCTTATTCTCCAGGGAACCGGTACGCATACCGTATCTCTCAACAATCTATTCGTGAATTCCTATACGGGAGGATCAGGAAGCGATAATTTAATATTAGGTGCGGCGGGTGCCGGGGCCATCGATCTGGGCGACGGCAATAACAGCATCGTAACCGGCACGGGATCTGTTACGTCCATCAGAGCGGGTAACGGGAATAATACGATCGATCTCAATGGCTGGGTCGGCAACGTAATAACCGGCAAAGGTAACGATACATTCATTATCGAGAGTACCGTTGGTGCGGGCAAGGGAACCGTTTGGCTTCACGGAGGAAACGGCACTGATACTTTTATCTAAAAGCCACAAATTGATCAGAATACCCATATCTACATTGATGACGGTTATTCAACGGCCAATGCGACTTTAGATCTGTCAAATTTTACGACGTCCCTCAAACTAGCATTGGCGGGCAATTGGCAAAATACCGGCCATGGCTATGTCATTTTATATGGCGTACACGGATTGATTGGTGGAAGCGCAAGCGATGCTTTTACCTTTAACGATAAAGGGAGTAATACCGTTGACGCGGGCGCGGGATTTGACATCGGCAATTTTAGCGGCGCGTGGTCAAGTTACGCCATCACCGTCAATAATCTCTCGACGGGTGATTTTCGGGTCAAAGATAATCGAGCCGGCACACCAGACGGCAATGATCTTCTGCATAATTTCGAATTACTGCATTTTACCGATACATCGACCATTTCAACGATAAATTTCAATTCAAACCTTGATCTGTTGCAGGGCCTGTATAATTCGGGAACGGTTGGAACGATTACACTTGTTACATCAAACACGACGTCACTCGTTTCTGATAATACGGCTAACATAAATCTAACCTCGGCCCAGTTGTTGAGCGACGTATCTATACTTTCCCATCTTTCAAATTCAAATTATACGCTTACGCTGACGGACACCATAACCGGAAGCCAAGTAGGCGCACTCACACCCAATGAGGTGAACCATCTTAGCCTCAGTACAATCTCTGGCCTGACGGCCGATGGTCTTTCTGGATTGAGCATTTCCCTCATCCACGCCATGAGCGTTCAACAAATAGAAACTCTAACGACAACACAAAGATCCGAATTAACAAATCAGCAAATCACCGCAATGGGTGGCTGCACGAACCTCATTAATGGCAGGGGTGGAGCAGATACTTTAAACGGTTCATCCGGCAATGATTTTTTTATCATGGATGGATACCAGAATAATTATGATCCTAATATGGGAATGCAAGTCGACCCCACCGGAACAGTCGCAAATGGAAACGGTGGAAATGACGTTTACTGGTATTACACAAACCATATTTATTTCGGAAACGCGGCAATCTGGCACGCTCCAGTAACAACAATTAATGGTGGAGCTGGCAACAATACTGTCTTTGTTCACGGCGAGTCCATTGGTGCCGTTCACGAGTGGGATTTAACACAAATCACCATGACCGCCGTCCAAACCCTTGTTTTAGGTTGGGATCCACCAAATTCTAATTTACAAATTGATTTGACGCACCAACAATGGGCGGGTCTTTCAAACATATTCATATTTCCGCTGAATACGAACCAAAACTTAACAATTTCTATCGGCGGAATCGGATCCACCACT
>Ga0114964_10002448_pt1 | contig 12926 bp, 10 predicted proteins | sample C_131016_MF_Meta_FD_92638 | JGI IMG/M metagenome (GOLD analysis project Ga0114964, IMG submission 92638) | Freshwater microbial communities from Lake Croche, Canada to study carbon cycling - C_131016_MF_MetaG | ecosystem: Environmental > Aquatic > Freshwater > Lake | place: Lake Croche, Canada... | reverse complement strand
TTACATGTGTATAGCCCTATCTAAGTTTAACTACAAATGATCATACTCATCTTTTGCAAAATAATGAAGAGGCAAATTTTGATTATAATATTACACATTGTAATAATTCTAACAAAATACACATTCATAAGATTACATCTGATGCATTTTTTGAAAAGAATACAGAAATATTTGATTTGATATATATCGATGGATCTCATCAATGCGAAAATATTCGCCGTGATATGATAAATTCATTTAAATATTTAGCACCTAATGGAATTATGTGGATGGATGACTATCTAGGCGATGATGGAATACGAATTAAGAACACTATGGATTCTGTATTATCACATCTAAATGGGCAATATAAATTTCTTCAGTCTGGTTATCAGATAGCAATACAAAAGATCTAAATCCCATTAAGAATCTTAACGGTATAATTAGACTCCTACCTAAAGTAGGAGTCTAATTATAATATATATGAAGTTTTATATCTATCCGCATAACTGGTGGCCTGGGTTTATGAACAGGCAAGATGCAAACCATATTGGTGTTTTTGAACAGCTATTTGCTCATACAAAACTTCGGGATTTTGAGATTACAACCGACCTTGCAAAAGCAAATGTATTATTAGATGCTGGAAAACCAGAGGATGGTGTTCGAACTTGTAAGGCATGGGCCTATACGATAAACTTTATTGGGGAACCGGCTTTTCCTGATGCAAATAAATATGACCTTTCACTGATTGGTGGTAATGTTGCAAGTAATGTTGTGGATTTTCCACTCACAATCATGTATATTCATTGTAATAATTTTCTACCAAGCCTCTCTCAGAGACGTAAAATCCTATCCGTCCCTTCCTCCTTCTGCACATTTATTGTATCCAACCCAAATTCAGTTATTCGTAATAAACTCTTTGAACGACTTAATGCCTATAAAAAGGTTAGCTCCATGGGTTCTCATGCTAATAATATGGGAGGAACCCTAAGAGCCCCCTATTGGTCACAAGCGTATTTTAATGTGCTTGGACAGCATAAATTTATGATATGTGGTGAAAATACCAAGATGATACACTATTCTACTGAAAAAATTGTAAACCCATACATGGCACATACAATTCCCATTTACTGGGGAACAGCGAATGTTAAAAATATATTTAATCCAGAGTCTATGTTGTATTTAGAGGATGAATCAGAAGAAGCAATGGAGCGCCTTTGTGCACAAGTTATTGAACTAGATACAGATGATGCAAAATACTTGGAGTTTATTAATCGTCCAGTATTTAATGATCATACCAATGAATATTGGAAGAATCATTACACGTTCGAGGCGCTTGGGTCTAAAATAGATGCTGTATTACATTGAATCAATATCTTTTAGACCTATGTATATTTTATCAGGAAAATCCTGTCTTGTAAGAATTTTATGATGCGGTAGAATAGATACATGATTCTGTAGTCCAATATGTGTGCAAAACCCTTTTCGTCCATCTTTTATATTATTTGTAATAACTGAATAATATCCCATTCTATTAATTTTTAATTGAATTGTATATTCATCATCCCATGGTTGATAGGGCATTCGAACTTTTTGAATTTCAATTCGTTTTAGAGAGGGTCTCCAACTAAAGCAACTCATATCAGCACCATATCCGCCATTTCCATCATACTCTTTAGTAGCTCCTCCCATTACTTTGCGACAGAGTGGATTTTGTATATCAATACTATTAAATGTATGCTGTTCATCTTCTAACAACACTTGTGATATCATAGGGTCTGATTCCATAATTTTAAATGATAACTCAATAAATCCACTATCAAAAAATTCATAGTCATCTTCTAAATGAAAAACAAAGGGTGTTTTAATAAGAGGCGTATATCTCTCAATTGTTTTCATTTGCCCGGAGCGTTCTGAATTATAGCAGTAAGTAATAGGATAGGGTACTATACTACTTGCAAAATCAACAATTCCTGGAATACATGAATCTTCACATAAAATAACTTCTTGGATAGGATATGTATTGTATTTTACAAAACTCTCTAAAGTTCTTTTCAGTAACTCTGGTCGACCACAGGATGTAATAAATAATGTTACTAATTTTGACATTATTTATTAATATAAAGATAGTTATTACTATATAAAATACACATACCGTTAAGAATCTAATTACGCCTCCACCTAAAGTGGAGGCGTAATTAGATTCTTAACACTAGTGCTACTATAAAATTAAGCCTCCACCCACTATGGGTGGAGGCTTAATTTTATATTAGGCGGTACCACCTACTATAAATTAGAAACCAAAATAATTAAGAATCTTTTGCATACAGGGTTTAGGAGAAAGAGTTCTAAGAATGTATTCACGGGGTGTAAATGTTGTATATGTGTCTAACATCTGCGTAAGTGAATCTGACAAATCATGAATATGCTCTATTTTAATTCCACATTCATCGGACCAATAGGGAACAGAGGTAGCTACTAATTTCTTTGGTCTGTAATGCTCAAATATACCTGTCGTTCCATCCATTGATTCATCGTATAATGAAGTTGCATCAAGAACAAGAAGGGGCACATCGCATGACATGGCTTCCTCAAGTGCAAATCCCTGTGATTCATGTCTATCAACCGCTAGTACAAATTTAGAACGTTTAAGTGCATCAATATATTGCGATTCAGAATAATTTCCATATTGAATTATAGTGTAGGACATCTGTTTGGATTTAAGAATATCAATGACTTGATTGTATGTAGATTGTGTTCTAAGCTTTAAATACAGTAGGCAATCATAGAGAGGAGGTTCCTTTGTGATTTTAAACCGGTCTACATCTACAGCATATGGAAATTGAACAATAGGGGTTCTTAGACTACCATAAATTTCTAATAGCGTGTGTTGATTCCACAGAGACAGAGAATTATATACGTAGTGTTTTTCGTACTCTGACTGATAGGGGCCCTGAATAGATTGTGGCCAAAATTGAGGACCATAGATGACTTTACTTGTGGAAGGTAATTGAGATGGTTCTATAAAACGGTCATTTATAATTAGAATAGTATAATCCGCATTTTGTAAACGTGCCAATTGATCTGTAAATTCAAGGTCTATTGAAAAAGAGGCACACATTAATTCTAATCCTCTTTTATTTTTGCTATGCATACCTCCAGGATACATAAGAAGCTTCATATTATTATTAATCTACTTACTTCATCTTTAGGTAGACCAAGTAGCCTAAAGGCACTATACTTCACTATAGTAAATGCCTAGTTTACAGAATGACTTTCTACCTTTATTAAAGGGATACACTCGTGAATATTCCGTCTTTATTGAAACTGGAACATACGAGGGAGATACTATATTTGCAATGGAACCCTATTTTGATACACTGTATACAATTGAGCTAAAAGAGGCATTTTATAGGTCAGTAAAAGCAAAGTATAATGGAACTAAAATTAATTTTTTGCTAGGCGACAGTGCAGTTGTACTGGGAGACGTTCTGCCAATTATTAAACAGCCATCCATATTTTTCTTAGACGGACACTGGAGTTCTGGAGATACTGCAAAGGGGCTAAAGGATTGTCCACTTATAGAGGAATTGACGCTTATTAATACATTGCTCACAGAATCTGCTATTATTATTATTGATGATTGTAGATTATTTGGAAAAGGTCCATCCAACGGTAATTGTAATGAAGATTGGACTAATATTTCAGAGATGAATATAGTAAATTGTGTAAAAGAGAGACTTACAGATATGTATTATGTAGATTCAACTCATGCTAAAGATGATCGGATGATTCTACATATTAGAGCACTTACTAAGTAGATGCAGTAGGCTTAATTTTCAACCTAAAGTGGCCCTATAAATCTATTTTAATAATAGATGAACCACATAGATGCCATCTTCTACATCAATTTAGAAACGAGACCCGATCGCAAAGAACACTTTCTAAGTGAAATCCAGAAATTAACATCAGATATGTCAAAGGTGCACAGATTCAATGCAATCTCTCATACATCTGGACTTATTGGCTGTGTTATGAGCCATATTAATATACTTGAAGAGTTTAAAATCATCCTAAATGGGCCTCATGTCTTATATTCGAAGATGATTTTACCTTTCGCTCAGCCGATCCATCCTTTAATGAACTTGCATTGAATACATTGTATACATCATTTCCATCATTTGACTGCTGTAATCTTGCATCCTCCAAATATGGTCTCTCCTATTATGATACATACATTCAATCGATTAAAAAGGTAAAAACAGTTCAAACAACAAGTGGATATTGTATATCAAAATCGTTTGCACCTACCCTTCTTAAGAACTTTAAAGAGTCCAAAGAGAAACTAGAAGCAACCCATATAGAGGAACAATATGCTCTTGATCAGTACTGGAAACGTCTTCAGCCTGAGAACAACTGGTATCTCTTGTATCCACCCCTAGGATACCAATATAGTAATTTTTCAAATATTACTAAGAAAGTCGAAGACTATAATTGTTGAATTTAAACACCTTCATCTATAGAACTAATAGTTATGAATCGAACGGTTATCTGCATTCCCTATCGGAATCGAAAACCTCATCTAGACTATTATTTGGAACATACGTTGCCCCTTCTTCTGAAGTATGATCCAACCGTCCTAGTCGTTATTGTAGAACAGTCGGCCGACGGAAAGCCCTTTAATCGCGGCAAACTACTTAACGTTGCCTTTCAGGAATACAAAAAGGAGGCCCAATTCTACATAACCCAGGACGTAGATACAAATCCATTGGAGCATGTTGTGCAGAACTTGTATACAAAAGATGTACCAGATCATGCCATTATGGGTATTTACAATTCGGAATCCAATACACTGGGGGGTATTATTAAATGCAGGAACACTACTCTTTTTAAGATCAATGGATTTCCCAATGATTTTTGGGGATGGGGCGTCGAAGACAAGGCGTTGCAGAACCGGTCTGAGTTCTACAAGGTGGCGATCACTAAAAATATATTGACGAACAATCCTGAGGTGGCCAAGTATTTCACTATTTTTGATGATATTAAAGACAAAGTTCCTCTGCAGGATTTTAATCAAAAGACACATGTGCAATACAGAATCTATCCGCATTTGGACAAGGCAACGCAAGAGGGATTTATACACTCCTCGGGACTCAATACGCTCCACTATTCTGTTCTAGAACGGCGACTAACGGCATCCGTGCATCATTTGGTTGTCCAGATCTAAAACAGTCCTAAGAACTTCTTTCGTTTGAGTTCCTCAGGCGGATCCCCTGGATTCTCAGGAAAGGTATAGGTTAGTTCTTCTCCACCGACGAGCGACGTAAAGAAGTGGAGGCCGATGTAGTATTCTTGAAGGGAGAAATCAATCTTGTTGTAGCGGTCGAGCTTGTCGGAGCCCATTTTCTTTAAGTGGTCTATGAGGGGCTTCGTAAAGGCAGCGTGGGGCGCGAGTTCCTGGAGTTTGCTGATAATGGAGTCGCGCGTTCCTTGACAGGCCACCTTAATAGGGTCCTTGAATACAAGGAGGGGATTCTCCTCTCGGGGCTCCGTTGAACTGGGTTTTACAGGAATGGAGCGGCGAAACATCTTTGGCCTAAAAGGGCCCTGAGCACATATCAAATTTATGAAAATTTGATATGTGATTACAGCAGTGTAGACTATAACATGAAGTTCGAAGACTGGCAAATAGGTAAATGGTATGACGTTATGACAGGCTTAAATCCCTATCCGTTGGGTCAATTGGTGCAGAAGTATCAGGTGGATCAAATAGTTGCGCTAGACTTTCGGAAGGAGGACGGGGGAGAGTATCTGTATCTTGTGGATGATACGGAGTCCTATGTCATTCATAAAGAACCTGGAGAGGTTCAGGATACGTTGCGTATAGAGCCGCCTTCGATGTCGGCCGATCGAGGCTAAGGAGTTCTTGGAGGGCTTCCAAGCGCCTCTCAAGTGGTTCGAGCTGGGCATATTCTTTTTTGCGACTCAGACTCTTCCAACGCCATTCAAAGCTTAAGGCTGCATGGTTATCGGGGAAGCCTTGCACAAAGCAGTGTCGCCGCCATTCACCAGGAGTTCTACTTGTTGCTTTTGCACCGCCTTTGAGTATGCCGTTGTGCTGCCTGAGTCGCCGGTCAGGGTCGACGGTGGCTCCTATATAGGTTGCGCCCAAACTGTTTACGAGACAGTAGACGACCCAGCTCATTGCTTCTGTTTACGACTCTTTTTCTTATATTGCCGCCGACGTTTGCGTGTGGACCAGCCGCCATTGACTGGGACTTCTTCAGGTTGATAGGATTGTCCTTGGCTTTGGATTGGTCGCTTGAATTGTTCTTGGGATTGTTCTCGAAATTCAGGTTGAGCGCTCTGTATGACGGATAGGGTAGTCGAGGGTGGCACTAAATTTGGGTCCGCTATAGTTAAATTAGGGTTCGTTCGACTCTTCTGTTTAGTAGATTGCGATGGTTTTGACCGAGATGGTTTTGACCGAGATGGTTTTGGCCGATTTGGTAAGGAGCGTTGTTTATTTCTAGTGCTACTTTTTGTAGTTGGCTGCAAATTTAGAATTGTTGCACTTTGTTCTTGTGTATTATTTTTTGCAACAGTAGTAGATACTGTTGCATTTTTAGAATTACTATTAATAACTATTGGAGCAACAGCATTTTTAGTATTATTCTTAACCGCAACTGCTATAGTAGAATTACTCTTAGCAATCACTGGTGCATTTTTAGAATTATTCTTAGCTGCACTTGTAGAGTTTCCTTTCTCTGATAGTGGAAATGCTTTTAAGAGAATATCCATTGTTGAATGGGTTGGTTCTTTATTATTAAATGCATCCGATAATTTATCTATAAATGTATTATATGCATCAAATGGATCCTTAGAAGAGTTTATTTTATTAATTATTGAAGATACTGTCGTATATATTTCTTTAGTAAGTTCCACAATATCTTTTAAATTAGCTGAGATTGTTTCTGATTCTTTTGCTAATTCAATATTTAAACGCTCAAATGAGCCATTTCCATCGAGTTCTCTTAATATATAATGAATAAATTGCAAGATATCAGACTCTCTTAATATTAGTTGTTCTACTGATGATACTCTACCATTTGAATAAATATTTAATGGTATTTGTTGAAGTGTATACATATAATTCTCTTTTATTTCTTCTATATTTAATGGAATGGACTCAATAATTTCCTCATCTACAATTGCTTTACTAGGTTCTCCATTTGCATCTAATAGCAAATATGCTAAACATTCTAATAATGCTAAACTATCTTCAGGTAATATATCATTATCTTCATATGTATATCCAATATCATCATTACTATAATTAGCACTAGCATATCGTAAATCTATATTAACTCCGCCATACTGTAAATCTGTATCATAGCCACCTTTAACACGACCTTTTTTACCTGCTCTTGGGGCTGCTGCAGCTTCTGCTGCAGCATCTGCTGCAGCTTCTGCTGCAGCAGCTTCACGTCTTGCTTTTGCCGCAGCAACTGCAGGTGCCGCTGCAGCTATAGCTTTACGTCTTGCGTTTTCGGCTTCTGCTTCTTTTGTTTCTGCAGCTGCTGCAGCAGCTTCACGTCTTGCTTTTGCCGCTGCAGCAGCTGCAGCTGCACGTCTTGCTTCTGCTGCAGCAGCAGCTGCTGCACGTCTTGCTTCTGCTGCAGCAGCTGCTGCTTCACGTCTTGCGTTTTGATAAACACCTATTATTGCATCAAATATACTACTATTAAATGTATCCCTCTTGTTCGGCAATGAACCTTTATTTTTAATGTATTTTTTAAGTAATTTTTTAGCATTTTTCATCATATTAGTTAAAATACCTGAAGTTGCTTTTACTTTAATAGTGGGGGGAGAATTTTTTTTACGAACAGTTGCGCGTGCCCGAATAATTGGCACTTTTTCAGTTATATTTTCAGTTCTTACGTCACTAGATGCAATTATATCGTGTTCTTGCTTTACCATTTTGTTATATTCTGTTTGTATTATTTGTTGTAGTTTTGGATTTATGCCTCCTTCTGATTCTTCTGGTTCTTCCTCATCTTCATTTATAGCAGCAGCTGCTGCTGCAGGTGCAGCTGCAGCTGCCGCTGCAGCTGCAGCATGTTCATCTTTAATATACTCTTTTTTGTCCCTACCTGTTTTCTTTGTTGTCCTTATACTTGGTGGACCACCCACTACTAATGGTATACTTCTAGGAAATACTGCAGCAGGTCCGGTTATACGTTTAGTAATTCTCTCTAAATAAGATTCTAATAACCTAATACAATTGTCATAAAATGTAGCTCTGTATGCTAATATACCTACAAATTTATATGTATCATTTGCTTTAGCATCCTTAAATTTTTTTAACTGCTTTAAAACATACGTTTTGAAATTAGTAGAGTAATATTTATTGGTATTATTAGCTCTTAAATTATCAAGTTTTGCAATTTGGTCTAATACGAAATTTAATTTCATATTTATATCTGGAAATACATCCTGCACATTTTTAGACATTTGCGCTTGAGTAGTTTTAATAGGTTTTTTTGTGCAAAGAGAAAGTAATTTATTTAATTCTTGTCCCAGAATACGCTGTTGTTCTTTAAAATCTTTATTAATTTGTGCAAACTCATCTCTAGCTGTAGTTAATCTTTCTAATGCAGCTTGACGTGCGGCAGCAACTGCTGCCTCTTCTGGAAGGATAGGCGCTAATTCAAGTATAGGAGTATCTGTTAAATTTAATTCTCCATTTTGTTCAGTTGATGCTAATATTTCTACTTTAAAAGCATTTAATAATTTAAATACTAATAGGTTAAATTGACTAATTATACTACGTGCATCAGGCGCATCAACGGGTCTAGGTAAAATAGTATCTATATCTGCGTTAACTTCAAAAAGAATCCCTCTTAGCACAGGTGGAAGTAATTCGGGACATGCAAATGCTCCCATAGATAATATAGTATTATTGAAAAATTTTTTAATACTACCTGCTAACTCTGCAATTTTATCATTCAATACAGTAACAGGTGCATTTGGCAATTGTAATATTATATGCATTTCATTAAGCGCATTATAAATTGCACCTAAGTCAATATTATGGCTTTGGACAGATAACACTCTACGTCCATCAAACATTTGTAAATCTAACCGTGTTGATTTATAACCCTTTTTTGTTTTTTGAACACTCCAGGGGCTTTCATTGCCGAATAATCTATATAATATAGCCTTTACTAAATTATTTCTATTATTATCTTCAATTTTTCTCATTTCTAATTCATGATAAATTACATCCAATTGTTCAAGAGGTAGATCACGTAGCAAATATCCATTCACATCAAAAAATTCATCGTATTGTTCCGTAAATATTTTTCGTAGTAATTGCGGTTGAGTTAAATTATCTATACCCTCTGGTAAAAAAATAGTTCCATCTAGTGTTCTAACTGCATTTCTATCCATAATACATTTATAGCAGACAGCATGAGCCGCTAATTGTACTACAGTCGCACGAAGATCCCTTAATATTGGATTTGCTACAAATGGATGTTCTAGACCATCAAACACAATTGGTGTATTACTAGCAGGACCAAATAAATTAACCCATACATTTCGACGAAGTAGTTGTTGATTACCATCTGCTGCACTTAGCATACGTATTTCTTCTGCTATATTTGCATTACATGCCGATTTTGCTAATATATCATTTATAGTAGATGCAATCTCAGCTTCTTTTTTCTTTTCAGGGCCTGCATTTCCAGGTAAATCACCTTGTTCTAAATATAAAAAATTGTCATTTGTTCGAGTATATGAATTTTTTCCAGATTTCCAATTTTTTTTACAACATAATCTATCAATACTAAATAATACACACAAGCTTTCAAACGCTTTTTCAAATGAATGCTTCCCTTCTATTTGTGTTAAATCACCACAAAATTTTATTGCTAATGCGAACTTCTGCAATTGATCAATTGTACATCCAGCATCGATTAATGCATTAAATACTTCTCTGTAATCCAAAGCATTTGCAGTATACTCATCAAAAAATCGACCCATTCTCTCTTTAAAGTCCACTTTTATGTCATCAGGTATTCTAAATGCTTCAGATTCATATTCTGTTAAATACCCCTTTATACGTTCAATATGTTCTGCCTTAATAGCAGGTGTATGATTTGTCCTAGGGAATTCATATACATATAATGCGTCTGCAAGAGTAGTTAAAACATCTGCACCTCCTACCATTTTTATTTGCATTCCTCCTTCAAGAGCTGCATCCTCCTCTTCTTCATCATCTCCTAACAACTTATTAAGTGCTTTATCACTTACGCTTATTGAACCACCATCTCCTGTTAATATCTTTTGATTTGCATTAAATGCATTTAGACATAAATTTCTAAGCTCTTTTTGTATAAATGGATCAAATATAATACCTTTTGTCACTAAAAATTCAATAATTGTTTTATATGGTCGCATATTTTCACATAACAATATTAATCGAGATATTTGATCTACTGTCATACCACATTTAGATGGACTAGCAGCAGCAGTAAGATTATCAGTAGATTTATATATTGTAATTTCATATTTTTTTATAGTAAGATCATCTCCTCCTGCAGCTGCAGCAGCTGCAGCAGCTGCTGCAGCACCCTCTGCAAATTTATCAGATTGAATTGTGCACACAACAACCCCTTCAAACAACTGTGTTTCTCCTCCAACTGTTATAATGCGTTGCTCTTCTACAGGTATAATTTCTGGATTACGCATCTTAGCAATTCTTTCGGCATCTGTAACCCTCTGTGTATCATAATGTATTGTTATTGTAATATTATCATCAACAAAAGAAGAATGAGGTGTTGCTGGAGGCGCCCCTCCCCCATACAACAATGGAATTCCACCTCCCTCTGCGACCCCTACTGGATTATTAAATAAAAAACGTGAATATATAAGTGGCAACGAGGCATTACCATCAGGCGTATACCCAGGTCCATCAACTGTTTTTCTTAAATCATCAAATGATGTTTTTATATATGTAGTATTTGCATTTACATCTACAGTATCCGATATTGGTTCTATATAAAATGCACCTTGTGCACCTTGTAATTGACTCTTTTCAGTTGGTGTTATACCTATATATGTCCCACTTGGCGCAGAATCGCATTTATTTTTATCAGTTCGCAAATGTATTGGAAATCCTCCAAGAAGACCTATATGTTTAAGTAGATCTTTTAAAAATCCGCTTATCATTGCATCAATTGTAAAATACAATTCTCTTCTGCTACAAACATCTATAGTTCTAAATATAGCCATTAGGTAAATTTCAGCAATAATTGCTTTTTTTTTAGGTGTCATTCCGCCAACATTAAATTCTAATAGCGTTGAACTACTAAACATTGTAGTTGCTATCTTCCATGCCTTTTCTTTGCGTTCGGTTTTTTTAGCTGGAGTATTTGCATCAGCACCAAAATAGGAATCAATTTCTTCTTGTGTATACATTGCTAAAATATCTCCAACGTTTAATTTTACTTGTGGAGAAGCTTCATAGGCCCATGAAATAAAGTCTGAAATACCATCTTCAACGCCTATTCGACCAATAAAGGTTGGGAATAATCTCTTAAGTAAAGGTAATATTTTAGTGATATCATCAATGCCAAATAAATCTAATATTTGCTGACTTGCTAAACGTTCAATTGCTACTGTCGCAGCACCTGTTCCTCTACCTGCTTGATTATCATGTTCTTGATCTGCTATTTGATGTAATGATTCAAGAATATTTGCATGAAATTCATAATATTTTTTAGTATTTACAGGAGGGACATTTGCTGCCCCAAAATGTGCATCCATTACAATATACCATTCTTTTCTAATTCGTTTCATATTTGATATAAATTCCGATTGTAATGCATTTGCAGCATAGTCTTGTGCAAGTTCATCTAATACTGAAAGTGCAGCGTTTTGAACCATAGCCCCAGGAGCTACTTCTGCGCCTAATCCAGCCAATGCAGCTGCAGCTGCAGCTGCAGCTGCAGGGTTTACTGCTTCAACGGCATTGTGATCCATAACTCCAGGAGCAGCTACAACTGGTTGTTGTCCCATTTGAGCATTCGCAGCAGCAGGAGCAATCACTGCTAATGGCAAAGGTGCTCCATCATCAGGTGCCATAACCCCATCTATTCCAACAACTGGTGGTGGAGGAGGAGCAGGATTTGCTACCATTGGTTGAACATCCTCATCCGCCATTATCTCTTCTTTTACACCCTAATTAAATTTGACCCCTCTTTATCCCCACTTCAATGATCAAAATGACATCCTATCTTGTCCAGCCTGACCTCTCAATCCCTCCTACAGACCTCCCTGAATCCCCTCTCCCCTATCCTCTTGACCCCTTCCAACAGTATGCACTCAAGGCCATCTATCTCAACCATCATACCCTTGTCTGTGCAAAGACCGGGTCCGGTAAGACCGCTGTGGGAGAGATTGCCATTTACAAGGCGCTTAAAGAAAACAAACGTGTCTTCGCAACGTATCCCATCAAGTCCTTGTCAAATCAGAAGTTTTCCGATTTGACAAAGCAGTTTCCTGAACATACCGTCGGCATCATGACCGGTGACATCAAGTTCCAGCCCGATGCGCAGATTCTCGTCATGACCACTGAAATTCTCAGAAACCTCCTTTACAAGCAAGGAACTAAGACCCAGGCCCTGGGTCTAACGGCCTCCCTCTCACTTGACAATCTGGGTCTGGTTATCTTTGACGAATGCCACTTCATTAACGACCCTGACCGTGGCAAGGTCTGGGAGGAAACCATGATTCTCATTCCTCCTTCCGTGCAACTGGTTCTCTTGTCGGCCACTTTGGAGAATCCTGCACCGTTTGCCCAGTGGCTCGGCCAACTGAAAAAGACACCCGTGCATCTCATTCAGACACAATACCGTATCGTTCCTCTAACACATGTGGTT
>Ga0114964_10002447_pt1 | contig 12927 bp, 10 predicted proteins | sample C_131016_MF_Meta_FD_92638 | JGI IMG/M metagenome (GOLD analysis project Ga0114964, IMG submission 92638) | Freshwater microbial communities from Lake Croche, Canada to study carbon cycling - C_131016_MF_MetaG | ecosystem: Environmental > Aquatic > Freshwater > Lake | place: Lake Croche, Canada... | reverse complement strand
TGCAACAACAAGGCTATGAAGTCATTGGACTTTTCATGAAAAATTGGCACGACGATTCCGTTACCATTTCCAACGAATGTCCGTGGTTAGAAGACAGTAACGACGCTTTATTGGTAGCTGAAAAATTGGGTATTCCATTTCAAACGGTAGATTTAAGCGAACAATACAAAGAAAAAATCGTTGATTATATGTTCAACGAATACGAAAAAGGGAGAACACCAAATCCAGATGTACTTTGTAATCGTGAAATAAAATTTGATGTTTTCATGAAAATTGCCATCAGTTTGGGTGCTGATTATGTAGCAACCGGGCATTATTGTAGAAAAGGAGAAATTGATAACAATGGCAAAAAAGTGTATCAATTGCTTTCAGGTGTTGATACCAATAAAGACCAATCGTATTTTTTATGCCAATTGTCTCAGGAACAGTTGGCAAAATCTTTGTTTCCAATTGGCGAACTAACAAAACCGGAAGTTCGAGAAATTGCGGCACAAATGAAATTGATTACCGCAGAAAAGAAAGATTCTCAAGGATTGTGTTTTATCGGAAAAGTAAGATTGCCTGAATTTTTACAACAAAAATTAGAAAAGAAAGAAGGATTTATTGTTCAAATTGACGCTCAAGATTCAATTTATACCCAAATTCCAACCGAATATAATTCAGAAGAAGATAAATTAGCATTTGAATCTCGAGCTTTGGCCTACGAACCAAATATGGGAAAAGTGGTTGGAAAACACCAAGGCGCTCATTTTTTTACCATTGGTCAACGCAAAGGATTGAACGTTGGAGGAACAAAAGAACCTTTATTTATCATTGCTACCAATGTTGAAACGAATACCATTTATACGGGTTTAGGCTGTGAACATCCGGGTTTGTTTAAGAAGGCTTTGTTTGTTCAAAAATCAGAAATTCATTGGATTAGAGAAGATTTAGTTATTGCAAATGGAGAAACAATGGAAGTTATGGCTCGAATTCGTTACCGTCAACCCTTGCAAAAAGCCTCTTTACATCAATTTGAAGATGGAATCTATGTAGCATTTAATGAACCGCAATCTGCTATAACAGAAGGGCAATTTGTAGCTTGGTATATAAATGATGAATTAGTTGGTTCGGGAGTTATTTCTTAAGTTTGTACTTTAGATTTTAGCAAATGAAAAATACAGTTTTGATTATTGTACTATTACTTTCTGCTTTTGGCTATACGCAAGAAGAAGCTTGGGTGTATTTTAAAGACAAACCAAACAGTCAATATTATTTTGCAAATCCATTGCAAATGTTGTCTCAAAGAGCCTTAAACAGAAGAGCAATTCAGAACATTCCATTAGATTTAAAGGACGTTCCCATTCACCAGCCATATGTAGATCAAATAACTGCAACACCTGGAATTGCGGTAAAAGCAAGTTCTAAATGGATGAATTGTTTGCACATTCAAGGCGCCCAAGTGGTCATTCAAACGCTAAGTTCATTATCATTTGTAGATCATGTTTCATTTGCGAACACTAGTTTAAATAGATTAGGAAAAACAGCCAACACAAACAATTTTTCAACAATAAATAAAGAATTAGAAACCCAAGTTAACTATAATTATGGAACATCTGGGAATCAAATTCAAATGCTTAATGGGAATTATTTGCATCAGCAAAATTATACGGGCTCAGGAAAAGTGATTGCAATTTTGGATGCTGGTTTTCCTGGTGTTGATATCGTTTCTCCTTTTCAAAGATTGCGAGATAACAATCAAATTTTAGGAGGCTATAATTTTGTTGATAGAAGTGCTAATTTTTATGCCATGAATTCGCATGGAACGCAAGTCCTTTCTACAATGGGCGGATATGTTGAAAATCAATTAGTTGGTACTGCACCTGATGCGTCTTATTATTTATTTGTGACTGAAGACAGTGCTTCGGAAACTCCATTAGAAGAGTCACTTTGGGTTGAAGCAGCTGAAATGGCTGACAAATTAGGGGCTGATGTGATTAATTCTTCCTTGGGATATTTTGATTTCGACAATCCAAATTACAATTATACTTATACCAATATGAATGGTACAACGGCGTTTTGTTCGAAAGGTGCCAATATTGCTTTTACACGAGGAATGGTAGTTGTAGTTTCAGCTGGAAATTCAGGAAACACTGGTAATCCTCATATTAGCGCACCTGCAGATGCTACAAATGCTTTTACGGTGGGAGCTGTAAATTCAGCAAGAAATTATGCTAGTTTTAGTTCAATCGGACCTTCTTTTGACGGTAGAATTAAACCCGATGTTATGGCTCAAGGTCAGTTAGCGGTGGTTGCAATGCCCTCAGGGGCGGTGGCTACAAATAATGGCACTTCTTTTTCTGGACCAATAATAGCGGGAATGGTAGCCAGTTTTTGGCAAGCTTTTCCTAATTTGACCAATGCAAGAATTGTTCAATTAATTAAAGAATCTTCCGACCGATTTAGTAATCCAAATGCGCAATACGGTTACGGAATTCCTAATTTTCAATTGGCCTTAAACAATGCTTTGGCAAACAATCAATTTAATTTGGAAGGGTTTTCGGTATACCCTAATCCGGTTAACGAGGAAGTTACCTTTTCATTTCCATCAAATGGTGTTTCTAGACAAATTAGTATTTACAATAGTTTAGGTCAAGAAGTAATCAATGAAATCAGCTTCAATCAATTGCAAGTTATTTCATTGCAATCCATTGAAAACGGAATTTATTTTTATAAAATTACTTCTGCAAATGATACTCTAACGGGTAAATTAATCAAAAAATAGTAATTAATTGAATATGAATAAAATCACTTCGCTTTTTAACATTCAATATCCCATTATTCAAGGTGGAATGATTTGGAATAGCGGGTACAAGTTAGCTAGCGCTGTCAGTAATGCTGGTGGTTTGGGTTTAATTGGCGCCGGTTCAATGTATCCGGAAGTTTTGAGAGAACACATTCAAAAATGTAAATTAGCAACCGATAAACCTTTTGGAGTAAACGTGCCCATGTTGTATCCAAATATTGAAGAAATTATAACTATAATTATTGAAGAAGGGATAAAGATTGTATTTACTTCAGCAGGAAATCCAACTACTTGGACATCATTATTAAAGCAAAATGGAATTACGGTTGTTCATGTGGTGAGCAGTTCAAAATTTGCCCTAAAGGCTCAAGAAGCCGGTGTTGATGCCGTTGTGGCCGAAGGATTTGAAGCGGGCGGACACAATGGGAGGGAAGAAACAACTACGTTTACACTTATACCAATGGTAAAAAAACACCTAACCGTTCCGCTAATAGCTGCTGGAGGAATCGCAACCGGTCAAGGAATGCTTGCTGCTATGGTTTTAGGTGCGGATGGGGTACAAGTAGGATCTAGATTTGCTGCGTCGGTTGAATCGTCTGCTCATGAAAATTTTAAAAATACCATTATAAATTGTAAAGAAGGGGATACTCAAGTAACTTTGAAAGAACTAGCCCCGGTTCGATTGATAAAAAATAAATTTTACAATGACATTCAGAAGTTGTACAAAACCAATCCGTCTGTTGAAGATTTAAAATTATTATTGGGAAGAGCTAGAGCAAAAAAAGGGATGTTTGAAGGCGATTTAGTTGAAGGTGAATTGGAGATTGGACAAATTTCGGGTTTATTTGAAGATATAAAATCAGCTAAAAAAATAATTGAAGAAATGATTCGTGATTTTGAAATTGCAAAAAATGAAATTCAAAATTTTTAGTAATGTATAGGCAATATAATATGAAAAAGTTTAAAATAGTAGTACTGATTTTATTCCTTGCCTTTGGAATTCAAAAAATAAATGCACAAGTTTATAAATTTGTTGCAACAGGCTTTAGTGTATTGGAAAAAGATGAAAAAAATAATTGGGGAAAATGGTCTGATTATCAGCCTACTAATGTAATAATAGCTTTGGATTTAGATAAAAAAAGAATTGTAGTCTATTCTAAAGAAATTCAATTTTACAACATTGTAAATTTCGATAAAAAAATTGAAAATGACGACGATTTAATCTTTCCATTTAGTTGTAAAGATATTGATGACGAACCATTCAAAATTTCATTTATTACCAGAAAAAAACAAGATTATAGAAAGCAATTGTACATCAATCAAAAAGAAGTGATTTTGGTCTACAATATTGATAATTTCCCTAGTAAATAATTTTAATTTAAAATTAAAAAATGAAAAATTTAATCTTAGTAGCAGCAGTATTAATAGCCTTTGTTCTTAATGCTCAAGAACGTCCAAAATTAGTTGTAGGTATTGTAGTGGATCAAATGAAAATGGAATATTTGTATCGATTCTCTGACGATTTTTCAGCCAATGGATTCAAAAGAATAATAGATAATGGGTACACTTTTCAAAATATGCATTTCAATTATATGCCCACTTATACTGGGCCTGGGCATTCGTCTATTTATACAGGAACGACGCCTTCAATTCACGGTATTGTAGGAAACGATTGGTTCAATCGTGCAACTGGAAAGGAAATGTATTGTACTGATGATGCAGCTGTTCACACTATTGGAGAAGGCAAACCAGAGGAAGGAAAAATGTCTCCTAAAAATTTGCAAGTTACCACTATTACTGATGAACTTCGTATGGAAACCAATTTTAAAGGAAAGGTTATTGGCATTAGCTTGAAAGACCGAGGTGCAATTTTGCCTGCGGGTCATTTTGCCAATTGGGCTTTTTGGTACAGTAATACAGGTGCTTTTATTTCAAGTTCTTTTTATGGCGAAAAACTGCCTGATTGGGTTACTACATTTAATAACGAAAAACATTACATGCCCTACATCACTAAAGGATGGGATTTATTTAAACCAATAGCAACTTATAATGAGAGCTTGGCTGATAATAATCCGTATGAAGGAAAATTATACGGTAGTCCATCAGTTTTTCCATATAATTTGAAAGAAATTTATGAAAAAAATGATGCTAGTATACTACGTTCTACACCGTTTGGAAACGATTTATTAGCAGAGTTTGCAATGAAAGCAATTGACAGTGAAGAATTGGGCAAAGACAATAGCACTGATTTTTTAACCGTAAGCTTTTCATCAACAGATTATGTTGGTCATTTAACAGGTCCAAGATCAGTTGAAACGCAAGATACGTACCTTAGATTAGACAAAACAATCGCTGATTTTTTAACTTATCTTGATAAAACAGTTGGAAAAGACAACTATCTAATTTTTTTAACCGCCGATCATGCTGGAGCTGAAAATGTTAACAACTTAAAAGACAATAAATACGAGGTAAATAGTGTTGAACCTAAAGAAATCATAAAAGGGCTGATTCAATTTTCGCAAGATACTTTTGGTGACAATTTAATTTTGAATTATTCGAATTTTAATTTGTATTTAAAAAAAGAAATTATTAAAAACAAAGGATTGGATTTATCAAAAGTGAAACAATCTTTCAAGGACTATTTGATGTCACTAAATCATGTAAAAAGAGTTTATACTGAAGAAGAAATCCTAGCTTCAACGGGAAATGATTTTTATTTGAACTTTATTGCTAAAGGATACGACCCAAATCAAAATGGTGAAATTGTAATTCTTGACAAGCCCGGATTCATAGAATACAAAGGAACTGGAACTTCACATGGCACCCCGTATTCCTATGATACTCATGTTCCCGCACTTTTTTATGGTTGGCACGTGAAACACGGTGAAAGTCATGACAGAAAAGTAATTACGCAAATAATTCCTACCCTTGCACAAATGATTAAAATTCCATTTCCAAATGGAACTGAAGCAAATGTTTTGACAGAAGTATTCAAATAATTTTACAAAGCAATCTGATTTTTCAACAAATCTTCGAAGGTTTCTCGAGCTCTAATTAAGATGCCTTTTCCGTCTTTCCACAATACTTCCGCAGGTTTGTATCTGGAATTGTAATTGGATGACATGGAGAAACAATAGGCGCCAGCATTTCTAAAACAAAGCAAGTCGCCTTCTTTAATTTCGGAAATTCGACGGTTATTGGCAAAGGTATCTGTTTCACAAATGTAACCTACAACAGTGTAAAAACGTTCTTTTCCCTTTGGGTTCGAAATGTTTTCAATAGCATGTTGTGAACCATACAACATTGGACGAATTAAGTGGTTGAATCCACTATCAATTCCAGCAAATACAGTCGATGTGGTTTGTTTTACGACGTTTACTTTTGCTAAAAAATAACCAGCTTCACTAACCAAAAATTTTCCTGGTTCAAATGCTAATGTCAATTCCCGACCATAAGCCGCTTCAAAGGCTAAGAATCTTTTGGTTAGTTTTTTTCCTAATTCTTCAATATTTGTTTCAATATCTCCTTTGTTATAAGGCACTTTGAAACCACTTCCGAAATCTAGAAAATCCAATTCTTTGAAATTATTGGCTGCTTCGAACAAAATTTCTGCTGCATATAAAAATACTTCAATATCTAAAATGTCCGAACCGGTGTGCATGTGAATTCCATTGATATGTATTTTAGTGTTTTCAACAATTCTAAGAATGTGTGGCATTTGGTGAATCGATATTCCAAATTTACTGTCGATATGGCCAACAGAGATATTTGAGTTTCCTCCTGCCATTACATGCGGATTAATTCGGATACAAACTGGAATTGAAGGATGTTTTGTGCCAAAATGTTCTAAAACTGATAGATTATCAATGTTAATTTGAACCCCCAATGCTGCAGTTGCTTCAATCTCTTCAAATGAAACTCCGTTTGGAGTGTATATAATTTGAGTAGGTTCAAATCCGGCATACAATCCCAATTGGACTTCCTGAATTGAAACGGTATCCAAATTAGAACCTATCGATTTTAATAATTGCAAAATAGCAATATTTGACAACGCTTTAGCAGCATAATTTATTCTCAATCTTGGTACTTTTGAAAAAGCATTGTTCAATCGATCATATTGGGTTTTGATTTTTTCTGCATCGTAAACATATAATGGATTTCCGAATCCTTCAGCTAATTTTACTAATTCTTGTGATTGCATTTTTTTTTTACAAATTTATATCTCTAAACTAAACTATCAAAAAAAATATAGATTTATAACAAAAAATAACAACTTGTTATATTTTAAACATTTTGAAAAATATAATCGAAAGCCTACTTTTTTATTTGGAGATACCCACAATATATTTATCAGATATTTAATACTTTACGCAAGAATTACTAAATCCTAATTTCTTTTTAATAACAATAATTCTCAAATTCTATTTTTAATAAGAAAAACATTTCGCTTTTAACTTGATTTGTTTTATTTTTGTAACACATTAAAAGCAACAAATCAAATATGGACATACACGAATACCAAGGAAAAGAAATATTGACCAGTTATGGTGTCAAAATTCAGCGTGGTTATGTAGCAAACAATCCTCAAGAAGCGGTTGCTGCAGCTAAACAATTAACCGAAGAAACCGGAACAGGTTGGCATGTAATTAAAGCGCAAGTTCACGCTGGTGGACGTGGTAAAGGTGGTGGAGTAAAACTAGCTAAGAATTTAGAGCAAGTAGAAGAAATTGCAGGCCAAATTATCGGAATGCAATTAATTACGCCTCAAACTTCCGCTGAAGGTAAAACCGTGCACCAAGTTTTAATTGCTGAAGACGTTTATTACCCTGGTGAATCTGAAACTTCAGAATTCTACATGTCTGTTTTATTAAATAGAGGTAACGGCCGCAACATGATTATGTATTCTACCGAAGGAGGAATGGACATTGAAGAAGTTGCAGAGCACACACCGCATTTAATTTTCACTGAAGAAATTGATCCTACGGTTGGACTTCAAGCGTTTCAAGCAAGAAGAATTGCCTTTAATTTAGGTCTTTCTGGAAATGCTTTTAAAGAAATGACTCAATTCGTTGCGTCTCTTTATAACGCTTATATTGGTTGCGATGCTTCCATGTTTGAAATCAACCCAGTATTAAAAACTTCTGATAATAAAATAATCGCTGTTGATGCTAAAGTAAATTTAGATGACAACGCGTTATACCGTCAACCAGTTTATGCTCAATTCCGTGATGTTCGTGAAGAAAATCCAATTGAAGTAGAAGCAAAAGCCGCCGGTTTAAATTATGTAGATTTAGATGGAACCGTAGGTTGTATGGTGAATGGTGCTGGATTAGCAATGGCCACTATGGACTTAATTAAATATGCAGGATTTGAACCAGCAAATTTCTTAGACGTAGGAGGAACTGCAGATGCAAAACGTGTAGAATTGGCTTTCAGAATTATCTTGAAAGATCCTAACGTAAAAGCAATTTTAATCAATATTTTTGGTGGAATTGTTCGTTGCGATAGAGTAGCACAAGGAGTTGTAGATGCCTACAAAAACATGGGTGACGCAATTAAAGTGCCAATTATCGTTCGTTTACAAGGTACCAATGCCGTAATTGCAAAAGAATTAATTGACAATTCAGGAATGCCAATATTATCAGCGGTAGAATTTCAAGAAGCAGCTGACCAAGTAAAAGCAGCACTTTCTTAATTATACTCTGTTCAAATTATAAAAAAATCCTAATCGTTAGATTAGGATTTTTTGTTTTTGCCATTTTTAAAATAAACTTTTTCAACGACCTGAACTTTGGGTGTTGCTTTATTTGAAGTGTGTTTTTTAAATGGTTTTTTTGTCGCTGGATTTTTTGATGGACTTTGATCGCCTCTAGATTTTTCTGAATCTTGAGTTCCTGAATTCACTTCCTTTTTATTTTTGTTCAAAACATCCGAAGGGTTTTTCGGATTTTCTTTTGTTCCTCGCAAGTGCAAAACCAAGGCATTCAAGAAATTTCGCAAAACCTGATCGCCACATTCCATATAATTTTCATGATCTTCCGCACGGAAAAAAGCACCTAATTCTGATTTTGATATTCTAAAATCGACCAATTCTAAGATTTCTACTATTTGATCATCCCGAAGCATTAATGCCACACGAAGTTTTTTCAGGATGTCGTTATTTGTCATTTTCATTGTAACTATTTTTTGCAAATATAATTATAAAGCGCCGTTAATAGTAATTAATGAAGTAAATAATCGAATTATCATTTTATAGTCAAACATTTTATCCTAAATTAGCGCTTCAATAAAGTAATGGTATTAAATTAAAATAAAGATGACTAGAATTCAAGTTTTAAACGCAATTATAAAAAAGAAAAAGGTGCAAAATTACCTTGAAATAGGAGTAAACCGAGGGAAATGTCTCTTTAATATCGTAGGTACAAAAAAACGTTTTGCTGTAGATCCTTTTTTTAATTTTAGTTTGTGGAAAAAGGTTAGAGCTTGCATTTTAAATCCTAATACGCTGAAAAACGATTATTTTGAAGTGACAAGCGATGCTTTTTTTGCAGAAAACAAATCACTTTTGGAAGCCAATATTCTTGATTTGGCATTTATTGACGGACTTCATACTTACGAGCAATCGCTTTTGGATACTGTAAATACTCTTAAATACCTTGATGATAATGGTGTTATTGTTTTACATGATTGCAATCCTTTAGATGCATTGGCGGCGCATCCTGCCATTTCTATCGATCACGCTCGAAAAGAGTTGGAAAATCATAAAGACTGGAAAAACATTTGGAATGGCGATGTATGGAAAACAATCGTTTACATCAGAAAAAACCACCCAGAACTATCGGCATTTGTGTTAAACACCGATCATGGTTTGGGATTTGTTTTCAAAAAACCACAAGGGCAATTACCTGAAATCTTCAATACTATCGATTCTATTGACACTTTAGATTATGCTTTCTTAGCTCAACATCGAGAAGATTTATTGGATTTAAAGCCGGTTTCCTATTTTGAGTCGTTTCTTAAAACCCTCTAAATAGCCAACCATTTAAAAACGGAAACAAAGTTATCGCGCCATAATTTTTCATTGTGTTGCCCGCCTTTCACTATTTTTTTACGAGTTAAATGCCTACAACTGCAACGAATTTTTGAAACTAAAACTTCCATTTTATTTACGTATGGAACCATGTCTTTGCTTTCCTTGTCCCCACACAAGAAGTAAATTTTAGAATCTAAGGTTTTGGTGCTTTTTGTCAATTCAAATACTTCGGGATTGATCCAAAATGCCGGAGAAAGCACTCCAGCTTTTCCAAATACTTCAGGATATTTTAATAGTGCATAATAGGAAATCAAACCTCCCAAAGAACTCCCCATAATTATGGTATTCACTGTATTGGGTTTGGTTCTGAAAGTGGAATCTATTTTAGGTTTCAAGGTTTTTACAATAAATTCTAAATAATGGTAACCATTTCCACCACCATATTTATCATTTTTGTAGGGTGTTAATTCGTCAATTCTTTTTTCATTTCCGTGTTCAATTCCAACCACAATTACTTGGGCGTTCAAACTATCCAATTTTTCATCAATGTTCCATTCCCCTACATACGATGTTTTCGTATCAAATAAATTCTGACCGTCGTGCATGTAAATTACAGGATATTTCTTTTTTGAATTAGCATATTCCTTTGGTAAATACAACCAAATTTTCTTGCTACCATTTAACTCCGGCGCGGCAATAGTAAAAGAAGATACATTTTTTGATGCCGTACTTTCTTGCGAAAACAAGTTGTTTAGGGATATTAATAGAATAAAAAAGAGTGTTATTTTACGTGTCATAAATTAGGTTCAAATATTACGCTAACTGCTCCTGCAATTTTTTAATCACATCCCTTAATTTTGCGGCTTGCATAAAATCCAAGTCTTTTGCCGCTTTCTCCATCGCTTTTCGGTTTTCACGAATGCGTTTTTCAATTTCAGGTTTTGGTAAATATTCTATTTCTGCTTCTGCTGCGATGTCCACTTCCAATCCCAGTTCGTAATCCACCAAAGGATTTTTCGTAAAGGCACTTTCAATTTTCTTGTTCAATGCCATTGGAACCTGGTTGTTATCTGAGTTGAAATTTATTTGCTTTGTTCGTCGATAATTGGTTTCGTCTATAGTTTTCAGCATGCTTGCCGTAATTTTATCGGCATACATAATCGCTTTTCCATTCAAATTCCTTGCGGCACGACCAATAGTTTGTGTTAATGAACGGTGACTTCTCAAGAAACCTTCTTTATCAGCATCTAAAATCGCTACCAAAGAAACTTCTGGTAAATCCAAACCTTCACGAAGTAAATTCACACCAATTAAGACATCAAAAATTCCTTTTCGTAAATCTTGCATGATTTCTATACGCTCCAACGTGTCCACATCCGAGTGAATGTAGCGGCAACGAATACTCACTTTCGTTAAATATTTGGCCAATTCTTCTGCCATTCTTTTGGTTAATGTGGTGACCAAAACGCGTTCATCCAATTCACAACGCAACTGAATTTCTTCTATTAAATCGTCAATTTGGTTCAAACTTGGGCGAACTTCTATCACTGGATCTAACAAACCCGTTGGTCGAATAATCTGTTCTACATAAAAGCCATCGCATTTTTGTAATTCATAATCGGCTGGAGTTGCTGAAACATAAATCACTTGATTTTGCATCGCTTCAAACTCTTCAAATTTCAACGGTCGGTTGTCCATCGCTGCGGGTAGTCGGAAACCGTATTCCACTAAATTCTCTTTCCGACTTCTATCACCACCATACATCGCATGAACTTGAGATAACGTGACGTGGCTTTCATCCACCACCATCAAGAAATCTTTAGGAAAATAATCAATCAAACAGAAAGGTCTTGTTCCCGGTTGGCGACCATCAAGATAACGAGAATAATTCTCAATTCCTGAGCAATAACCAAGCTCTCGAATCATTTCTAAGTCAAAATTGGTACGTTCTTCCAAGCGTTTTGCTTCAAGATGTTTGCCAATTTCTTTAAAATAATCGACTTGTTTTACCAAATCTTGTTGGATTTCCCAAATCGCATTTTGCAATACATCGGGTGAAGTCACAAACATATTCGCCGGATAAATCGTCAGTTTTTCAAATTTCTCAATTACTAGAAAAGTTTTAATATCAAAACTTTCAATTTCTTCTATTTCATCACCAAAAAAGTGAATTCTATACGCATCATCGGCATAACTTGGATAAACTTCTACAGTGTCGCCTTTTATTCTGAAATTTCCAGGGGTAAATTCAGCTTCTGTTCTCGAATACAAACTTTGTACTAAAGAATGAAGGAATTTTGTTCTAGAAATCACTTGATCTCTTTCAATAGCAATTACATTTTTCTGAAATTCTACAGGATTTCCAATACCGTACAAGCAAGAAACGGAAGCGACAACCAAAATATCTCTTCGTCCAGAAAGGAGGGAAGCAGTTGTGCTCAAACGCATTTTCTCTAATTCTTCATTGATAGACAAATCCTTTTCTATGAAAACTCCCGTCACTGGCATAAAGGCTTCGGGTTGGTAATAATCGTAATAAGAAACAAAATATTCCACCGCATTGTTCGGAAAAAACTGCTTGAATTCGGAATACAATTGTGCGGCAAGGGTTTTGTTATGCGCTAAAACTAGTGTTGGTCGTTGAACTTCTTCAATTACGTTGGCAACAGTAAAAGTTTTACCAGAACCTGTAACTCCCAATAAAGTTTGGTATTTTTCTCCGTCAGCGATTCCACGAGCCAGTTTTTGGATAGCTTGAGGTTGGTCGCCTTTGGGTTGGTAATCGGATACAACTTGGAATTTCATTTACTAACGGATACGGATTTTGAGAAACAAATGTACAAAGGAATTGTAAAACAAAGTGTTTATAAGAACCTTAAAAAATCCAACTTTTTTGTTGCGCTTCACTTAAGAAGGTCCATGCTACAATTCGGCTTGTTTTTTGGCCTTGGGCCATTTCGATTGTTTTTACAGTCACCGCATTTACTATTTGTAAGGTTTTGTATATACTATTTAGATTTTCTTTTTTGGAAACCAATGTAGTAAACCAAAAACAATTCATTGGAAATTTGGCGCTTTCATAAACCATTTGGGTTAAAAATCGGATTTC
>Ga0114964_10002446_pt1 | contig 12927 bp, 7 predicted proteins | sample C_131016_MF_Meta_FD_92638 | JGI IMG/M metagenome (GOLD analysis project Ga0114964, IMG submission 92638) | Freshwater microbial communities from Lake Croche, Canada to study carbon cycling - C_131016_MF_MetaG | ecosystem: Environmental > Aquatic > Freshwater > Lake | place: Lake Croche, Canada... | reverse complement strand
ACGCCCGTGGCCAGCCCCAGCACCGGGTTGACCGCCAGCACCACGCCCATGGCCGTGGCCACGCCCTTGCCACCCACAAAGCGAAAGAACACCGGGTACAAATGGCCCAAAAATGCGGCCAGGCCCACCAGCGCCACGGTGCCTGCGTCCAGGCCGTATTCCGCGCCCCAGGTTTGCACCGCCACCACCGGCAGCCAGCCCTTAAAGGCGTCCAGCAAAAGCGTGAGCACCGCCGCGAGCTTGTTGCCCGAGCGCAGCACGTTGGTGGCGCCGGGGTTTTTGCTGCCGTAGCTGCGCGGGTCGTTCAGGCCCATGGCGCTGCTGACGATGACCGCAAAAGACAGCGACCCGATCAGATAGGCGGCCACGGTGGCCAGGGCGGGCAAAAAGGGGGAAAGGGGGGAAAGGGTAGCGATGGCTTCCAAGAATATTCTCCGTATGTTTTTTTGTCAGGACGCTGCGCCAGGCACTGGTGTCGCTGGTCTGGCTGGTTCGGCTGGTCCCGCTAGTCTTCTAGCGCGCACTGTACCGCCTTTGCGCCCAGCAAACTCAGGCACAGCGCCGGGTCTATGCCCACCAGGTAGCCACGCCGCCCGCCGTTGATCAAGATTTTGGGCAAATCCAGAATGCTGGACTCGATAAACACCGGCATGGTCTTGCGCGTGGCAAACGGCGAGGTGCCGCCCACCAGATAGCCGCTATGGCGGTTGGCCGTCTCGGGCGCACAGGGCGCCACCGACTTGGCGCCGATCTGGCGCGCCAGGTTTTTGGTGGACACCTCGCGGTTGCCGTGCATCAGCACCACCAACGGTTTGGCGTCTTGGTCTTCCATGATCAGGGTTTTGACCACATGAAACGGGTCCCAGCCCAGCACCTGCGCGCTGTGCTGCGCGCCGCCGTGTTCCAGGTATTCGTAGGGGTGTTCGCTGAACACCACCTTGTGGGCCCGCAGGAACTGGGTGGCTGGGGTTTCGCTGACGTGGTCGTTGCGGGGGTCTTTTTTTGCCATGGGGGCGTATTTTCTACTGGTGCGCTGGGGCTTTGGCTAGCTACCCGCACCATGCACAGGCCGTTGCCGCGAATTTCATTTGCATTTCTTTAATATCATTCGTCCAATGCATCGGATGGCGCTGACATTTGCCGTACATTGCAGTAAATCCACACTCCAACCAAATTTACTAAGTGGCATGAGTCAGCCCAAAGCGAGCCCCATGGAATTGCCATTGTCCAACCCCTTCTTCGATCACCCGATCCTCAACTCCCCATACGACTGCCCTGTGCGGCACTGGGAACTTGACTCTGACGGCCAGCCAACGCAGCAAATTCTTGCCACCCGCAGGCGGGCCGAGTTCATTACACCCATCCCAAAGCCCAAGAAGCGTAAGAAATCTGTCCAGCAAAGCGAAATGGTGTTTGACGAGGGGATCAACCTGTCCACCGCGTCCCAGCAGTACGACATAACCTCCATCATCAACCAGGTCCGCCAAGCCGTGGACACCTGGCGCAGCCTGCCCAACTCCAGCCAGTGGCAGGTCACCCCTGAGACGGCACGCTTACTGCAACACTGGCGTCACCACAAGTTCAGCGGTGTGCGGCCCTTCTTCTGCCAGGTTGAGGCGGCTGAGACGGCCATTTGGCTGACCGAAGTCGCGCCCCAAACCAAAGGCGGCAAACTACTGCTGGACCATCTTGCCAGCGCCAACAAAGATGCCAACCCCGAGCTGATGCGCCTGGCCTTGAAGCTTGCCACCGGCGCGGGCAAAACCACCGTCATGGCCATGTTGATTGCCTGGCAGACCATTAACGCGGTGCGGCGCCCCACCAGCAAAAATTTCACCCGTGGCTTTTTGATCTGCGCGCCCGGTCTCACCATCAAAGACCGACTGCGCGTCTTGCAGCCCAGCGACCCTAACAGCTACTACAAAGACCGCGAGTTGCTGCCCAGCGACATGCTTGACGATATGAGCCGCGCCAAGATCGTCATCACCAATTACCACGCCTTCAAGATGCGGGAGCGCATTGAGTTGTCCAAGGGTGGCCGCCAGTTATTGCAAGGCCGCACGGGTGATGCCCCACTGACCCAAGAAACTGAGGGTCAGATGCTCCAGCGCGTCATGCCCGACCTGATGGGTCTGAAAAACATCATGGTCATCAACGACGAGGCCCACCATTGCTACCGGGAAAAGCCCACGCCGGAGGATGACGAAGAGTTGAAAGGCGATGAGAAAAAAGAGGCTGACAAAAACAACGAAGCCGCCCGTTTATGGATTAAGGGCCTCGAAATCGTCAATGAAAAACTGGGTGTCACCCGCGTGATGGACTTATCCGCCACACCGTTCTTCTTGAGCGGCTCAGGATACGCCGAAGGCACCCTTTTCCCCTGGACCATGAGCGACTTCTCGCTGATGGATGCCATTGAATGCGGCATCGTCAAACTGCCCCGCGTGCCAGTGGCCGAAAACATTCCCGGTGAAGAAATGCCAGTGTTTCGCAACCTGTGGGAGCACATCCGCAAAGACATGCCTAAAAAGGGCCGTGGCACCGGCGGCGAACTGGACCCACTCAAGCTGCCGCTGCGCCTGCAAACCGCGCTCATGGCGCTCTACGGCCACTATGAAAAGACCTACAAACTTTGGGAAGAGTGCGGCATCAAGGTGCCGCCATGCTTCATCATCGTCTGCCAGAACACCGCCATCTCCAAACTGGTCTATGACTTTGTCTCGGGCTTTCAGCGCCAGAACGACGATGGGACGTCTACGTTGGAAAACGGCCGTCTGGCCCTGTTTCGCAATTTTGACGACAGCACTAGCAACCCACTGCCACGCCCCAACACGCTACTGATTGACAGCGAACAGCTAGAAGCCGGTGACGCGCTGGATGACAGCTTCCGCAGCATGGCCGCAGACGAAATTGAACGCTTTCGGCGGGAAATTGTCGAGCGCAGTGGCGACGCCCGTTCTGGCGACAAGATCACTGACCAAGAGCTTCTGCGTGAGGTGATGAACACCGTTGGCAAAGCTGGCCAGTTGGGCGGTGGCATCCGCTGCGTGGTGTCGGTGTCCATGCTCACCGAGGGCTGGGACGCCAACACCGTCACCCACGTGCTGGGCATTCGCGCATTTGGCACCCAATTACTGTGCGAGCAGGTCATTGGCCGCGCTTTGCGCCGCCAGTCTTACGAGCTGAACGAAGAAGGTTTGTTCAACGTTGAATATGCCGACGTGTTTGGCATTCCCTTCAACTTCACGGCCAAGCCCGTGGTTGGCCCGCCCCAGCCACCGCGTGAGACCGTGCAGGTCAAGGCCATGCGCCCGGAACGCGATGCGCTGGAAATTACCTTTCCCCGCGTTGAAGGCTACCGGGTCGAACTCCCCGAAGAACGCCTGAGCGCCAGCTTTACGGAAGAGTCTGTGCTGACGCTGAGCCCGACGCTGGTTGGGCCAACCATCACCCACAGCTCCGGCATCATTGGGCAGGGCATTAACCTGACCGTGGAACATCTCGGTAATGTGCGGCCCTCCACGCTGCTGTTTCACCTTACCCAGCGACTGCTCTACACCAAGTGGCGCGACCCGGGCGAAGCCCCAAAGCTCCACTTGTTTGGCCAGCTCAAGCGCATTGTCAAGGAGTGGCTGGACGCGGTGGATGACGCGGGCAAGCCCAAATACCTGGTCTGCAAGGGCGACACCTACCCCGCGCAGCTCATGTACCAAGAGCTGGCCGACATGGCTTGCAACAAGATCACAGCCGGCATCACCAATAGGTTTAAGGATGAGCGCCCCATCAAAGCGCTGCTGGACGCCTACAACCCCACCGGCTCCAGCGCCCATGTGCGCTTTAACACGAGCAAAACCGAGCGGTGGGAGACCAGCTCCAACCATTGCCAACTCAACTGGGTAATCTTGGACAGCGACTGGGAGGCCGAGTTTTTCCGCGTGGCCGAGTCCCACCCCAAGGTGCTGGCCTACGTCAAAAACCACAACCTGGGGCTGGAAGTGCCCTACCGCTTTGGCTCGGTCATGCGCAAATACCTGCCCGACTTTGTGGTGCTAGTAGACGACGGCCACGGCCCAGCAGACCCGCTGCACCTGGTGGTCGAGATCAAAGGCTACCGGGGCGAAGACGCGATAGAGAAAAAGTCCACCATGGACACCTACTGGGTGCCTGGCGTCAACCATCTGGGCAGCTATGGCCGCTGGGCCTTTGCCGAGTTCACCGAGGTGTTTCAGATTCAGGCCGATTTCAAGGCGACGGTGGATTCCAATTTTGATAAGCTGATTGAGGGTGTAACGACATGAGAACCGAGCTTATTCATAGCCTGACCAACACTTTTGAAGCCCACGCGCAGCGGGCCGACAACGGGGTTGAGTTTTGGCTGGCGCGCGACATGCAGCACCTGTTGGGCTATTCTGAGTGGCGCAATTTTGTGGCGGTCATCAACAAAGCTAAGACTGCTTGCGAAGTATCTGGCCACTCCATTTCAGACCATTTTGTTGACGTCAACAAAATGGTCGATTTAGGATCGGGTAGTCAGCGCGAGGTTGACGACATCATGCTCACCCGATACGCCTGCTACCTCGTCGCCCAAAACGGTGACCCGCGCAAGCAGGAAATCGCGTTTGCGCAAACCTATTTCGCCGTCCAGACCCGCAAGGCGGAACTGATCGAACAGCGCTTACTGGAAGCCGAGCGCATCTCAGCCCGTAAAAAGCTGACTGAAACCGAAAAAGAACTCTCGAAAGTCATTTTTGAGCACACTGGCGGCAACCAGGACTTTGCCCTCATCCGCAGCAAGGGCGACCAAGCACTGTTTGGCAAATCCACCCAGGCCATGAAGTCCACCTGGAACGTGCCAGACAACCGCCCGCTGGCCGACTTTGCGCCCACCATCGTTCTCAAAGCCAAAGACTTCGCCACCGAAATCACCATCTTCAACACGCGTGCGCACCAGTTGGGCACCGAGCGGGCCATTTCTACCGAACACATCACCAACAACGAGGCTGTGCGCAACACCCTGCTCACCCGTGGCATTCGGCCCGAGAGCTTGCCAGCGGCAGAAGATGTCAAAAAAGTGGAGCGGCGCTTGAGCTATGAAGACAAAAAATCTCTCAAAAATCCGGGAGCCCTAGATGCTTGAAACTGAACGACTTTTGACATCACGGCTTGTGATCCCAGACCCTGTATCCAATTCCCCCGAATTCGAGGGAGTTGGAATAAATGGTTGGACGCACTCCGCCCTATTTGGCGGCCATTAATGCAGAACAAGTAGGAAAACTCGGCTTCCTTTGACCCGCACTGCCCCTGCCACAACGCCACCCAAAAAACACCATGGCCACCAAAATAAGCACCAAACACGTCGAAACCCTCACGCATGACGAGGCTAAGCGCAAGAACATTCCGTCTGCTGAGCAGCAGGCATTTGTGCAGAAAGACCAGACTGCGCCCAAGCACGTTCGCTACCCGCGCAATACGGACCTAGACCCACAACTGGTCTGGCGCGGCAAGGACGAGCAGGACTGGAGCGACCTGGTGGTTAACGCGCCTCCGCTCTACATCCAAGAAAAAGTTCACCCCAAGGTGCTGATTGACGACCTGCTTCGCACTACCAAAGAGCGGGAGCATGAGGCAGGGCAAACCACCGCAGACTTGTTCTCAGACTTCAACGGCATCCCCAAGGGCGCGGACAAAACCGAGTTTTACCAGCACGATCAGAACTGGACCAACCGCATGATCCTGGGCGATAGCCTGCAGGTGATGGCCAGCCTAGCCGAGCGCGAGGGCTTGCGCGGCAAGGTGCAATGCATTTACTTTGATCCGCCCTATGGCATCAAATTCAACAGTAATTTTCAGTGGAGCACCACCAGCCGTGATGTGAAAGATGGCAAGGCCGACCACATAACCCGTGAGCCCGAGCAGGTCAAGGCGTTTAGGGACACTTGGCGCGATGGCATCCACTCCTACTTGACGTACTTGCGCGACCGCCTGACCGTAGCGCGAGATTTGCTGACTGAGTCTGGGTCGATCTTTGTGCAGATTGGAGGGGAGAATTTACATCGTGTCCGCGCCGTAATGGACGAAGTATTCGGTGATGGAAATTTTTGCGCGGAGATAATTTTTCGAAAAACGGCTAGAACATCATCCAACTTACTTCCGACGGAAAACGACTTTTTGCTCTGGTATTCAAAAGACAGAGATCGGATCAAGTTCCGAAACGCCTACCAACGAAAAAATATTACCGACCTAAAAAGCTACAAATACCTCGTATCTCCAGAAACAACCGAAGCCCGGTTGGCTACAAAAGAAGAGAAAGAAGATGCATCTGCAATACCTAAAGGTTGGCGGCTGGCGCAACTAAGTTTCGCAGTGTCCGGTGACGCTGGGAAGCAGGAGGAGCGCGTTTATAAATTCCGCAACAAAGATTATGACTGTGCCGCTCATCGGCATTGGAAAACTTCAAATCCTTCAGGTCTGAACAAATTGCGTTCGGCGCAGAGACTCATCGGTCTCGGTTCGCAGCTGAACTTCATCCGCTACTTCGATGATTTTTCGGTAGAAGCTTTTTCAACACAATGGTTGGACACCGGGAGTGCAGGCTTCTCTAATTCCGACCCAAAAATATATGTGGTTCAAACCGACTCGCTTGTCATTCAACGCTGCTTACTGATGACTAGCGACCCCGGCGACCTCGTGCTCGACCCAACCTGCGGCAGCGGAACAACGGCGACGGTCGCTGAGCAGTGGGGCCGCCGCTGGATCACAACAGATACCTCGCGCGTGGCCCTGGCCCTGGCCCGCGCCCGCATCATGGGCGCACGCTATCCGTTTTATCTGCTGGCCGACTCGCGCGAGGGCCAGCAGAAGGAAGCTGAAGTTACCCGCACCGCACCCAGCACCCAGCCAGTGCAAGGCAACATTCGACACGGCTTTGTGTATGAGCGCGTGCCGCACATCACTCTGAAGTCCATCGCCAACAATGCCGAGATCGACGTGATCTGGGACAAGTGGCAGGCCACGCTGGAGCCGCTGCGCGAGAAGCTAAACGCCGCGCTCAAGACCCACTGGCAGGAGTGGGAGATTCCCCGCGATGCTGATGCGAAATGGGCCGATGCGGAGAAGAAGCTGCACGCCGATTGGTGGCAGGCCCGCATTGCCCGGCAAAAAGAAATCGACGCGTCGATTGCCGCCAAGGCCGAGTTTGAGTATCTGTACGACAAACCGTATGACAACAAAAAGGCCGTGCGCGTGGCTGGCCCCTTCACCGTCGAATCCCTCAGCCCGCACCGCATACTGGGTGTGGATGAAGACGACGAGTTGATTGACGTTGCCGAAGAGCCTGGTGGCAACTACACCGCCCGCCAGTCCTTCCCGCAAATGATTTTGGACAACCTCAAGACCGCCGGCGTACAGCAGGCGCACAAGGCGGACCGCATTACTTTCACTTCCCTCACCCCCTGGCCAGGCGAAGGCGCAGTGTGCGCCGAAGGCCGTTACCTAGAAGGTGACGTAGAAAAGCGTGCCGGCATCTTTATCGGCCCCGAGTTTGGCACCGTGCAGCGCAGCGACCTGGTTGAGGCGGCGCGCGAGTGCGGCGACGCAGGCTTTGACGTGCTGATTGCCTGCGCCTTCAACTACGAGGCCCACGCCACCGAGTTTTCCAAGCTGGGCCGCATCCCAGTGCTCAAAGCCCGGATGAACGCCGACCTGCACATGGCCGAAGACCTGAAGAACACCGGCAAAGGCAACCTGTTTGTGATCTTCGGCGAGCCCGACATTACTTTGCTGCCCCAAGCCAATGGCCAGATGTGCATCAAGGTCAACGGCGTAGACGTGTTCAAGCCCCAAACCGGCGAAGTGGTCAGCGACGGTGCCGACGGCATTGCCTGCTGGTTCATCGATACCGACTACAACGAAGAAAGCTTCTTCGTACGCCACGCCTATTTTCTAGGTGCCAATGACCCGTACAGCGCCCTCAAGACCACGCTCAAAGCAGAGATTGACAAGGAGGCCTGGGACACCCTGAACAGCGACACCTCACGCCCGTTTGACAAGCCGAAGTCTGGGCGGGTGGCGGTGAAGGTCATCAATCACCTGGGGGATGAGGTGATGAAGGTGTTTAGGGTGACATGATGCGGCTTACAGAAATAACCGTCGAAAAGTTCAAGCGTATTGGCGGCCCTGTAAAGGTTCATCTTGCCGACGTCAACATCCTTGTCGGTTCAAACGGCTGCGGAAAGTCGTCAATTATTCAAGGCGTTCATCTGGCCTGCTGCGTGATACGGCAAGCTGAGCGGGTCGTTGCCGACAATACAGCCACGGTCGGCGTGGATGACTTGGATTACCTTCCATCCGATGACTACAAGACACTCGGTCACGGCGCTAACTGGGGCAACAAGAAGGGGACTCCTTCATCATCAGTAACATTGACATTTGAGAAGCCTGATCAAAGTAAAGTTGAAGCGAGTTGCAGTCTTCGTTCTGCCCGTAATGCAGGAATCTCGATCACTGGAACGGTACCGAACGATTTGAGTAGTTTCTTGCGTACAAAAAAGAAATTCTTTTCTGCTTACATTCCCGGCATCTCGGGAATACCTAACAAAGAAGAGCGCAAGTCCAGGAAAGTGATTTTGAAAGCGTGCTCCTTTGGTGATTCAAATGTCATCTTACGAAACGCATTATTTCTTCTTAAGCAAGACGACGTTAAAAATATTACCCGAATCGAACAATGGATTGGGAGTATTATTGGCCCTATTTCTATATCAGTAGAGCATAACGAATCAACTGATTTATATATTAAATGCAACATTACTTTAGCTGGCTCCACTAAACCTATTGAGCTTGCAGGCACTGGCTATTTACAGTTAATTCAAATTTTTTGTTATGTACTTTTGTTTGAACCTGGGGTATTGCTTATTGATGAGCCTGATATCCATTTGCACCCGCACGTCCAGGAGAGCCTAGTACGTGTACTAGCGGAAGTCGCAAGAGAGCGTAACTTAAAAATACTGTTAACTACGCACTCGCCCTTTATCGTTAGAGGCGCTCTACCTGACACTAATGTGTTTTGGTTGCGCGACGGCGCTATTGAGTCAGATGATAGGTCGGTCGTTGAAGTTGCATTGGGTTGGGGGGCTTTTGGCAAGCGATTGATTATTGTTTCTGAGGACGGTAAGACTCAGTTACTGCGAAAGCTAATTGCACAGTGGCCTGAAATAGATCGAACTGTGGCCTTTAATCCAGGCACTGGATACAAGCATTTACCAAGCCCGACTCGCGCCAGAGAGCTCTATGAAACCTTCGGCGGGAAATTTAAAATTGTTGTACATCGGGACCGCGATTCATTAACTGACGACGAAGTGAACATTTTGGCTAAAGAATATGAAGCCCAAGGCGTCGACTTATGGTGCCCTGTCGAATCAGATGTCGAAGCCTATTTTTGCGATCCGAAATTTCTCGTGCGCTTATCAGGTTGTACCGATGCCGAGTCGCAGGAGTATTTTTCAGCAGCAATTAGTAGCGCTGCTGGTAACGCACGAGAGCAATTTGATAGTCAGCGTGCCAGCCACAGCGAAGAGATTTATAAAAAAACTGGTGGTAGCCCGCCGAATGATGACGTTTGGCATCACTTTCAAACTAGACCCTTGCAAGGTATTAAGGGGAAAGCGTTGTTTAACCAGCTCAAGGCCAAGGTTCCAAAAAAAGCATTTTGCGAGGCGAAGGTTTTGGTTACGGATCTTGGCGGGCTTCTCGCACTTGATTTGAAACACAAGATTGAATCCATTTTGTCGGTTTGAAAAATGGACTTCCGCATCGCCGACACCTTCACCGACAGCCTTGCACGGCTAACCGGCGATGAGCAAAAGGCAGTCAAGACCACCGCCTTTGACCTGCAGCTGAACCCGGCGCACCCCAGCATGAGCCTGCACCGGATTGAGCAGTCCAAAGACAAACACTTCTGGTCGGTGCGGGCAGGCAGCGACATCCGTATCGTCCTTCATAAAACGCCAGGCAGCTTGTTGCTGTGTTTTGTAGACCACCACGACAAAGCCTACGAATGGGCAGCACGGCGCAAGCTAGAGACGCATCCGACCACGGGCGCTGCGCAATTGGTGGAAGTGCGTGAGACGGTGCAGCAAGTGATAGTGCCGGTTTATGTGCAGACTGAGCTAACGCTGGTGCCCAAGCCGAGCATCCCGCCCAAGCCGCTGTTTGCCGATAGGCCTGATGGTGAGCTGTTGGGCTACGGGGTGCCGACCGAATGGCTTGCCGACGTGAAGGCCGCGACAGAAGACAACTTATTCGCCCTGGCCGACCACCTCCCCGCAGAGGCAGCCGAGGCGCTTTTGGAACTGGCCACTGGTGGCAAGCCGCGCGCACCTGTGCCCGCCCTGGCTGCTGCCAACCCCTTCGACCACCCGGATGCGCAGCGCCGTTTCCGTGTGATGACCAATGTGGCCGAGCTGGAGGCAGCTCTCAACTTTCCTTGGGAGAAGTGGACCGTCTTTCTGCACCCTGAGCAACGCCAATGGGTTGAGCGCGACTACACCGGCCCGGCCCGTGTGTCTGGCTCTGCAGGTACGGGCAAGACCATTGTGGCGCTGCACCGCGCCGTTTACTTGGCACGAAGTAACCCCGATGCCAGGGTGTTGCTCACCACGTTTTCAGACACGCTGGCCAGTGCATTGCACACCAAGCTGAAACGCTTGGTCGGCAGCGAGCCACGCTTAGCCGAGCGCATTGATGTGGTCTCACTCAACACCATTGGGCAGCGCCTGTACAAGGCGCAGCATGGGCTTGCAACACTGGCCAGCCGCGAAGTTGTGCGGCAGATGCTGGAGCGTGCTTCTACAGCCGTAGCAGCCCACAAATTCAGTTTGCACTTTCTGGTGACCGAGTGGGAGCAGATCGTGGATGCCTGGCAATTGGCAAGCTGGGACGACTACCGCGATGTCACCCGCCTGGGTCGCAAAACGCGGTTGCCTGAACCGCAACGTGCAGTCCTGTGGTCTATTTTCGAGCAGGTGCGTGGTGAGTTGGCAGCGCAAAAATTAGTCACCCATGCCGGGCTTTTCACCAGGCTGGCGGCTGCGTTGGCGGACAGCAAACACCCACCCTTTGACTTTGCCGTGGTGGACGAAGCGCAAGACCTGAGCGTGGCCCACCTGCGTTTTTTAGCGGCGCTGGGTGCCAAACGGCCAGACGCACTGTTTTTTGCCGGTGATCTGGGGCAGCGCATTTTTCAGCAACCGTTTTCTTGGAAGGCGCTGGGCGTGGACATTCGTGGCCGATCACGAACGCTGCGCATCAACTACCGCACATCGCACCAAATTCGCCAGCAAGCAGACCGTCTATTGGGCGCGCAGGCGCTGGATGTGGACGGCAACAGCGAAACCCGCAGCGACACGGTGTCGGTGTTCAATGGCCCACCGCCAGTTATTCGTGTGTTCAAGACCGAGAGCGATGAAGGCAAAGCGGTTGGCGCATGGTTGGCCGAACGGTTTAGCGCCGGGGTCTTACCGCAAGAGTTTGGTGTCTTCGTGCGTTCAGAAGCGCAACTGGAGCGGGCGCAAGCCGCTGTTGCAGCGTCGGGCTTGCCCTTCAAAGTGCTGGATGAACATGTAGAAACGGCCAGCGGCCACGTGTCAGTCATCACCATGCACCTAGCCAAAGGCTTGGAGTTTCGCGCCGTGGTGGTGATGGCTTGCGAAGATGAAGTCATACCGCTGCAAGAGCGGATTGAAACAGTGGGCGACGATGCCGACCTGCAGGAAGTCTATGACACCGAGCGGCATCTGCTGTACGTGGCGTGCACCCGAGCGCGGGATCAATTGCTGGTGACGGCGGTTGCGCCTGCGTCAGAGTTCTTGGATGACTTTATGCTTGCGTCCAAGCTTCATTGACCGGGCAAAAACCCCTCACACCCCGCCCGCAACCCCTGCGTATCCACCGCCAACTGCGTAATCCGCGCCCAGTCGCCCTGGACAAGGGCATCAGCCGGCACCAGCCACGATCCGCCCACGCACACCACATTGGGCAGGGCCAAAAAGTCGGCGGCGTTTTGCAGGCTGACGCCGCCGGTGGGGCAAAAGCGCACGTCAAAGAAGGGGCCGCTCCAGGCTTTGAGCATGGCGGGGCCGCCGGCTTGCATGGCGGGGAAGAATTTGAGTTCGGTAAAGCCGTCTTCCTGCGCCATCATGATTTCACTGCCCGTGGCCACGCCGGGCAAGAGCGCCAGACCCACGTCGCGGCAGGCTTGGCCCACGGCGCTGGTGTAGCCGGGGCTGACGGCAAAGCGCGCACCGGCGTTGGCGGCGGCTTGGGCGTCGGCGCGCGAGCGCACGGTGCCTGCGCCCACCACAGCCTCGGGCACGGCGCGGGCAATGGCCTCGATGCAGGCCAGGGCCTGGGGCGTGCGCAGGGTGACTTCGAGCATGCGCACGCCACCGGCCACCAGCGCACGCGCCATAGGCACGGCGTGGGCTACGTCGTTCAACACAATGACGGGAATCACCGGGGCGTCTTGCATGACTTGCAGGGCGGTAAAAGTGGTGGCGGCGTGGGATGGAGTGGTCATGGGCTGTTCCTGTTCAATAAATAGGGGGGTGGCTTGGTGGCGGTTTAGAGCCAGCTGCAAGCGCCCTCTTCGGCGGCCAGGGCGCTGCGGCGCATGCCGGCAAACAACTCGCGGCCCATGCCGATGCCGTTGGCGGCGCGCAGGGCGCTGGGCATGGTGGCTACGGGGCGGGCGTCCCACTCGGCGGCGCTTACCAGCACTTGCAGCGTGCCGGCCGTGGCGTCCAGGCGAACTAGGTCGCCGTCTTGCACTTTGGCCAGGGGGCCGCCTGCTGCCGCTTCGGGCGACACGTGGATGGCGGCGGGCACTTTGCCAGACGCGCCGCTCATGCGCCCGTCGGTCACCAGCGCCACCTT
>Ga0114964_10002445_pt1 | contig 12936 bp, 5 predicted proteins | sample C_131016_MF_Meta_FD_92638 | JGI IMG/M metagenome (GOLD analysis project Ga0114964, IMG submission 92638) | Freshwater microbial communities from Lake Croche, Canada to study carbon cycling - C_131016_MF_MetaG | ecosystem: Environmental > Aquatic > Freshwater > Lake | place: Lake Croche, Canada... | reverse complement strand
ATGCACATTTCTTTTGCGCCTGAGATGCGTCAGCAAGAGTTGACTATCTATAAGCCAGAAGGCAAATACAAACCCGGCATCTGGACAGAAGCCGAATACCACACGAAGTAATATGCCATTACAAAAACTTAATTATCGCCCTGGTATCAATCGTGAAGGAACGAACTACTCCAATGAAGGCGGCTTCTACGATGGCGATAAAGTACGTTTTCGTTCTGGGCAAACAGAAAAGATAGGCGGTTGGACACAGGTTTCTAACAACCAGTATTTGGGAACGTGCCGTGACCTATGGATTTGGCAAGCACTGAGCCAAGCCAACTATATTGGAGTAGGCACTAACATCAAGTACTACATTTATTATGGTGGCAGCTACAACGACATTACCCCAATTACTCAAACAGATACGCTGACTAACCCGTTTAGCACGGGCTTTTCTACTTTGAATGGCACTATCTCTGCTACAGCTACCTCGCTGACGCTGACATCTGGCACATCTTTTCCAGCTGCTGGCATCATATTGATTGGCACGGAGCAGATTTACTACACCACCAAATCTACAAACGTCTTATCTGGGTTAACCCGTGGATACAACGGCACTACGGCTGCTATCCATAACTCTGGTGTAAACGTAGGCGCATACACAGTTACTGTAACTGACGGCTCATATAGCCCGTCAATCGGTGACTATGTAATCTTTACTGGTGCATCTGCTGCTGGCGGTATTACTATTAGTGGAGAGTACATAGTTGTGGCTGTGCCGTCTGCCAGCACCTACACCATTAACAGTGTTAATGCTGCCACATCTGCTGCCACGGGTGGCGGAACAGTAACTACCCAGTATGAATTACCAGTCGGCTTGAGCATTGCGACTGTTGGAACTGGTTGGGGAACTGGTGGCTGGGGTCGTGGCGGATGGGGAAGTGCCTATACATCTGGAATTACTTACCAGCTTCGCTTGTGGACAAGTCAGAATTTTGGACAAGATTTAGTGTTGGCTCCAAGGGGCGGCGCTATTTATTACTGGCAAGCATCTGGTGGCGTTGGGGTTAGAGCCACTCCGCTGTCTACGCTTACCCAGTCTCAAGCTAGTGCAATTACAACTGCCACATTTATTTCTGGTGTTTCCACAATTACTGTTTCTAGTTCTGTAGGCATTTACCCAGGAAGCTACATTATTTCTGGCTCAGGCATTACGGCTGGCACTTATGTAACTTCTTCGTATGTCGTTGGCTCCACTTCGGTGCCATTGTCTGCGGCTACCACTGGTTCAAGCTCAGGCAACTACACATTCTCGTATTCGGCTACAGCCGTTCCTACGACTACCAATCAGGTCCTGACCTCATCCATTCAGCAGTTTGTGGTGGCGCTTGGGTCTAATGCTTACCTTAGCTCTACTTTCAATCCCATGTCGGTGCGCTGGTCGGACCAAGGAAACCAATACCAATGGACGCCCCAAACGACTAATCAGTCTGGCGGATTCATATTGACCAACGGCTCATACATCATGTGCGGTAGGGCAACCCGTCAGGAAACATTGATTTGGACAGACTCATGCCTGTATTCCATGCAGTACATCGGCTATCCATATGTTTTTGGTTTTAACGTCTTGATGGACAACATTTCCATCATGTCTCCCAACGCAGCCATTACGATTAACAACGTAACCTACTGGATTGGACGAGACAAGTTCTATAGATACACGGGTGTGGTGGAAACGCTTCCATCTACTTTGAGGACTTACGTCTTCTTGGACATTAATGTCAATCAGGCTTTCCAAGTGTTTGCTGGTGCAAATTCTGGATACAACGAAGTCTGGTGGTTCTATGTCAGCAACCAAAGTTTGAACAACAGCATAGACAAATATGTCATCTATAACTATGTAGATGACACATGGTCTTACGGAACATTTGAGACAGTCCAAGTGGCTTCGACTGCTCTGGTGGCTGGTCAGCAATACGTTATTGCTAATGTTGGCTCTTCTAACTTCCAATTGGCTGGTGCTTCTGCTAATACAGTAGGCACTTACTTCATTGCCAGCGGCACAACAACTGGAACGGGAACAGCATGGGCGCTTAACGGACGCACAGCATGGTTGCAGTATGGCCTTCAGCCTTACCCAGTCGCAGCTGATTACAACAGCCGACTCCTCTATCACGAGTCTGGTGTGGATGATGTGTCTGGCTCTACTCCCCAGCCGATAACTTCTTATGTCCAGTCATCTGACTTTGGCATAGATGCTGGTGACCATTTGGGATTTGTATGGCGTATCCTGCCTGACGTTAACTTTAACGGCTCATCTTCCAATAACCCGTCTGTAAAAATGACGTTTTACGGCAGGGCTAACTCTGGTGCGCCTTCTAAGAGTTCGGATATCGACACTGTTACCAGCGCACAGAACTACACGATTAAGACTGAATACATCATTCAAGACTTTACAGGCCAAGTCTATACCCGCATCAGGGCTAGGCAGTTGGCATACAACATCGTATCTGACCAGCTGGGCGTGGATTGGCAGCTGGGTGTCCCAAGGATAGATATCAAGCCAGCAGGAAGAAGGTAATGTCTAATCTAATTCCGCCCAAAGCGCCTAACTTGCCTGTGGCTACCACAGACTACAGCAGGGTTTATCAGGACCAGATAATGAATATCTTGCGGTTGTACTTTACGCAAGTGGACAACTACACACAGGCATCTGCAATTCCAGCCAATGGCACAACCGCCAACAGGCCAACGTCTAATTTACAGATAGGGCAGTTTTACTACGACACAACGCTAGGTTATCCAATCTGGTGGAGCGGCTCTGTGTGGAAAAATGCTAGTGGAACTACAGTATAAATGTTAAGATTAACCCAAATAACTTTATAGGCGACCTATGAGTTTAGTCACAATTGCCAAACATCTAGAATCACAAGGTCGTGGTAAAGATAATCATCTGGTCCACATGACCACGGATGAGCTGAAGTCCATGCAGGAATTGGCTATGCGCCATGGCGGGTCGTTAACAATTAACCCACATACTGGTCTGCCAGAAGCGGGCTTTCTGTCCTCGCTTCTTCCTATGGCTATTGGCGCTGCAGCCGTTGCAACAGGTAACTTGGAAGCGCTTCCATACATTGCTGGCGGTGTCGGTGCAGTCAGTTACGCTACATCTGGCAGTTTGCTAAAAGGCATTATGGCTGGTTTAGGCACTTGGGGTGGTGGTAATTTGGCATCAAGTCTTGAGGCAGCTGGAACTCAAGGAATTGTTCAGCAAGGCGGAGATGAGGCAGCTAGACAATTTGCTCAAAGTCAATCTCAGGCATTAAATGCGCTTGGTCCTAATGAAGTGGCGGTTGAGAACGGTGTATATAACACTGCAACTGGTCAATTAACAACAGCTGCAGATACAACAAACAATATTGCTGGCGGTCAAATTGCAAAAATGGGTGCTAACTATGGAGGAACTTTAACTCCAGAACAGGTGCAAGGATTTCAACAACAACTTGCTGTTCCTGGGGCAAATGCGGCTGACGTTGTTAAATCAGCAGGTGCAGCAAATTCTGCATTAGGGGCGCAAGCATCTCCGCTAGGAGCTATGGGCCAAGGATTTTCCAACGAAGCTGGCACAGGTATATTTAACTCTGCTTCTAATCTTGGAAATTTTGCCAAAAACAATATTGCTGGACTTACATCTCTTGGAGCGGTTGCAGCTGAAAGTATGCAGCCAAAGATTCCAACGGCAGCGGCGCCTGATAAAAACCCATTTGGTTTAAAGTCGCTGGCTCCTGATTTCAAAGGTACATTCCCAACGCCTCCTAGCCCAGGCTACCAAGCCAGTTACACCAACTACGTTAAGAATCCATACAACCCAGCAACTGCAGCTGATGGTGGCCTGATGAAGTTTAGCGCTGGTGATGCGGTAGAAGAAACACAGCGTGGTTTGGATATGGCATTTAAGCGTCCTGTTGAAAAGCTCACCCATGCTGACGCAGGTGTTTATCAAGATACAGACCCCAACACTAAAGACATGGACGCATATCATGCCGCCTTGTACAACATCAAGAAGCTGGGCAAGATAAGCAATCTTCCAAAAGGATTGAGCCAGATTCAGTCTCAAGGACAGCTTGGCGCTATAGCCAATCAATCTGTGCCAGAGCAAATGGCTGCAGCAATAGCCCAGCAATCTATTGAAAAAGACAACAGTAAGCCAGTAACTGCCAAGCATGGCGGGTTGCAACACAACCAGCGTAAGGGTTTGCCAATGTCTGACTTGGGTAGTTACTCAGATGGCGGTCACTTGCTTAAAGGACCTGGGGACGGGGTAAGCGACTCTATCCCAGCGACTATTAGCGGTAAGAGGCCAGCTCGTTTGGCTGACGGAGAGTTTGTTATTCCAGCTCGGATTGTGTCTGAGTTAGGAAACGGAAGCACTGATGCTGGTGCTAAACGACTCTACGCCATGATGGACAGAATCAAAGCCAAGCGAGCCAAAGCAAAAGACATTGCCGCAGATACGAAAGCCTATAAGTACTTACCAGCATGATTGTCTACGAAGATGTTGACCCGCTGAAGTTTGTAGGAGAAATGTCGGTTCTTTTTGATGAACACTACAATGAATTGTGTGTAACCAAAGAGTTTCCATGTGAGCCTGACTATGAGTCTTATGAAAGAATGGCAAATGCAGGGATGCTTAGATGCATTACTTGTCGATGTGATGGGCTGCTAATTGGGTACATGGTTTTTATCATTACTCCACATTTGCATTACAAATCGTGCAAAACTGCAATAGAAGATGTTTACTTTGTGAAAAAAGAATTTCGCAAAGGACGGGTAGGAATTAGGCTGTTTCAGTATGCCGAAAGTGTATTGAAGCAATTCGGTGTTCAAAGAGTCGTTATGCACACCAAAGTGCATTTGGACAACTCAAAATTGTTTGAGTACTTAGGATACAAAATGACGGACAAAGTATTTTCAAAAATGCTGTGAGGAAGATATGCAATATTCAAGACGCCAACTTTACGCTTTGGGTGAACCTTTAGGGGAAAGCGTTACCTACCGCAAAGTTGATGGCGGTTTGGTATTAGGTGGAGGCGGAGGCGGTGGCTCATCTGCTCCCACAGCTACAACTGTAACTAATACAAATATTCCTGAGTACGCACAGCCGTATGTCAGCAATATGCTTAACGCTGCACAGGGGCAAATCTTTACTCCTGACATGAAGGGTTTCCAACAGTACACGCCTTACAGCAAAAACGCATCAGATTACTTCGTTCCATTTAGCCCATTGCAGCAGCAAGCCATGTCTTCTGCGGCTAACTTGCAGACGCCTAGTCAATACGGTGCAGCATCAGCTGCAACTGGCCTTGGAATGATGGGGCTGGCTAATACTGGTGACCAGATGGGACAAGTTGGTCAGAACTACGCTAACCAAGCGACTAATCCCAATTCAATTCAAGCCTATATGAACCCATATGTACAGGCATCTCTTGCTCCCCAGCTTGAGCTTGCCCGTCAGCAATATGGCATGGCTGGTCAACAACAACAGGCCAACGCTACTCAGGCTGGCGCATTTGGTGGCTCTCGTGAAGCCCTTATGTCTGGCTTGAACCAGCAAAACCAGATGCTGGCTCAGAACCAATTGATTAATCAGGGCTACAACACAGCATTTCAAAACGCCCAGCAAGCACAACAGTTTGGTGCCAACCTTGGACTGCAAGGTCTACAAGGCCAAGCGGGTGCGTATGGTCAAGCTATGCAAGGCGCTGGTCAATTGGCTGGTATTGGCGGTCAGCAATTAGCCGCACAGCAAGGCATTCTTGGTACCCAAAACCAATTGGGCGCACAAGATACGGCTGCTCAACAGGCTATTAAGAACCAAGACATCCAGAACTTTGCTACGTCACAGCAGTATCCATACATGCAATTGGGTTTGATGAACTCCATGTTGCGTGGTCTGCCTATGCAGCAGTCATCTACCTCGATGTACCAAGCGCCTCCTAGCGCACTGTCACAAGTTGCTGGTTTAGGAACCGCTGGTCTGGGTGCTGCCGCTATGTACAACCAAGCCACAAAAGCTGGCGGTGGTGAAATCAAATCTATGGCTAATGGAGGGAAAGTTGAGAAGTACGGATTTGGTGGATTTTTGGGAGATGCTGTCAGCAATATTGGCTCTAGCCTTGGACATATGTTCAAAGGCAGTGAACCAACTTCCACTAATTTAAAATTTGATGACCCCAATAGTCCTCGTGCTAGATACATGCAGGACATGGCTAACAAAGGGGCAGACCCATTGCAAATAATGGCTGCTTCTATAGACCCAATTCCTGCTCAATACAGCATTCCAGTACCTCAACAATACAGCGGTCCAGGAGTTCCAGGCATGGCTGCGGGCGGTGCTGTCCCCATGAAAATGATGAGCGATAGTCAGCTCAAGCAAGTCCAATCAAGCCCTGTGTCTAGCCCAATGGCTAATATGTATGCTCAAGGATTGGAGCAGTTGCATGGCTATATGCGTGGCAACCCAGAAGCACCAAAAGTTATTGAGCCTACCAGCGTAGCGTCTATTCCTACTGGCAACATGACTCAACTTGCTGATGGTGGCATTGTTGCGTTTGCCAAAGAGGGCGCAGTAAAAGATACGCAAGACGTTGCTGAAGAATATAAATTGCCCAAAGATGCCAGAGGTCAGATTGACTGGCAACAGGTTATCGGCCCCCGTTTGGCAGAAGAAAAGCTGGGCAAGAACACCATCTCTGAAATGATGAAGCCTCAAATGGAAGGCATTGCTGCTGAGAACAAGCAAACAAAAGCCATGATGATTCCTGAGTTCTTTACCCGTCTTGGCCTTGGCATGATGAATGCACCATCAGGACAAGCTGGAAGTCCTTTCCAACAACTCCTTGGAAATGCTGGTGGGTCAGGCTTGGGTGCTTTGACGCACATGGGTCAAACACAGAAAGATATTGCGGCTAATAATAGATTGATGTTACAGCAAGGCACGGAAGCGGCTAAGGGTGACCAAGCCCGCAGAGATGCATTGACTGGTCAGTTGATTGCTGCCGAAGTCTCACAAGGCAACAAAGAACTTGGCTTGGCTCAAATTGCAGCTACAAAATCTGCTGCAGATGCCCAGAAGCAAGCGGCTTTGATTAACGCTGCATCTACTGCATACATGCAAAACGTAGACCGCATCTTTAACCACTTGGCTACACAAGAGAAGAATGCGTTTGTATTTGCAAACCATCCTGAGCAATTGTGGGCAATGGCAAGACAGAATGCTTATGAGGCTATGCCAGAGGCTACCCGTAAGTTGCTTGCATTAACGCCTGTAATTCCGCCAAAACCTAACCCTGCTGCTCCTGCTGCCAACCCTGCGGCGGCGGCGGCACCTGCGGCGGCTCCAGCGGCACCTGCATCAGTGGTAAGAAATCAAATGCCAGCGACTCCAGGTGGCACAATGCGCTGGGACCCAACAGCAAATCGCGGTAATGGTGCTTTAGTTCCAGGATAAACATGCCATCAGTAAATATCCCCTATGTAGGTGTAGTTGAATTTCCTGACACGATGTCTGGTGACCAGATATCGGAAGTCATCAGAACCCAGATAATGCCCAACGCCACCCGTCCAGTGGGTGGCAACGAGCCTGGGTCTACCTCTGTAGCGGATAGGGTTCAGAATGTATTAGGCGCCCAACTTGGTTTGGTGGGGTTACAAGATTTGGCAAGCAAACCAACACCTATCATGGGTTCGTTGGCAAAAGGTATTGAGGGTTTATCTAATGTTTTTGCTAATACTCAAGCAAGCGCATTAGACCCAATCGTTCAAGAAAGAAAAGCCAAATATGGAGAGGCTTACGAAAACGCACCTCCTGAGAAAAAAGAAGAGTTTCTTAGAACCCAAGCCAAGTTAAATGAATACTTGGGGCAACTCAAGCAGTCCAAGGCTGACGTCAAAGCTATTGAAGAAAAGTTTGGCAAAGACCCACTGGCTCAAAAGCTAGACAAACTGCAAGCAACGCCCGAATACCAAAAGGCAGATGCTTGGGAACAAACCAAAATGACTGGGGCGCAGTACCTCAAGAATCTAGATGAGTTTCCTTCTTATGCCGCAAACATTGGTTTAGGCAGTCTCCCGCAATCTATTGCCATGGCACTGAGTGCTAGGTTTGGTTCTGTGCTGGGAAAAATGCCAGGCGTCACTGCTGGTGGAGCGTCCTCCGCATTCATGGAATACGGCAGTAACTACATTGAATTGCGTGAAGAGGGCTTTACTCCTGACGAAGCAAACAAGAAAGCAGCTGTTAAGTCTGGAATCATTGGTCTATTTGATGCTGTATCTATTGGCTCTGCTGGCAAAATTGCAGAGCGAATGTTTGACGGAACTGCCAAGAAGGTCTTGAAAGAGACTGTCAAGGATGTCGGCAAAGAAGTTGGCAAGCAAGCCACATTTGGCGCTGCTGGAGAAGGCTTAGGTTCTTATGCAAGTAACCAGCCAGTAGACCCACGGGCTATTTTTGAAGAAGCTATTGGCGAGATTGCTGGCGCACCTGCGGAGGCTGCAGCAACCTATAAAGCCAAGCGTGAAGAAGCGGCTCAAGCAGCAGCTCGTCCAGCACCACCTGTTACACCTGCACCTGCTGTTAGCCCAATATCCACACCAACCGCACCTACCATTAACAATGTTAATGGTCTAGTAAACCCAGAGGATTTGGAGCAACCAACAGCTCCCGTAACTCCTGCCGTTAACCCAGAATTGCAGAAACGCGCAGAAATGCGTGTGGAGCAATTTGAAACTGGTGAGGCTCCACTTAATGGTCGTAACATTAATCCTCTTGCCCGTGATTTGGGTATAGATGTTCCCAAAGGCCAGAAACCAGAGGAAACACTTAACGAAGTTAAACAAGTAATCGGTTTGCCAACTGTGCCGTCAGACAGTCTATCCCGCATAGGCGAGATGGGCGCTGGTATTGTGGACAGTATGTACGAGGCTATGTTTAATAAATATAGCGAAGGCAGTACAAAAGTGGGTGGCATTGAAGAGCCTGTGCTTAACATTGCTAAGGCTATGGGGATTACTTTTACTTCCCCTGCCGAGATAAGAGCATTTGCAAATCAGCCTGAGATTGTCCAAGCGTCTTCAGACTTTGCACAAGCGGAAAGACAAAAGCGATTAGCGGCAAGACCAGTTCTACCTTCTGGCTCATACAGTATTGGCGATAACTTTAAAAAAGATGGTCGTACTTGGAGAGTTTCATCTTTTGCACATACAGGCAAAAGTTTGGAAGCGGTTACCGCTGATGGTGGTAAGTTTGAGCGCAAACAATTTGCTATTGAAGAACCAGTTGCAACCACTCAGCCCCCAGTAGAAGAGGCTGTTAAAGCAGAAGAGCCACAGATTCCAGAAGAGGCTTACTATGAGCCAGCAGACGAGCTTGCTGATATTGATTATGAAGAGCTGGAACAAGGATTAAAAGCCCAAGCAGAACAGGCCAAAGAAGAGGTAGCACCTAAAGAAGAGGGTGCAGCGCCTGATGCCATACCAGTCCTTATGGGTTTGCAAGATGCCGCTTTCCAAAACCAAGCGCCAAAGAATGCAGGAGTCAGAGACTGGCTATCCGAGAATGGCTTGATTGATGTTCAAGGAGAAAAAGCCAAGATTACTCCTTTGGGCCAGAAGCTCAATGAGCAGTTAAACCCTGTCGGTATTGGCGCACAGCCACTCACGACCGAAGAAGCCAACAACATTGTTAAAGAGTTCACGCACTTCAATCGTCCTGCAAAAAAGGAAGAAGCGCCTAAGACTCAAGCGCAGATTAACCAAGAGCGCCAACAAGCGCAACGCGCTGCTGCAGAGCAAAAAAATATCCCAGAGACTGAGGTTGATGCAGAGGCATTACAAAGAATTAAGGACAACTTAGTTCGGTTTGCTTCTGGCATGACTGCGCTTAAAGACTTGGAAGCTGGCACAAAAGCAAGAGGCTCACATCAGAACCACGGCATCGGAGTGGATGTAGGTCTACTGTCTGCCAATGGAATTCAACAAATTGCACACGCTGTTTTAAATTGGCAAGTGCCAATCTTTGTTGACTCTGGGGCGTTTAGTAACTTTAGAAAAGAGCTAAAGGGCAACAAACCCAAGCCACTAGATTTTGACAAGATACTTGCTAAGTACGATGCAATCACCCAAACGATTGCCGAGCAGAACGAGGCTGAGGAGACTGACTATCCACGCCCTATGTTTGTTATGCCAGATATCGTTGGCAACCAAACGGCGTCTTTGGATTTAATAAAGACTCACAAGGATTGGATTAAGGGTGAAGTAAACGGCAACCTAAGCCAACCAATCATCCCTATTCAAAAAGGTGAAAAGACTTTAGCGCAAGTTTACAAACAAATCGTAGACATTCTAGGCACGGACAATTTCTCAGTTGGCATTCCTTCTAATGCCAAAGCAGTTTCCAGAGAAGATTTAATTGAGTTTTTAAAAGAAGCACAGCCCAAGAAAGTTCACTTCCTTGGCGCTGCATCTGATAGCAAGTTAAATCCTTTGCTGGCTATCGTTGCCCATGTTTCTCCTAAAACAGACGTAACCGCAGACGCAAGCAAAGTGCGTTCTTCCATCCTAAATGGCGTAGCTCAAGGCAAGTCCAGAGAAGACGCAATCATGGATGCACTCTCCGAGGAAGAAGACCCAGGTGCGGTCTTGGCTAAGTTTGGCCCAGAAAAAAAAATTGAAGAAGAAGTAGCCGAAGAAAAGCCCGTTAAAGAAATTTCCAAAGCAGAAGAAGATTTAGATGCTGCATTGGATGACCTTGCCGACTTGATGGGCAAAAAACCAAAAGACAAAAAGGTTAGAGAGAAGTTTAGCCAAGTAGATGCTCAGGCTACCGCCCTGCAAAATGCCCCGATACTCAACGAGCAAGTTGAGAAACTATCCGAGCCAGAGATTAAGACCCTTGAGGTCCATTACAAAGCGCCCCGTAAGAGTTCTCAGTTCCTAAGTAAGCTGACCGAAGACATCATTCGGTTGACTAACGAAGGCGCAGAGGCTATAGACAAGGCTGTGCGTGGAATTGTTAAGAAGTTGCAAGCTGGCTTGTTGTCCACTGCGATTATCTTGAACCCTGCTTACATGAGCCAAGCAGCAGTTGTCATCATGCCAACGAAGACTCAGGCTCAGACTGTGCAAGTCCGAGCGACACTGCCTTTACAGGTTAAGGGAATGTCTGAAGGAGCCAAACGGGCTTACGAGATTCTCCAGCCAACAATGACTGGCGACAAGTATTTCACGATTGTTGATAAGCCTACCGCCACGGCTTATGTGTTCAACCCTAACGGCAGTCTAGTAACCCAAAGCAAAGTTCTATTGGGTAAAGCCTTTGGTGACTTCTATATAGGTAAGGCTCAGTTTGAGCAAAACCGTGTTACTCCTGCTGGCTTGTTCAATGTTAAAGCAGAGACTGGCAACGTCAAAGACTACGATGGACGCACCATCTACACAGTTGGCAACGTCAAAGAGGGCTGGTCTGCCGCCTTCTTGCACACTGTATATACAAAAGAGAGTGATGGCAAAGCTCGTTTAAATGCGCTGACCAAGGAAGGTGCAGCCGACTCTAGATATTCTCATGGTTGCATAAACGGCACACCAGAGTTCATGCAGTCCATCAACGATGTGAAGATGGACCAGTCAAAAGTGTTTGTCGTTCCTGACAACCAGAACATGGTTGATGCTTTCATCGCCAACACTGTTCCAAATGAAGACTTAACCCGCATTACTGCCCAGCCCAAGACGCGCACTATTGTCCAGACTATCCCTAATGTTTCCAAGCAAGGCGCTGTAACTGCTCCTTTGGTCGGACGGGAAGAAGAAGTTAAGACGCAAGCCCAGATTAATCGTGAGCGCCAGCAAGCTAAGAAGCTCAAGGCAAAAGTCAAGCCTACTGTTGTTGTCTCTAAAGAGGCAGAAACCAAGGCCAAAGAAGACTTGATGGATGCGTTGTCAGACCTGTCAATGCTGATGACAAAAGGCACACGCCTAAACATGATGCCAGAGGAAGAGCAAAAGCTCTTGCCTATCCTGACTCGTGTAATGGATGCGGCTTTCCGTCTTGGCTATCACAAGTTTAAAGAGGCAGCTAAGTTTGTTATTGACACCATACGTTCCAAGTTGGGCGATGATGTAGCTGACCAGATTACTCTGGACTATCTGCAGGGCGCTTACATTGGTATGGCTGGGCGTTATCCAGAAGCCAGCTCCAAGAAGGAAGTTGTTTCTATTGAGACTTTGGATGAGCTGACCGCAGAAGAAAAGCCAGAAGTTGAATACGATTTAGAAACCACAGACGGCAAGTTCAAAGTAGCCCAAGCAGTGCGTGACCACTTCATGGCTGGCTTTGCATTTAAAGACATTACTGAAGCTCGTAAGTTTATTGCCGACTTGACTGGGCAAAAGATTGAGGCTAACACCCAGTCTGCCAAGCAAGCGGATGAGGCTATCGAGGTGGGCGTTGTCCTGTCTGCACAGGCTATTGCCAAGAAGAACAGACCAACGACTGAAATCTATGACGGCTTGGTAAGTCTCTACAACCGCCAACCCAATTTGGCTGTGCGTTCATCTACCAGTATCAGAGAGCAAGCCTATTCGACTCCAGCTCCATTAGCCTACGTGGCTTCTCAACTGGCTGGCATTACCAAAGACACAACAGTGTATGAACCTACTGCTGGCAACGGCATGTTGTTGATTGCGGCTAACCCAAATAACGTCATAGCCAACGAGTTGAACTCTGTGCGCCATGGAATGCTGACTAAGGTATTGCCTGGGGCGGAGATTACCAACAAGAATGCTTTGCAAAATACGCCTCATGTTGTTGATGCGGTTATTGCTAATCCGCCATTTGGCGCTATTGGCGAGACATGGGAAAGCAATGGGTTTACGACCAGAGAGATTGACCACGCCATT
>Ga0114964_10002444_pt1 | contig 12938 bp, 20 predicted proteins | sample C_131016_MF_Meta_FD_92638 | JGI IMG/M metagenome (GOLD analysis project Ga0114964, IMG submission 92638) | Freshwater microbial communities from Lake Croche, Canada to study carbon cycling - C_131016_MF_MetaG | ecosystem: Environmental > Aquatic > Freshwater > Lake | place: Lake Croche, Canada... | reverse complement strand
TCAAACACGCGGCGCATGTTGTAGCCAACTGAGCCTGCGAAGTTCACATGCCATTGGTGATGTGCGTCCCAGAGCGTGGGTGCGTTGCTGATCGCATTGCTGATCATGGCCACCATGTTGTCACGTACCGCAGTCAAGCGAGCAATGATGTTGCTGACCGTGCGCGGATCATAGCTGAGACCTTCACGGCTAGCAGCCACGTCGCAGTCGCCGATGGGCATGTCGATCACGATGGGAAAATCACAGAGGTAACCAATACGGTGGTCCATGTCAGGGATGCTGTGGCGATCCAAAGGATAGAGCACACCTCCCATGAGGATCTGGATATAATATCCATTCCACTGAGCCTTGTCCCAGATGCGCCAACCCTGTCCACGACGCGCGGGTTCAGCAATGTCCATCTCGATTTGGACGTTGCAGGTTGGTTTCTGGTCAAACCATCGCAGCACTTCCACAGCCTTGTGGTGCCAGCGCTCGATACCGCTGATCACAGCAAACTGAACCATGATGCCTGAGCCCATGGCAGGACCGCTGGCAATGTGATCCACTCGAGGAGTGTCACTGTCGTCGAAATACATGCGGTAACGATTCTCAACGCCAGCATAGCGGCTGTTTACCCAAAACTCTCTGGTATAGCTAAATGGACTCTTGCTGCCCAAGCCCAGCTGTCCCACGAAATCGTTGCTGGCAGTCTTGGTGCTGGCGAAGTAGCGGCTGTAGACGTTGATCACGTCCTCGTGGCTCATGCCTGTGCCAAAATCTTCAATGCTGAACCATTGTTCATCATAGGTTGGAAGGTGCATGCTCCATGGCGCACCATTGCCAGCCGCTACGTGGCTGTCCCGAGCGTTGCAGGCCAGCTCGCGGATGATAGCACGTATCTTGTCTGAATATAGGCCATCGCTGAGGATCTTGAACGCTTTGCCGGTGGCAGCGATGGTGAATGCGCTGTTGGTATCTGTGGTAGTTGCCGTGTCTGCGATCTTCATGCCCGCTCCTCTGTGCTACATGATTACAATAGCACACAATACGCTAGTGTCAACCGTTTTGTTGACATTTATGTCATTGAAATCATAGATAATTTTGCAGGTTATTGGCTATTTTCTCTGCGGATCATATCCACATTCTGCTAAGTTCCAGTTTATTCCAAACATCTCTACTGTTTTGGGGACCCAGCTTCGCTGTACTTCTTCATGCCACTTGCTGAGATCTGCATCTGGTTCTATCTCAGACATGCCATCATATGGCGGATAGAACAGCTCGTCATAATCCACCGTGGGTATGCCAAGCTTGGCATAAAGATCGTTGCAGCGTATCAGAGTGTGACCTTCTGCACGATTGGGCCTGTTGCTCATAGCTATCAGCTTGTGCATGACCAACACACGGTTTTCATCTGTGGGCGACATATCGCGCTCTGCACAGTAGGCATCTATCTCTTTTTCTGGACGCCCTTCTGGGCAAGCTAGGTCCTTGCTGGCCAGATATTCTCTGATCTGCTGCTTGTGAGGTTCGGTTATGTAATCTCTGTCTGCGGTCTTGAAGTGATTTTCAATCTCAATCTGTTTCACTCGTTCTGGCTTGGTAGTGATGCCCCATAACTCGTGACCTCGGTCTCGCAACTGATCGATGTGATACCTGCGCAGCATTGGTAGATGCTGCATGCTTATCACCGTGCCTGTCACTGTATCCAAGGTCTCAAGCATGCCTGCAAATGCAATATCAGCTATGTGATCATCGAGAAACCATTCGCGCTGCTGCTCCCAGGTTATGGTCGGAGGAGGTCTGTTACCAGGAGGATGTAGGCCCAAGGCTGCCAAACGCTCATAGACACCGTGATAGAACCACCATTTCAATCTTTCGGTGCCAGCTATCATAACGCTGGCGCCAGTGCTATCTGTGGTCACTGTGCGACCAAAGCTCAACCAGTTGGCCAGCAAGCTGCCCTTCTGTCCTGTGCGATAATTGATTATCTTCATGCTGGATCCTTGTAATTAAGCAGAGCATAGATGCCTGTGCATGCAGCACATATCAACACAAGTACAGAGATAGCAATCATCAAGGTACGGGTGCTCCTGGTGACAAAACCCAGCTGCAAGGAGCATATGATCCGTCGCTGTTGTACACGTTGCCGTGTGACATGAGGTTGGCATGCTGTCTGCTGCAGTCCTGTGAATAGTACTTCTTTAAGTAGGCATTGCTGCCACCCTGATAGTGCAGAGTCGGCCCAACGTAGAAGTAAGCAACTGGGATCAACAATACAGGAGCATACCAAACGATAGCACGTAGCCCACCAGCTATTCCATAACCTATCGTTCCGCAGAGAAACAGTAGCAGTGCTGCAAAGATAGCTATGTTAAACCAGCTGTATAGATCAGCGTAAGACATCACACCAAACTGTGTGATGCTAACATCATGATGCAACTTAGCATCTTGCAAGATTTTTTGCTGGAGAAAGATACCGAAATAAGGTAACGCCATACACAACCAATAGATCGGACCCATAGTCAGCCTGGTTAATCGACTCACGCAATAAGCAATGACGTTCATTATCAAGAGATGCTTGATTCGCGTTCCCCAGCTTCGGTCTTGGCGTCCTGTAAAGTGATCAGCTGCGTACATTTGGTGTACCTCGGTATTAGCGTTGAAAATGCTTCATTCCTGCTGCGTACCAACACAAGCCCATGAGACATAGGCTTTGTGGTACCACGACTGAGTATATCATAGCTCTCATAGCCAGTGGCATCTTAGACTCCATATATCACTGTGGCATGTGGATGATGCCGGCGCAGCAGATTCACGCTGGCATTTACATCATCCATGCTTGCGTACTGATGTTTTTCTATCACTTCGTCGCCCTTCCATAACACAACGATATAGCAATCTTGCTCTGTATCAAAATATGCTTCTATCTCCATCAGCTGGTCCTCCCAGCAGTATATATCGTTACTTTTTGAGGCTGGCTTTAAGTTCTGCTAGTTTAGCTGGATCTGCCTTGGCTTGTAGACTACTAGCTGCGCTTGGCACAGACGATTGTGTTTTAGAAATGGGCTGTTCTGGCTGGTTTAAACGCTCTACCTGTTGATCCATGGCCTTGAACTCCTCCATGCTCCAGCGCAAAATGTATCCAATACCACCGCAGAGTAGCACCCAGATCAAGTGCAGGAACACATTGACCCCAACACTCACGGCTGCTTGCTCTTGGGAAACACACGCACGATAAGGTGACCGTTCTTGCTCTTGAAATCAACGTCACCTAGCGCATCTAACGGCTCATACAAGCGTTCGCTTTTTTCCTGCACGCTCTTGCGGCTGAGGAACCAACCACAATCTGATACCTTTACGCTTTCAAAAGGTTTGCGACCGATACCGCGAGGGGTGTAATAGTTTGGACTATGCCCAAAGAAATCTTTGATGATCTGTGCCACGGCTTCCAATCGGTCCAGGTGTTCGTCGCTCTCAAAGAATTCTCTGTGTAAGTTCATGGCTACTTCGCCGCGCTCTTTCGCGTTAAGCCATGCGCCTAAAGGATTGGCAGTCTTGCATGTAGTGTTGGTATCTTCGTTTACACAGATCATGCTGTTTCTCCGTGAATATTGCCGTTGATAAGTTACAATAGCATAGATCTAGGGTCTGTCAACCACTGATTTGCCTAGATCATCAGCAGGGCCATAACCACATGCTGTTCTAGATTGCTGTGTGATTGCAAGAACTTAGACATCAGAGCAGCGTGTTTCTCAGTTTGAGAATTGCGATATCTGCAGGTTATCTCTTCGCGCCATATGGCCATGGCCTGATCCTCACAGGCTTCAAACAGCTTGGTCATTTCGCGTTTGGTATCATAGGGCAAGCTGTTGATCTTGCGTCGCAGAGATTGGCTCTCAGCATGCCACCAGGTATTGTCAAACGTCCAGGGTTGGTTTTTGGACATGCTTGGCTGTGCGCTTGTAGGCGCCTTTGCCCTTGCGGGCAGCGACCTTGCGCTGTCTGAATACGGGATGGGCAAGAGCTTTTGCGTAGGCATTGCGCACAGGTACCTCCTCTATGATAACAGTGGTACTATAGCACGCTCGCATGATCTGTCAACTCAATAGTTTGGAACGTTATAGCAACGACGCCCGTTACCAATGTAGTTGCCCCAGTTATCATACATCTGTTCCCAGCGGCACTCGGTATGATAAGCTGGTTGTTCTTGATAATAGCGAGGTTGGCTCATGGCACCAAGCATGCCGCCGATGATCAACCCACCAACCAGTGGTGCAGCCCAGTTACCACCGCCGCCACCGTGATAGTGTTGGTGATACCCGCCGTGCCCGCCGTAGCAGCCGTTGAAATTGCAAGGCCCACGTCCATATCCCCAACCATCTGCCATAGCAGAGCCCGTCATCAAGGTCAAAGCCAAAGCAGTTGCAATAATCTTGCGCATCCTAGATCTCCTCGTTGGATCACATGTTAATTTAGCATAGTTCTGCAATCTGTCAACCGATATCAACGATCTACGAAGGATTTCTCGTAGACAAATCCTCCAGGAACGAAGGCGCTGCCTTCGGTAAATCCACGCGCTAACATGATCTCAGTGAGATCAACGGTCATAGCAGTGCTACCGCAGATCATCACGCGGTCCTGAGCAGCATCCATCTCTGGCAGTCCCGTCGCTGCCCATAATCTACCATCTGTGATCATGTCGGTTATACGACCCATGACGGGGGACGGTTCTCTGGTGGTGATTGCTCTGTACAACAGCTTGTCATTGAATTCTGCAATCAACTCGTTGCCGCGCAGATCATTGACCATCTTTGCACCATACGCCAGTTCAGCAGCTTGCCTGCAGCCATGTATGAGGACCACACGATCGTAACGCTCATAGGCAATGGGATCACGCATGAGGCTGAGGAACGGGGCGATACCTGTGCCCGTGGCCAAGAACCAAAGGTTGCGTCCAGGCAGCAGGTTATCCAACATCAAAGTGCCCACAGGCTTGGGACCAACTATCAGCTGATCTCCTACTGTAACATGCTGTAACCTGCTGGTCAGCGGACCATCTGTAACCTTGATGCTGTAGAACTCCAAATGGTCTTCATAGTGTGGACTGACGATGCTGTAGGCACGCAACAAAGGTCTGCCATCTACTGGCAATCCGATCATGGTAAACTGTCCGGATTGGAATCGCAGTGCAGGTCCTCGCGTGGTACGTATGCTCATCAGCCTATCTGTCCAATGAGTCACTTCAGTGATTGTTTCGCTGTGCATTACTGATCTTTCTTTTTCATACGCTCTAGATCATAAACCCTGGCTCGCAGGCCACTGCTGCTGAAATCGTGCCGCCTCTGGTTGAACACTATATCAATGCCTCGCTCCTCGCAGATCTTTAGACCAGTGAACTGCTTGCCTCGATATTCATCTCCAAGTATACGCACATCAATGGGCAGTATGTTCAACAGATCTTCTAGGTCTCGTTCTGTATCATAGATCCACGTTTCATCTACAAATCTACAACCTCTGACCTGTATCTGGCGTTCTACGATGCTCTGTACTGGTCGGTTCTTGGTAGCCCTGTCCAGCGTTGGATCGCTCTGTATGCCTGCAATCAGCCAATCACAACTGCGTTTGGCTTCTTCCAGCATGGCTATGTGACCCGCGTGGAACAGATCAAATGTGCTACATGTAAATCCAATCCGTCCCACGCGCATCATTGGTTATCACTCAGCTGGCTTAGCTTCTACATCAATTGGCTCGTCAGGGCTAGGAGGCGTGCTCTGTGCCTTGTAGACGATCTCACCGATCTTCATCAGCTTTTGGCCAAAACGTTCTAACACTGGCTTCATAGCATCGAGATCATCACCTGCGATAGCACTACGTGCTTCAGTGATAGCTGCTTCAACCTCAGCCTTGAGTTCAGCTGGGATCTTGTCTTCATGTTCTTTAAGCTGCTTTTCAGCCATGTGGATCTGAGTCTCAGCACCGTTACGTGTTTCGATGACTTCACGCTTACGCTTGTCAGCTTCAGCGTTTTCTTCAGCTTCGCGAACCATGCGTTCGATGTCAGCATCACTGAGCCCACCGCTGCTCTGGATCGCTATCTTCTGTTCCTTGCCAGTGGCTTGGTCCTTGGCACTGACATGCACTATACCGTTGGCATCAATGTCAAAGGTAACTTCGATCTGAGGCATGCCGCGAGGTGCTGGTGCAATGCCAGTGAGCTCGAAGTTGGCCAAGCTCTTGTTATCGCGTGCTATCTGACGTTCGCCTTGAAACACAGCGATGCTCACAGCTGGCTGGTTATCAGCAGCAGTAGAGAACACTTGGCTCTTCTTGGTAGGGATGGTTGTGTTGCGCTCGATCAGTTTGGTAAACACGCCGCCTAGTGTCTCGATTCCCAGTGATAGTGGAGTCACGTCCAGCAACAACACGTCCTTGACGTCGCCCTGTAGCACCCCGCCTTGGATAGCAGCACCCATGGCAACCACTTCGTCTGGGTTAACGCCCTGGCTGGGATCACGCTTGAAGATGTCTTTCACAGCCTGTTGAACCCTGGGCATGCGTGTCTGACCACCAACGAGGATGACTTCGCTGATTTCCCCAGCCTGTAGGCCTGCATCTGCCAGAGCCTTGCGGCATGGTCCCTGCGTGCGGGTGACCAGGTCATCAACCAAGCTTTCCAGCTTGCTGCGTGACAGTGTGACCGTTAGATGCTTGGGGCCATCCTTGTCAGCTGTGATGTATGGCAGGTTAACATCAGTGCTTGCGCTGCTTGACAGCTCTATCTTGGCCTTCTCTGCAGCTTCCTTGAGGCGCTGCAGTGCCATGTTATCCTTGCGGAGATCGATGCCCTGTTCCTTCTTGAATGTATCTGCCAGGAAGTCAACAATGCGCAGGTCAAAGTCTTCGCCGCCCAGCTGAGTATCACCGTTGGTGCTGAGCACTTCAAACACGCCATCGCCCAGTTCAAGTATTGAAACATCAAAGGTACCACCGCCAAGATCGTAAACTGCAATCTTGCCAGCTTGCTTTTTGTCCAGTCCATATGCCAGCGCAGCCGCAGTTGGTTCGTTGATGATGCGCAGCACTTCCATGCCTGCAATCTTGCCTGCGTCCTTGGTAGCCTGTCTCTGGCTGTCGTTGAAGTAGGCTGGTACAGTGATCACTGCTTGATCTACCGTGGTACCAAGATAGCGCTCTGCAGTCTCTTTCATCTTGGTGAGGATCTTGGCTGATACCTCACTAGGGCTCATCTTCTTGCCGTCAACTTCCACCCAGGCGTCACCGTTGGCAGCTGCCACGATGGCATAGCTCAGCAGCTTCTTGTCTTTTTGCACGCTGTCATCTTCGTAGCGGCGGCCTATGAGGCGCTTTACCGCATGCAGGGTGTTGGTTGGGTTGGTTACTGCCTGTCGCTTGGCAGGAGCACCCACCAGCGTTTCGCCGTCCTTGAATCCCACGATGCTGGGTGTGGTGCGAGCGCCTTCTGCGTTCTCTAGAACTTTGGCCTTGCCACCTTCTATCACAGCCACGCAGCTGTTGGTGGTTCCAAGGTCAATACCGATCACTTTGCTCATTTCTATCTCCTCATAAAGCAAGATTGTGCCATGGCCGGCCGTAGCCCGGCCATGAACATTATATAGTCATTTGATGCTGTATTGTCAAGGTATTGCTCGATCCAACGACTTGAAAAGTGCCATCTTGGCCAGGCTCACGGTGCGCTCAGTGTGTGTGATATCGCCTATGATGCTGATACCAGCTTGCTTTACAGTCTCCTTACTGCCGCTTACCAAAGGATGCCACCATTCCAACGGTTTGCCTTGGTGTATCAGGAGATATGCACAGGTCCTCGGCAGCAGAGGATGACCTACATTACCGGGATGAAGTTTGATGCATTCGTGTACTTTCTGATGTCTATTGTGATAATCTGAGCAGCTAGCAGTGGTGACATCCATCAATCTGCAGGCAATGCAAGTCACTTCTATTTCGCTACCTCGCCAAGCTTTTTTCAAGCAGCAGCGGCCGCACCCATCACAGAGGCTCTCCCACTGCTGCTGATCCATGTCTTCCAGCTTGGTCGTCTCCCACCACATTGTTTGTGTTATCCCAATATTGATTCTAAGCTTGGATTACCCTGCAACCAAGGTGGGATGAACAACCAGTGCCCTTCTATGGCCAAGCTGAGCACGTAGCCTCTGTTTACAAAGAAACCAGTGACTGCAACCGGATCACTCTTTTGGCTCTCGCACCAAACTATTGGCAGATGTGAATCAATGGTATTGATGCCGCCGTTCAGTGCGCGATATTCCATGCCTTCTATGTCCAACTTTATCAACACAGGACTCAGCTCTAAGCTGTCTATGGTCACCGTCCTAACTAGATCAATCTTGCCTGTATAGGTGAGCACGCAATCGCTGTTGGCAAAAGGGGGTGCAACTTCAAATGATCCAAAGTTCTGCGAGCTGTCATAGTTTGGTACCGGAAGGGCAATCAGACCTTCTTGGTCGGTCAAGCCGGCCCAGTTAGCATAGACGTTGGTCACACCGTTGAGTGCGAAGTTGCCACAGCTGATGTAGTACACCAATTTCTGCACTTCAAACGTATGGAATTCAATGTCTCTGTTTGCCCGTGCCAGAGGCATGGTCCACGATCCCATGTTGGATCCACCGTCAATCACGCTAGTAAGCTCTGGACGTAGCTGCCTGGCGAGCTTGATCAATTGATTGAACTGATGCAGTTCCTGATTGATCAGATCAATGTTTTCCATTCCATGCTTGATCCACCAATCGTTTTTCAACATGATCAACGGACCGTTGATGGTATTCTTGTACACAACCGATCCATCAGCCATGGGTTGTAGAGATTCTACAGCGTGCATGCTCAGCTGCCGCATCTTCACTATCTTGCTAGGATTCTGCGGCGGTTCGCCGCGAGTGATCGCATGCACATGCTGCATTCCGTAGATCACTTTGCCCCACACTGTGTATTGTCTATCTAGGAACTGAGCATTACCAAAGCAGATAAAGAACTGATCGCTGGCACTGTTAGGATCATTGGTACGCGCCATGCTGCAGATGCCTTCTGTGTGAGAGACATCATTGAATTCTGCTTGAAGCTGCGGCAGAGGTTGCTTGGTCCAGCCGCCTTGTGCCATGAACCCTTCAATCACTCGGTGGAAGTCAGTGTCGTCATAAAGTCCAGAATTGGCCTGGCGGATTATCTGCGCCACGTGGTTCGGAGCTTTATCTGGATAGCACTCTATGAGCACATCGCCATGGGCTAGTTCCATCTTCAATATAGGATTGGGCATGTGAGTTCCTTCTTACAGATTGCCTCTTACTGTTGTATTGCGATCCATGCTGTTTTCTGTGATCGGTGTGCCACAAAAGAACCGGCATGCCTTGGGTGGATTAGTTTCAAAAGAAGCCTCCAAGAACTGCATACCGGTACCGTGTATAGCATCAGCTAATCCTACTTTCTTTATGTCAAAAGTCTGAAACAGATCGCCCAAAAATTCTTCTAATTCGGATCTATTAGGTTCGGTGCCAATCAAACTGCAGGGGAAATAATATCCATGCGCACTGATGTATGGTTGGGCAAATTCTGTTTTGCAGCGTGGATATATCTTAGACATTGGCATCTTCCCAGATCTCAAGCAAACTCTTGGTAGGTATGAATAATTCTTTTTCAGAGTATCGGGCACTTTGAACCAACAGAAATCTATTGAATCCTAGATCCCTGGCTATCTGCTTGCCTTGCTTTACATCGTTTTCGTTATAACGGAATAATATCCATTTCCATGTCATCAACATTTGATCAGGTGCATGGTTTCTCAGAGTGCGTATGCCTGCCTCGATACCATCCCAGCGGCTGTTTACACGATAGATGTGGTTGTTGCTGGGAAGGCCGTCTATGCTGAACATCACATGGTCAGTTGGTTTCAAAAGATTGGCTGTCTGTTTCCACCAGTTTTCTGTCCTGAACGCTCCATTGGTTACGATCGTGATACTAACACTTGGTTGATCTTCGCGTAATCTATGTAATAGTTCATGGAATTCAGCATGATATATCGGATCACCGTGATTGCCGCACATGACTATTTCTTTGAATCCTCTGCATGCTCTAACCATGCTGGGAATATCGCAATCTTCTATTGGAATCGTATCTAGATTGTAGGTACGAGGACACTCTGGACAACCAAGCGTACATCTGCTGCTTGGTTCAATATGTATGCTTTTCATCATCGCTGCGTGATTCCGTTAGTATGATAGGCAAATATTTATTCCGATGCGGATTTTCTAGTTTTGTGTAATCTTGGTTACAAAATCTCGTGCACGACCAGCATAGACCCTGCTCCCAGCTTGCTTCTAGCTTGTTCCATCCTGCACCAGCTTTGATCTCTGCGATGGTGTGAGCTTTAACATCCATTGTAGCAAAGCTATCACCAAGGAAGGATTTCACGTCCTTGATGTAGGGTTCGTTAGCTATCCAACAGCACGGAAAGAAATAGCCATCTGCGCTGAGGTAAGGTAATATCTGATCTGCTTTGCAGCGTGGAAATACCTTAGGCATGCAGTCGTACTCTTATGCTGTCCAATGTCTTGGTAGGTGTTAATGGTTCATTTGGTTCGTTACGCACGCTGCCAACCAACGTGAATTTATCAAATCCCAAAGACTTAGCAATATCAAGCGCATCTTGGACCTCGTGCTCATTGTATCTAAACAGGATGTGCTTCCATATCAATTTCAATCTAACAGGTCCATGTTGCCTTAGGGTCTTAATCGCCAACTCTATGGTTGACCATTTGCTGTTTACTCTATAGATATGGTTGGTATTTGGCATGCCATCGATGCTGAAGGTAATGCGGTCAAAGTCTTGCAATAAACCAGCAGTGGTTTGCCACCAATGTTCGGATCTGAAAGCACCATTGGTGATGATGTCAAAAACAACATGTGGTTGATCAGCCCGCAGCGCAGTTAACAACTCATGGAATTCTGCATGATAGATCGGATCCCCGTGGTTACCGCACATCAGTATCTCATCAAATCCGTGGCACGCTGCTACAGTGGATGCTATGTCACAATCCTGGATTTGAATATCTACCAGATATTCAGTCCTCGGGCACTGAGGACACAACAGCGTGCATCTGGTGCTGGGCTCAATGTGTATGGTATTCAATAGGGCGGCCCCCATCCTGATCTGTCATCAAAATCCTGCATCATATTCAGCTCTAGCTGTGCTTCTTCGCTCATCATGTGCGGTCCCCATTGTGGTGTCCATACTATCTTTATCTCGCACTTGTCAACACCTTCAACTGTACCAGCCTCTTCAGCATCACGCATGATATCTTCTGCACTGGGACACCATGCCGAAGTCAAGGTCATTTCTATTAGCGCTTTGGGTAAGTGATCAAGATCGATCTTGTAGATCAATCCAAGATCATAGATGTTGGTGCTGATCTCAGGATCATAAACCTGGCGCAGATTGGCTATTATCTTGTTCTTAATTTCTTCAGACATGGCAAATTATATCACATGATTCAAAGATGTACAACAGATAAATAATTTATTGGAGAATCCCTGTGTGCGTTGTATCTGCTAAGTTCTTTCCCGATGTTGGTTGGGTCGGTGTCAAGAACCGAGACCGCAACTATATTCCAGAGATCAGCTTCAAGCGCCAGGAACACGATGGTGTTGAGATCATGATGTTCTGGGATGACATCACGCAGTACTGCGAAGGCATGAATTCGGGCGGCGTCAGCATCATCTCAGCCAGCCTCATGGTCAAGGACGATGAGATGGAGATACAGGTGCGCAGCAAGACGCCCAGCAAGGATGGCGCCAAGCTGAGGAAGGCACTACGCTATCCCAATGTCAAAGCAGCTACCATGAGCCTGATCAAGGACAAGCTGCCTGGTAACACGCTTATTTTTGACAAGGACACCTGCTACCTCTTAGAAGGCTGCTGGGAGCCGGGCGAGTATGAGAACGAAAAATACGCCTACAAGGTCATGGAGATACCCAGAGATAAATCCGTGGTACGTACCAATCACGGTGTTGGTTTGCCCTGGGCTGGTTATCAGCCAGAAGGTCAGCAAAAGCACAATCCGGGGGTGTCGCATACCATGAGCAGGCTCAGCAGCGAAAGTCGCAAGCTCATAGCCGAAAGAGTGGTAAATGCTGCCAACTCACCTCAGGAGATGATAGACGGACTTGCTGGTGTATACATCGATAACCCACAGCTCAATTGCCTACGCACCACAGACCAAAAGAAGATGATGCGCACCACCAGCCAGATCATGGTCACTCCCAGTGAGAACACCTTTGCTGTTCGTCCAGTGCAGAGCCACATGACCTTCAACTTCTGGGATCTAAACCATCCTCAAAACAAGTGCTGGGTGGAAATACTCAGCAACAAGGTACTGTATGATCATCGCAAGGAGATGGGTACCAAACCATTCCCCAAGATGCAGCACAGCAGCGAGTGATCATGGCAGCCTGGGAACACATACCCTATTTCGCATATGGGCACAACACCAATCTGGAAGAGATGTACCAGCGTGTGCCAGAAGCACAGCTGATCGGACATGCTGATCTACCAGATCATAGGTACGTGCTGGAACATGTGAGCAACGTGGTGGAATCCCAGGGCGATGCCGTGCATGGTGTGTTGTGGATCATACCAGTGCAGAAGCTGGACAAGCTGGACTGGGTGGAAGCCTATCACAGGATTTATAGGCACAAGATAGTGCCCATAGAGTATCGCGGTAAGATCATCAAGGCCATGACTTATGTGATGCTGAAGAAACATCACAGCGACGAGCCACCAACTCCAGAATATGTGGATTTCGTGGCCACAGGCTATCGCGAGAATCACATATCTCTGAGCCAGCTTATCAGAGCGTTGGATGATCGGATCATCCAGCTCAAAAACCTACAAAGATAAAAAAGGGTCCCAGTTT
>Ga0114964_10002440_pt1 | contig 12948 bp, 17 predicted proteins | sample C_131016_MF_Meta_FD_92638 | JGI IMG/M metagenome (GOLD analysis project Ga0114964, IMG submission 92638) | Freshwater microbial communities from Lake Croche, Canada to study carbon cycling - C_131016_MF_MetaG | ecosystem: Environmental > Aquatic > Freshwater > Lake | place: Lake Croche, Canada... | reverse complement strand
AGTTGGAAGGCATCTTTTCGCAACCTTGTGAAAGCAAGCTTACAAGCCAAGACTTAGAACTCTTAAAGAAGCTAACAGAAACGGAAAGCGTCTAAACTCAACAAATTATAGATAAAATGAACTGGAAAGCATTTTTTGACACTTACAAAAAAAGAAAAATGGAAAATATAAACACCACTGTAGAAATTGCTTCACTTCACGAGCTGCTGGAAATTGCCAATGCTTCTCAAATCCGATCTGCAAATAGGTATGCAAGAAAAATTCTTGCAACCATTGCAGACCCGTTTCCTTGCGCGCGAGAAAACTTGATTGCGCGCTCGTTAAGGCGATCACTTAAGATGGCGCTCAATAAAGCCTAGAATGATCATTTTATGAAAAACCTACTCATCTTCCTCGTTGGCATCTTCGGTCCCATAATTCTGACCGCTTGCATCTTCTGGCGCACCCTTCGCGCCGAGTGGCGCAACCTTGGAGGAAAACACTAATGATCGCCAGGCTGTACCGAAAAGGCGAAAGCTGGATTGTGCAAGCTCTCGCTTGCCACGTGTTTTCAAGCGCCAAAGAGGCGCGAAGATGGGCGAAGAAAAACAGGCTTCGCCTGATCCGGTCGGATCAATCGGATAGCTAAAATATCCAAACGCAACGCCGAACAAGGGCGCCTCCGAAAGGGGGCGCCTTTCTTTTTGCCTTAATGCTCCAAGAATCGCTTTAAAAGCCTTCTGCTATGTCCTCCGCTATGGCCTATCTGCCCACGACAGACATCCGCCTTTAATGTGCCTTTCTGTTCCAGCAAACGCTATGCCAAGCATACCAAGCAAACCCAATCCTCTCGCAGAAGCCAAGCCAAAGCACACGGGAAAAGCACCAAAAAGCATTCGTACCCGTGTGTGATTCCCCAAAACCAAAATCGCTAAAACCATTTTTCAAAAGTCATTTTACTCCGAAAAAGGGGACCCAGATTCTTGAGCTTGCGCCTGGACGAACAAAACGCTGAAGCCTTGGCAAGCCTGAACCAATTCCTAAAACCAAATTTGGCAAATTCATTTTTTAAAAGTGAATTTACTTGGAAAAAGGGGACCCAAAAATGATTCAGGCTTAATTATCGACCCCTTACTGGCCCTCGGCGCTTATAAGCCAGCCCGGCTTCTCAAATGGTAGCTCACGCTGCTCGACTCCATTGATGTCCGTGGTGGACGTATCTTCGTAGATCTCGATGACCGCGCCTTGGCCCTGCGGGTTCACCCAGTACTTCCGAATCATACCGGCGGACACACGGCAGTCATCTCCGCCGAAGAGTCCGACCTTGGTGGCCTCATCCAAGATGAGCTTATCGCAGTTGTCGCGATCCGGCTTCATCGTGTGCGGCTTGCCCCAGCGGTCAGACTTCTTGGTTGGGAAGAAGAACGTCACATCCACCCGCAGCGCCATGCCCTGCGTTATCCTGCCCGCAATCGCACACAATGCCGCCCTACACGCCGTTTCTACCTCCCGCTGCCATCGTGATACCGCAGGGCTGATATTCGAGATTACACGGCCTCGTACAAACCTCGGTCTCGGCTGACTGTGCGGCTCTCCCGCTACGACTACTCTAACGATCATTTCACTCATACGTTGTTTTTATGTATACGCACTTTTTTGCAAACTTTGAGCACCGCCGCAAAATATAAGGTGAAGCGAAGCGTTCACGGTTCTCATACGGATACCCTAGCGTAAGCGGTTAAGGGTATCCGAATATATGAGGATACGGGAACTAGGGGACTTATCCCTATTCCCTATATATAGTCCCCGTGTCCTCAAATCACTTAAAGTTCGCATTTTCAATAACTTAACCCCGTCCTCAAACACCCCCAAAAAACACGTTTGAGGACACGACGTGATTTCAACGTATTTTTGCGTGTCCTCGAACGTGTCCTTTGGGGACACCAGCACGCCGTTTACTCTGTTGGCACATCGTGTCCTCGTGTCCTAAAGCGTGTCCTCGGGCTCAATTTCGATTACCGAACCACTCTTTCCACCCATGGGCTCGGGGACGGGCGAAAATTGCGCTTTCCATGCGTTGTTTTTGGCCACTAAAACGACCTCTCCGCTGTCCGCGTCAAAGTAGTAATCGTCCCACTCTGGCGCGGTATTATACGACCCAGACGCGATCACAACACCGGCCTCATCCTGCGACAAAACCCCACCTGGCACATCCAAATACGTCTTCGATTTCGATCCTCGTACTGCACACGGCACAACCACTCCCTTCACCAATGCCTCCTCGACTAGGTTCCCAAACTCCCTCCACCCCACCCCCCGGAGTATCTGTGGGAGTTCATTCCGGCGTTTATACAGACCGTTCGCCGCATTCTTGCCCCCTACGGCATACGGATGCAAAGCCGATGCCGCCTGCTGTATGGCATATACCATCCACGCCACACGCTCATTCACATTCACGGCGGCATACGCATCATTGATCGTGATGTCCTCGAGAAGTCCAATGCCGTTTCTCAGCAATGTCCTTTCTCCCTGAAGCAGACCATGGATATTCGCTTTTACGACCCCGAACTTCCACATGGCGCCCCGCTTCGGCACCATACCCATAGCCTTCATGCGCCGCTCAAAATCACTGGCATGAAACATCCCGAAGTTGATCCGGAAGTACGACGGTATGGCGCTGGCCCCACGGATCGCACTGCGTAATTCTTCGAGCGATCTTAAAGGCTCATTGGACTTGCGGATATGGTGGTTGATGAGCAGAGCCGCCCCCAGCTCCCCGCAGACCCTGTGTGCTTCTCGCATCATCTCGGCAATGACCACGTTCGAGTTCTCGTCCCCGTGCGACACACTGTTAAGAGTGTCGATAGCAACCAGCACCGGCGGCTCCGGCAGTGCCTTCATGAGATCCAGCATCCGGCGCCACTTGTCGCTCGTTACCGTCCCCCCTGTCTTGAAGTCCCGCTCGGTGAGCGGAAACGCTCCGCCAATGTTGGTCATTGGCAGCACAATGAGCCTGTCTCCGGCTTGGTTTATCAACCCCCCTTGATCAAGCTGCTTGATGCGGATATGCATCTCAGTCTGGCTGTCCTCACAAAGAATCAAAACGGCAGTGCCGCCACCTCGGATCTTTTGTCCGCACCAGTAATGCTCTTTTCCCTTCTCCCACGCTGCGACCTTCAGAGCAAGATCGGCCACTAGAAACGTCTTCCCGGATCCACCCTCCCCTACAAACAGATGCGGCTCGCCCTTCAGGACCAATCCCTCTACCAGCTCCTCATGCACCGGCACTGGATCGGTAATCCATCGGTGTGCGCTCCACGCCAGAAGACCATTCTCCCCTATCGGCAAAGTCTCTGTCCCCGACTTTTTCTCTGTAAACGCACCTTTTGAGGACACGTCTTGGCGGCACAAGGCCTCCCACTCGGCCCGGATCCTGACCTCAGGCCACGCTGGTTTCATGTGCGCGGTGACCCATCCACATAAGGCTTCATACGCCGAGTCCTTATCCATATCCCCGCGCCGAACACAATGGATGTAGTGCCCTGCTACTCGATTAAACTCCCCGAAGCGGGTCACGGTCTCGCCATTGGCATGAACGTCCCGCGTAAGATTCACGGGCTCGAAGTCCTCGCCTGCGTTTGTCGTGTCTTCCCCAAAGAGTCCCCGAATCACGTTATTTCCGTCCCCTAAGGACACCGAGGCCGCAACTGCCCATGGGGCCGGCTCAACCTCCTTAACTTTGTCAGCAAAGTCAGTGTGCAGACAATCTCCCGTGATCTCTCCACTCCATTCAAACTTGCACGGCTTCGCCGTACCGCCCTTGCCGTGTACTGTACCTGCTATTCGCACCGGCTGATGCGACCGCCCAAACGGATTAGACTTTACCCCACGCCCCAACATGAGGTCACCACCCGCTTTCTCGGCTATCTCATGCCGGAGATTGATGACCCCCTCGATGTCAGCGGTCGGCTCAATCTTCCACCAGGCATGGCGCTTTGGTGTACCGGCCTCGGTCGTGCCTCCGGACTCCACCACCAGATCCGGCACACCAATGTGTTCCGCAACCCACGCAATCCGCTCATCAGTGTTCCCAGTGTCAAAGTCCGCGACCACGGTCGTGAACAGCGAGACGTTCGTGGACGTTGCCTTTTGCGCCTTGAGTACACACGGCACAATAAACGAAGCCACCGCGTGTTGCCCCCACCGGCGGCAGTGTTCTACCGCTGCATTCACCCAGTTCACTTCAGTCGCCGGCTCAAAAAAGAACTCCTCCCTGAACGTGCCTTCTTGAGAAGTGCCCTTCTCCCCAATCCCTCGAAGACACACGTATGCTCCGGGCTGGAAGTCTAAATTTCCGAAGATAAAAGACAAGTGTTCCCTGACCTGACTCTCATCAAAGAAAGCCAAGTTTTCTATTTTTTGTGTCATCATTATGCCCTCTGTTTAACTCCCAGTGTGAATTTGATTCCGCCCAGTTCTGGCGCGGGCGCCCCCAACTTCCCCCAGCACCGCTTCTTGAAGTCACAGAACCGACAGCGCCAATCGGTTTCCTCGGTTGAACAGCGGGGTAACTGTTCTGGGTGCTGGCTTTCCACTACGCGCAAAGCGCGGTCGCTGGCTTCTTGTGCCGTCCTCATGTCTGGCTCCCCAAGCTCCACAAACACCTCACCGGTGTCCCTATTCATCGCGGTGAAAAGATATCCTTCTAATCCAAGATACGCAATGTACGTCTGCATCTGGACGTAATACAGTGGTTTACTTTTGGCAACGCCCTTGTCTTTAGTGTCGTTCCAGCTCTTGTTGTTGAGAGCCTTGTTCTCCCAGACAAGCGGCATCTTGGTGATGCCGGGACCACTGTGCACAATACCGTCGCAGTGTCCGCCCAGCTTCCCGTCGCAGACGGAGAAGCCTATTTGACCTCCGCCCGGCTTTTCTGTCTGCAACTCAAACCCCGCCATTCGCAGATACTGGGACATGCGACTCTCGCCGTCGTGTCCCATATCGAACACACGATACAAGTCCGGCCCGAACTGGGGCTTGGACATGTCATCCCGCTCGGTAGCATGATACTCATATCCGAGCGCACGTTCGCAATGATGTCCCCAGCGGGACGCCCCCAGATAAGTGCGGCGATCTTCTTTCGATCTGGCTGTGATGAGTGCATTGTTTACAGCGGCCTCGATGTCCTCGTTGTGGTATTGCTTTGATGGCTTAAACATTTGAAAGTTCGTTTACTCTGCGGCGTAAGTCCCTAACGTCAGCAAGTGCCCGGTCTCGCTCCAAGGTTCGCCACGCTAGCTCAATGCGCAACTTCTGCTCGATAGTCAGCGGTTCGTCTTGTTCTATTTCGTCGGTCATTTTGCCTCCCGTGCTGCGGCAATTAACTTGTCTGCCTGCTCAATCCACCACCCGTGGTCTCCTGCGTTAAAATCCGAATCACGATTAGCAAACCAACCTGCTTTGAGCCACGCAGCAATCTCCAGCCGTGATGGCTCTGGGCGGGTTGTCTTTGGTTGAAGGTTGCTCAGTTCGGCCTTTAACCTTTCTATCTCAGCCCAAGCTTTGTCTCGTTGATTTGCAATTCGATCTATTCGTTTTAGAACTTCGCAGTAATTTTCATAATGCCCATCAGCGCGCTTTTGTTCTGTGTCGCGTTCTCGTGTCAGCCATTCCAAACTGTCAGCCGCCTCGCGTAGGCACGTTGCCGGAACGTCGTCAGGCGATTGGATGTCGTTGGCCAGTATGCGTAATGCTGCGGCGAGTGTTTCTGTTTTTGATTTCATAATGTGTTTTTGCTGCTCCATTCTTCAAATGCTTTCCAAACTGCTTTATTGGGATTCTGGCATTCTCTCGGTTCTCCGTTTTTCTTGAGCCATAGCGGTCCAAACCAACGGTCGTAATCAAATCGCCAGATGCGCCCGTTGACCTCCAGTTGTTGGTCAGGACTGTCGCACACGCTTATAACGGTGTTCTTGTTTAACCAAATATCTTTCATTCTGCCTCCTCCCAAAGTCCCAGCGTCCTCAAAAACGCCTCTGCGCCGCGTTGATTTTTCCGTCGGTCATAGTTTACTCTCTTGTGATTTTGGTTCTGATTTTGTTCTCGTTAAACTGCCATGTCAGCAGACAGGACGCACGGTAGCGATTCATGTTGAACATGGAAGCCCCCGCGAGCATCTGAATCTGCTTCTGTGTGGGTGGTAGATTCAGCCATGATCTGGTCTTCCTACACAAGCTTGTATCTCCATTTATGCGGAGAAAATCGTCAGCCGAAGAGATCGCCATGATCTTGTCATCACTTACGTCGAGCTTCTGAAGACGCTGCCCTTCGACAGCCCCCACTGCCCAGAAGCATCCGCCAAAAGAAATCACCGCTGCCCATGCCTGCATCCCATTGGCTATCAGTACAAGGCCATCAAACATAGACTCCCACTGAAATGGTGAGGCATCTATCAGCTCCACCTCAGTCATCCGGAACTCCTCGAGAACGCCCTTGCTGACCTTGTCCTCGTAGCCGCATATAGGGCAAATCATCGTGGAAATCGGCAGGTCGATGCCGCAGCCTTTGCACTTTTTGCTGGGCGCTTCACCGGGTTCAGCGTCTTTGGTTTTAGTGGCAAGTCGCACCTCGGCCTCGAGATTGCCATGCGTCACCAGGCTGTAGCCGAAGTCCATGATTAGACAGTCCGATTTGGTCTTCCCCGGATACCGCTCTGGGTCCAGCTTACGGAGGCCGCGCCCAACCATCTGGAGCATCACACTCTTACTCGAGCAAGGCCGCACTAAAACCACACAGGAAACTGGCTGACAGTCCCAGCCCTCGGTTAGCACGGCCACGTTCAGTATCACTTGATATCGGCCTTCGTCGAATGCCTTTAGTGTTGCAACACGATCTCCTCCAGACATCTCGCCGTGAACAACTACGGCAGCGACACCGGCCTCCACAAATGCCTCGCACAAATGTTCGGCGTGAGCCACGGTGGCGGTAAACACTACGGTCTGGCGTTTGCCGGCCTGTGCCTTCCACTCTTTGACGATCCGGTCGTTCAGCGGACTCTTGTCCATGACCTCGGCAACCTCGTCCATGTCAAAGTCGCTCATCTTGGGGATTCGATCCAGCTCCGCCTTTAGCCCCAGATCCATCACGATCCCTCTGGGCTTCACGAGAAATCCGCCTTGCACCAATTCTCCAAGCTGAATGATGTCCGCCACCGTTGGGAAGACTGAAATGAGAGCCTTCCTATCGGACCGCTGCGGCGTAGCTGTTAGCCCCAGGATGTGCCCGCTGGGATTCCGGTCGCGGAACTCCTCAATGATGCGCAGATACGACGACGCCGCCACATGATGCGCTTCATCAACTACCAGCAGGTCGAGATCACTCGGCATTGTTGCAAGATTTCGCTCTTTTACAAGCGTCTGAACCATGCCAAATGTTGCATTTACTCCCCAGTTCTTGCGATCTGCCGTGAATAAGTCACTTCTCATGCGCGGGTTTACCGCCGAAAATGTCTTCCTATTCTGGGAAACCAACTCATCCCGGTGCTGAAGTATCAGCGTCCGCTTGTAGCGGCTTGCCGCAGCCGAGAGCATGACAGTCTTGCCTGCTCCGGTCGGCGCTACTCCGAGAGCGGCGCCGTACTGATCAAGTGCCTGATGGCATTTCTCTACAAATAATTTTTGTCGTGGTCTGAGAATCATTTTTTTTAGTAAACCGCGACGGCTGTTTCACAAGGTATGATAACTAACCTTCCCGCAGGATCTCCCTGCATAGCATGGCCTGTCGCGTGTGCCCCGTGAATGGCACGGGGGGATTGATAACTGCAATCTTTTGGGTTGGCTAGTTTCTTTTTGTAAGAACCAACTCAAAAGATATTAACCTACTTCATCCAGGGCGGCTTTACCGTACCTAGTGCGGGCGATGCGGGCTTATTGATAGTTGGCTCCGCTGTTGAAGCCCCTGCTCCACCAATAGACTCGGCTCCAGACTGCGCCAACTGATACGACTTGTATCCGTTGCTCTTAGGATTTGGCGAAGTCCACTCTTTGACCTCGTTCTTGTCAGCGCGGCCATCCTTGCCCTTCTGGATTCCAATCACGATGTGCAAAGACTTCGTGTTCATGGCCTCGGCGACATCTTGGATACCGGCGTTGTTAAATGCGTTGTAAGTCTCTGGGTTAGCAGCGTTGAAAACGCCAATCGACTCCATGATTCGCGTGATGCCGCCAACGGCCATCTCCTTGGCCTTCTGAGATGTCGCGGAATCCCACGGGTCACAAATGACCGAGAAGATGCGGCGACGGTCGTACTTGCCGCCGTCCACTACCAGCTCCAAATCCAAGTATTTGGCCCCAGTGGACTGGCTGTGCTTGATGTCACGGACGATGATGACGACTTTGGCGATTGTCCCGGCAGGAATCAGTTCAATCGAGCTGCTGCCGGTGTTTGATGTTTCAGGTGAAAAGAATGACATATTATTCGGATTTAGTTGGGATTGTGGTTTGGAGATTGTCGATACGTTTGCCAGCGCGAATCTTCGCGATGATCTTGGCTAGGTTAGGCTCCTCGACCATGTCGAGGCAACCGGAGCGGTCTTTGGCCGGAAAGCCAAAAGGATTCTGTTCATGGCAGACGAAAGCCCGATACAGGCTTCCGTCCTCAGCTTTGAGGTTAGACAGAGTCAGCACCTCGTCGAAGACTCCCGGCAGTTCCCTGCCGGTCTTAGAGCCTTCGATCTGTGGTTCCCAGAAGACGCGCTTCAGCTCGTCCTCGTCGCGGTTCAGGATGCCAACCATCACCACGCTCTTGGTGGCGTGTTGCAGGTGGGTGATCCAGCGCATCATTTCACGGCCTAACAGGCCATAGGCTCCGCGCATATCAGGTTTACCAGTACGCTCACTCATGGCCTCTGGCTGGACTTGCGCCCACTTGAAACACTCGCGTGCCGCCACGGTAATCGAGTCCACGAACACCGTGTCGTACTGGTCGAGTTCCTTGGGATCACCGAACATGCCGCATACTTGATCGTACATTACCTTTGAGTACGATCCGTTCGTATCGGATGGGTCGGGTCCACCAATGTAAAGCGCGGCAGCCCGCGCCAATTCCCATGGGTGGCACCCCACGGTACCTGCTACTCCTCGGACATCGAACACGTTGTCTTTGGCCCAGTCCTTTCCAAGGGCCAGTGTACCGGCCTCGAAATCCAAGAACAGGGTCTTTTTCGGATCGAGCGTCCGAGCCTGGGTGGTTTTCCCAGCCCCAGCAGGGCCGAAGATACACATGGTAACCTTGTTGCGTGACGCCTTGAGGCGGTCATCAGCTTTTGTGAATTTTAACATTTTTAGTCTTTCAAAATTTGGTACAGCATCCAACCAAGAGCAACACTTAGGGCAGCTATTTGGAGATCTTCACACATGGCTCGGATAGCATTGTGATTCTGGCATCGATCAGCGCGTCGATCAACGCATCATCGGTTTGGTTCTTAAACATGGCCTCCGATACCGACAGCTTGGTCGTAATAAGCCGCTCACCCATTTCAAGTGGCAGTGCCTCTTTAATGGCACGGAGCTTCTCTTGATCCCAAGACACGGTCTGCTTTACTTCCCATGACAGCTTGACGCCATCAATCTCTTTGGAAATAGAGCCATGAGTTTTTTTGCGGGCAGTCATTTCTTCAGTAAATTGCTCGGACACCCTTGCAATTAACTCTGCTTCAAGTTGACGTTGATTTTCCTTGTAATACGCAACCAAGTATTTGGCTGTGACTATTTCTTTTGTTATTTCACTTATGGTTTTCATTTTATGTAATCTTCCAGTTTTAGTTTTATTCCCTCAAGTTTCGCTAGGGCTATTAGTTGTATGAACCGTTGCATGGGGATAAGCCCATGGTAGATCCAGTTGTCGATGGTGCGATGCGAGATTTGGATCTTTGCGAGGCACAGTTTCCTGTACAGCATCGCTCGGCCTCCAAACTTCCTCACCACTCCAGTAACATCCATTTGCGGTGTTGTTGTCATGGCGAGAACAGGTCTATCCTGCGCTATTTGTGCGTGCAATAAAAAACGTAATTATTTTTGCACCCCTGCTAAGTCGCTGCGTTTACGTGCTTTCTGTTTGCGCTTTGCAGCCTTATTGTTACACGGAGTCGAACAAAACCGTGCATCTTTTTTAACCGAATCAAATGGCGTTGCGCATTCCTCGCAAACAAATGTTAACCGCTTGCGCGTCAAATGTAAGCGTTGAATTAGCACACCTTTACACTCAACGCCACAGGTAGTGCGTTTCCCAGTTTCTGGCTGTTCAAAATTAATCCCGCAGACCGCGCATTCTTGAACCTTTGGAGGTTTTACAATGTTAAACTGAGGCGTCCCTGTTGGCCTCGTGATTCTGCCGTCAGCAATTGCCCGTAAGACAATGTCACCTAAGCTTTTATAGTCTAAAGTTTTACACATAGGCCCGTTGTTGTAATTGCGCGGAGTCCAGTGCAGTTCGGTGCCGTTCATTTTTATCATAGAACGGCAACTAAACCCCAGACCACAGGCACTGAAAAGCCTTATTTTTACCCGTCAGTAAGCCGGTAATAAGGCGTGATGATTACTTTGCCGCCTGATGTAACTGCTTTAAATTTGCGAGTTTCGGCGTTCCGTTTTTTAAGCATTAGGCGAATACACTGGTGATCTCGCCCGGTCGCCTCGCCAATTTGCGACATCGTTGCCCAGCCTTCGCAATCGGGGGGGAATCCGACGTTAAGCTCCTCAGCCAGAGCGGCAAGCCAGCCTACACTGGGAGTTTGAACGTCTGATTTTTTGTCTCTTTTGCTAGCCATACTTGTGTTTCGTTATCGGTAAATTCTCCCCAAGCAAATCCCCTTGACCATGAAGTGGTTGCGCGTCTGTTTGCTGCGTAAGTCGTTAATTTTGGGTCACCTAGCCAGCCTACGCAGTAGCCCGTTGGATGCGCTCGATTGCGCCCCTCGGCCTGCGTAACTCGATGCAGGTGAGCAATCACTACTTTGTTGTGACTCCCATTGCAAATCGCCTCGGCGTGATCGCGCACGGCGGCCTCGTTGATCATGTACCCATGTCCGGCGAGGGCATCCCCAAATGGATACCACCCGTGTTGGAAATTGTAGTCTATCACTTTGCATTTTAGCTCTTTAGCTCGATCTTGAATCTGTTGGTAAACCCTGCACGCAAGCGCCGACACGATGGCTTTAGGCGAGTTCATAAGATGCACCAGGCGGGCCTCGTGGTTGCCTAATAGGTAAACTTGAGGTTGAAGCTGCGACAGGAACGCCAGCCCGTCGTTGAGGTCTCCCTCAGGATCGCAAGCTTGATCGGCGTCGGAGGCTCCTCCCCTGAGCGCTGCGAGGTCTATAGCATCACCTAAATGAATTGTGAGCTTAGGCTTGAAGCGCGCTTTAAACGCCAACACCTGTCTCAACAAAGCTTGATCTGCGAGGTGCCCGTGAGAGCACCCTACAGCCATCCAGCGTTTCCATTTGCGCACGACGTTAGCCATTTGTGACGGCTAATTGCAGCGCGTTGCAGCGGTTTAGCCACCCCTTGAGAAACACGCCTTGAGTCGCGTTCCTGTCAACAATTCGGCGGTAATACTCGCGACGTAAGTCAATGATATTTAGTGCGATGGCAAGTGAGTCGTTGTCTTCTAATGCGTGTTGAACGTCCTTCAGCGTTTGCGGGCCAAAACCCCCGTCAACCTTGGAACCTACAGCTTTTTGCAACAACCTAGTTGCCCCGCCAATTCCAATGTTCACACACCCATCGAAATGTACTAAATCCAGTGGTGCAGGGAGTTGCCCGCATTTGCCAGACTGCCAGTATTTGCGTTCGTAAATTGAGCGCACTTCCTCGGCGGTAATGAGTTTTACGGACTGAGTTGGCAACCCACGCTCAATGCGGTCGGCATCGTACTCGGTGTGAGTGATGCCAAAATTAGTTGCGCCACCGCTATCTGCGGCATCATTGGAGTAGCCGCCTTCTTGTGACAAAACAAATTTGAGAGCCGTGCTATTCATCGTCGTCCTCGTCTTCATCTTGCCCTGCCATCATTTCCAGCCAGTTTTCCATTTGTTTCTGCCGAGCTAACACGTTGCCGTAGCCGATATTAAAAACGTCCGTATGGTCTGACGTTTCTGTCTGCGCAAAGATTTGCACAACTTCAAAATGCTCGCTAAGAGCTTGAGCAACTCGGCCAAGAAAATCTTCTTCAGTTTCGCCGGGTAGTGGAGCAATCATTTGGTTTGCAGTGCTTTGTAAAACTTGTAAGCCGTGTAGCTTATGGCCAAGGCCAGTGAACAAATGCGCAATCCTGTTTCAAACTCGCTCACAGAAATTGCGACGGCTACGCTATTTACATAGCCAACGCTAAGGATGTCGTCAATGTGTCTGCTCATCGGTTTTGTAAATGTTTCATGGCAGAGACTGCGTCGAGTAGCTGCAACTCCAACGCCTGATATCTAGCCGCCGAGTGCCATGTTTCAACGCCCGCCGCTTGGTACGTCTGTCCCTGTTGCAGATGCAGCACCCCCGAGGGCGGGTAAAGCGATCCCTGCGGCACGCGTGAAACGGTCGCGCAACCTGTCAGCAAGAGCGTCGTTGCCACCAGCCCGAGCGGCGAGAATAGCGTTTTCGGTTTCATCGCAGTAGCGTTCAATCTCTCGCGTAAGTTCCCAGTGCGCAGTGATTACGCGCAACTGCAACCAACTACTGAGCGACTGGAGGAGTAGGAGGAGCATTGTTTTCCCCAAGGAAGATTGCCAACGCGCCAGCGAGCGCTGCCACTGCGTGCGTGATGGCTTGAAACTTGGCATCCGGCAGGTTGACGCCAACGAGCCCCAGAAGGGCGGCAACGCCTGCGTAAGTCGAAGGTTCCTGAAGTCGTGCGAGTAGTGTTTTCATAAAATTAAACCGTAATCAGTGCCGTTTTTTTCCAAGTGTTGTTTGCCGT
>Ga0114964_10002439_pt1 | contig 12949 bp, 14 predicted proteins | sample C_131016_MF_Meta_FD_92638 | JGI IMG/M metagenome (GOLD analysis project Ga0114964, IMG submission 92638) | Freshwater microbial communities from Lake Croche, Canada to study carbon cycling - C_131016_MF_MetaG | ecosystem: Environmental > Aquatic > Freshwater > Lake | place: Lake Croche, Canada... | reverse complement strand
CATTGCAATGTAATCTTTAAATCGACCAGGTACTGGCGACCAGCGTGCATGGATAGCTCCTAATACCGCATAACAATCGCGCACATCATCGACCAGAACTCGAATACCAACTAAGTCGTAAATGTCGTTGAAATCGCGACCACGAACCACCATTTTTTGATAGACACTATAGAAATGTTTCTGACGTCCTGTTACGGTGCATTTAACGCCATCGGCCAACAAGTCAGATTTAACAGCGTCAATAACTTCATTTGTTAGGGCAACACGAGCTGGATTTCGTTCGGCAACTAGTCTAGAAATTTCTAGGAATTTCTTAGGCTCAAGAACTTCAAAACTTAAATCCTCTAACTCCCATTTGATTGCATTCATACCGAGTCTATGAGCTAGTGGCGCATATATATCAAGAGTTTCCCGAGCTTTACGTTCGGCTGATTCCGTCGATACGTATTTCCAAGTTCGAGCATTATGTAAACGATCAGCAAGTTTAATCACCAAAACTCGTATATCGCGAGACATCGCAACAATCATTTTTCGTACGGTTTCAGCCTCTGCGGTTGGACCGTAAGTTAACTTGTCTAACTTTGTAACACCGTCAACAAGTGAGGCGATTTCCTCACCAAATTCCTTGCGCAGTTGAACCAGTGAATATGAAGTGTCTTCGACGGTGTCATGCAAAAGTGCCGCAATAATGGTTGCTTCATTTAGGCCCAATTGTGCCAAGATCTCGGCAACTGCTACCGGATGCGTGATGTAATCTTCGCCAGATTTGCGAAGCTGACCAGCGTGGGCAGATTTAGCAACTAAGTAAGCGCGCTCGACATCGGCGATTTTCTCGTTTGGATAATGCTCAGTTAAAGCACCAACCACCGGCGCTAACAAAGTTTCCATGAGTGGATTCTAGTTAACAACGCGGTGGTTGGTTACTTAAGGCGAAAATTACTTTTTCTTACCCTTACGTTTTGGCTGATTGCGTGGACCACGGGTTTCAACTACAGGTGCTGTAGTTGTTGAAGTCGCAACTGATGTACCTCCGCGAGCATCTACCCGCTTTGCCAAGGCAATCATTGCTGGCTCACGTTCGCGTAAGCCTGAAAGAACCTGAGGTGCAATAAAGATCGATGAATATGTACCGATCGCTAAACCGATGAAGAGTGCCAAGGAAAGATCCTTAAGTGTGCCCGCTCCGAGGAGTCCGGCTCCAACAAAGAGAATAGAACCAACTGGCAGAAGAGCAATTAATGAAGTGTTAAACGAACGAACCAGAGTCTGATTGACCGCGAGGTTAGTCGCATGCGAGAACGTACTCTTGCCAGTGCTGGTGATCGTGCGGGTATTTTCCCGGATTTTGTCGAACACAACAACTGTGTCATATAACGAGTAACCCAGAATCGTAAGAAAACCAATTACCGTTGCAGGAGTTACATCGAATCCAACGAGTGCGTAGATACCAACTGTAATGATTACGTCGTGGATTACGGCAACGATCGCTGAGATAGCCATCTTTGGCTCAAACGCCATTGCTAGGTAGAGCATTACAGCGATTAAAAATGCAAAGAGGCCGTAGAGCGCCTTTCTGGTAATTTCTTTACCCCACGAAGGTCCCACTATTTGAGTATCAATAGCTTCAAGTTTTACTGCGAACTTAGTCGCCAATGCATCTTGAACCGCATTTGATTGCGCTACCGAAAGCGATCCAGTTTGTACCCGAATTTTGTCGGTACCGACTGCTTGGACGATTACTTCAGTCGTTACACCCGCTGAAGCAACTGCCTCGCGTGCTTGCTCGATTGTTGCCGATGCTTTTGTGACTGTGTAGCTCGAACCACCTTGAAATTCAATACCTAATTTCAAGCCTTGAGTTAACAAGGTTCCGATAGAGATCGCAATCAAGACTAATGAAACGGCGTACCAACGCTTGCGATTGCCAATGAAGTTAAAAGATTTCTCACCGGTGTAAAGCCGAGCGCCAAAACTTGTAGCTGTAGCCATGACTTACGCCTCCAAGCCAGTAGTAGGAACATTTGGAATTGAACGACCGACCCCAGAACTCTTAGCCGATAAGCCAGATAACGGATGACCGTTGGCAAAGAATGGAACTTTCGCGATCAAAGTAAGTGCTGGTTTGGTGAAAGCAAAGATAACTACCAAGTCGATCAGCGTTGTTAGGCCAAGTGTGAAAGCGAAACCTCGAACACCACCAACAGCTAAGAAGTAAAGAAGGGCTGCCGCAATGATCGATACTGAGTCAGCAACGATAATTGTTCGGCGTGCACGCAACCAACCACTTTCGACGGCTGAGCGCAGCGAACGTCCTTCGCGAATTTCGTCACGAATACGCTCGAAATAAACGATGAACGAGTCTGCAGTGATACCGATTGAGACAATTACACCGGCGATACCCGCCAAAGTTAGAGTGAAACCGATCCACTTTCCGAGCAAAAGAATCAATAGGTACATCAAGCCGCCGGCGATTGCTAGTGAGCCAACTGTAATGACTCCTAAGCCACGGTAATAAAGCAATGAATAAAGAAGAACCAATAAAAGACCGAGCGCACCAGCTAATAAGCCAGCGTTTAATTGATCGGCACCAAGTGTTGGGGAAATTTGTTGAACTTCACCACGATCAAAGGCAAGTGGTAAGGATCCGTATTTAAGAACGTTAGCTAAATCTTGTGCTTCGACTTGAGTGAAGCTGCCCGTGATTTGTGCAGATCCACCACGAATAGCCTCGTTAATTCGTGGGGCTGAAACCACTAAACCATCAAGCACGATTGCAACTTGATTCTGAGGCGCAGCAAGTGAAGTAACGCGGGCTGTTTGATCACCGAAAGCTTTAGTTCCTTCTCCATTGAAAGTTAAGGAGACGAACCAATTGCCACCGGTAGTTGTGTCTACCGCGGCTGTTGCTTTGGACACTTGACGACCAAGGACTTCAGCCGCCGCTAAAATATATTTCTTTCCGCCGTCACGGGAACATGCCAAAATTATTTCGGAAGCCTTGTCACTGCCAGTACCTTGCCTATTTGCAGCAACAGTACAGTCAAGAGCGGCGTATGCAGCATTTTGTGCTGCGGTTACTCCAGCAGGCGGAGTAGCTACAGTTGTTGTTTCGGATGATGTAGACCCGGCACTTTCCGCCAGCACCTGACGAAAACGAAGTTCGGCAGTTTGACCTACTAGTTCAACAACACGTCGACCGCTGTCACCCGGAACACTAATCACGATTTGACGATTTGTTCCGGAACCTTGCGAAGCCACTTCACTCTCGGCTACACCCAACGAATTTACGCGCTGACGAATAATCGAAACCGCTTGATCGATAGCCTCAGAAGTAACTTTTCCAGTTTCTCCAGATCCGAGGCGAGGCTGCAGTGTGACGCTGGTTCCGCCTCGCAAATCTAGACCTAGACGTACTGAGTTTGCTCCTTGGATAAACACGGCTGCAATTAGTAAGACGAAAACCCCAGCTAAGTTTGCAAGAATACGAGCTGGCCGGCCAGAGTTTTTTACTTGGTTAGTAGGTGATGACATAAGAGCAGAGTCTAGGCGTCATTTGGCGGTGTGTCGAAAAGCGAGGCTAGCGCCGCAGGAGGAGTTTTGCCTAAGTGCGACCACCCCAATGGAGTAGCTACTCGGCCGCGCGGTGTGCGCGCCATAAATCCATTCCGAACTAAAAAAGGCTCGGCTACGGACTCAACGGTTTCAGTCTCTTCGCCCACCGCTATCGCCAAAGTTGAAAGACCTACTGGCCCACCCCCAAAGCGTTCAATAAGGGCCGTTAGAACTGATCGATCGAGCCTATCGAGTCCAGCCACATCAACTTCATACATTTCCAGCGCGGCATTCGCATGAACAAGCGAAAGTTGATTCGCACCTTTTACTTGCGCGTAGTCTCGAACCCGTCGAAGTAAGCGATTAGCGATGCGTGGAGTTCCACGCGAGCGACTTGCAATCTGCTCAATCGCTTTTGCTTCGATAGTTAAACCAAGTAACGAGGCGGAGCGAGCAATCACTTGAGCTAATTCTGATTCGGCGTAGAAATCAAGTTGAGCAGTGAAACCAAATCGATCACGAAGTGGACTTGGCAATAAACCAGCACGAGTCGTTGCGCCAACTAACGTGAATCTCGGTAAGTCCAAAGGAATTGCAGTAGCACCCGGACCTTTTCCAACGACTATGTCTACGCGGAAATCTTCCATTGCTAAATATAAAAGTTCTTCAGCTGGGCGTGGGAGTCGATGAATTTCATCGATGAAAAGAATTTCACCTTCAACTAATGAAGAAAGAATCGAAGCTAAATCACCAGCATGCGTTATTGCAGGGCCAGAGGAAATTCGAATTGGTGCGCCCATCTCGGCCGCCAAAATTAACGCTAGGGTCGTTTTTCCTAATCCTGGTGGCCCACTGAGCAAAATATGATCGGCGCTAGTCCCGCGATGTTTTGCTGCACTTAACAAAACATCGATCTGTTGTCGCACCCGTTCCTGTCCGATAAATTCTTGTAGATCTTTCGGACGAAGTGCACCTTCGGCTGCCGACTCATCGAGCCCAGCAATTGGTGAAATCAATCGATCGTTATTTTCCATCACTTACGCCCGCCGCTTTGTAGCGCGAGTTTTAACAACTCGCTTAACTCTAACTTTTCTGGTTCGACACCATTGCTCTGCAATTCAGAAACAATTGTTGTTATCGCTCGATCAGAATCTTTAGGCGCAAAACCAAGTGAAATCAGGGCATTTGTTAACTGCTCACGCCAAATCGGCTGGTGTGAAGTAATTCGCGCGCCATCGGAAAGGTCTGAAAGCTTCCCTTTTAATTCGAGAATTAATCGTTGTGCCCCCTTGCGTCCGATCCCAGGCACTCGCTCAATAGCTGCAATGTTTTCCGAAGCTATCGCAGTCGCAAGTTCTTCCGGCGAGAGTGAACCAAGAATTGCGAGCGCGACTTTCGGCCCGATTCCGCTCACAGTTTGAACTTGCTCAAATAGTTGTTTTGATTCTGCGGTTAGAAAACCAAATAGCGTTAATGAATCTTCGCGGACTACTAGCGAAGTATGAAAAGTAACCACAGTTCCCAAATTCAAGTGTGCTACAGAACTCTGAGTTAAATTTACCGAGAGTCCAACTCCCCCGACCTCAATGACCGCACGGTCAAGACTGATGGATTTGATCTCACCAGTTAATGTCGCGATCATTACTTTTTACTTCCTAACTTCAATTGTGCTAATCGAATCTTCTCATTAGTAAGAGCAGTTGCAATTTTCGAATTACCAGCGCCTCGCCAGATATGGCAGATCGCTAACGCTAACGCGTCGGCGCTATCAGCAGGCTTTGGAGCCTCATCTAATTTCAAAATATCTAAGACCATTTTGCCTACTTGCGCTTTGTTTGCTCGGCCAGATCCCGTGACTGCAGCCTTAACTTCACTTGGTGTGTGCATGACAACTTTCACATTGTTCCGAGCCGCTAACAGAAGTGCGATTCCGGCAGCTTGGGCTGTTCCCATGACTGTACGTAAGTTATGTTGCGAAAATACGCGTTCGATCGCAATTACATCCGGCTGAAATTCGGTGATCCAGAGCTGAATTTCGCGTTCTAATTGAAGAAGTCGCGCTTCGGTTGGATCTTGGGACGAGGTCAAAATTACGCCAACTGAAACCATTTGGAGTGGAGTTCCAACGGCCCCTTCGACCACGCCGATTCCACAGCGGGTCAAACCTGGATCAATGCCTAGAACTCTCACCGGCCAAGCCTAGATAGCGAGCGGGAATACTTAAGTCAGGCTCGCCATTACCTCGTCGGAAACATCAAAGTTACTAAACACATTTTGCACATCATCTAGTTCTTCGATTGCATCGATTAGTTCGAAAACTTTCGTGGCACCGTCGGCGTCAAGTGGGATTGTCATTGACGGTAAGAATGAAGAATCTGCTGATTCATAATCAATACCGGCAGTTTGCAACGCTGTACGGACTGCAACGAGATCACTTGCCTCACAAACAACCTCGAACGATTCGCCCAAATCATTTACTTCCTCGGCGCCTGCATCTAGAACTGCTTCCAAAACTGAATCTTCAGTTAACTGGCCATTCTTGTTAACAATAATTACCCCTTTACGATTAAAGAGGTACGAAACCGAACCAGGATCGGCCATGCTTCCACCGTTACGAGTAACAGCGACTCGAACTTCGGAAGCAGCTCGGTTGCGATTATCTGATAAACATTCAATCATGATGGCAACTCCATTAGGGCCGTAACCTTCGTACATAATCGTTTGCCAATCAGCGCCACCTGACTCAAGTCCGGCACCACGTTTGACTGCGCGTTCGATGTTATCTGCCGGCATTGAATTCTTTTTTGCCTTTGCTATAGCATCGAAGAGTGTTGGATTTCCGTCAACATCGGGGCCACCGTTTCGCGAAGCAACTTCAATTGCCTTGATCAACTTCGCAAAGTTTTTTGCACGACGACTATCGATCACCGCTTTCTTATGCTTAGTCGTTGCCCACTTGGAATGGCCGGACATGATCTACCCCCTAGAATTTCATCGAGCTGGTCGATGAAAGTTATGCAACTACTTTACCGCAGCCTTCTCCAAGGCTGGGCGTGCGACGGATTCGATAAAAAAACGATGAATTCGGTTGTCGCCAGTTAATTCCGGATGAAAACTTGTAGCTAACAATGCTCCCTGCCGAACAGCTACCGCATGTTCATAAGTTGCTAGAACTTCTACGGTCGGGCCAACTGATTCAACCCAAGGGGCGCGAATAAATACAGCACGTATCGGTGGACTAGTAATTCCGTTGAACGCTAAGTCAGTTTCGAAGGAGTCAACTTGACGACCGAACGCATTGCGACGAACAGTTATGTCTAACCCACCAAAAGTTTCCTGCCCACTTGCAGCATCTAAAACTCGGTCGGCTAATAAAATCATTCCGGCGCAGGACCCATACACGGGCATTCCAGAACCGATCCTTGCTTTCAGCGGTTCTAAAAGTCCAAAACTGCGAGCCAAGTTGGCAATTGCGGTTGATTCGCCCCCCGGAAGTACTAATGCATCAACTGCCGTTAGTTCAGAGGGACGTCGAACAATTATCGCTTGAACGCCACACTCTTCAAGCGCGAACAAGTGCTCACGAAAATCGCCTTGCAGCGCTAGAACACCTACACGCATTTGCGAAAGACCTAAATTACCAACCGCGTTCGGCTAAGCGATGAGCGACTGGAAGGTCGGCAACATTTATTCCAACCATCGCATCACCTAAGCCGCGTGAAACATCGGCTAAAACCTTTGGATCATCGTGGAAAGTGGTTGCCTTTACGCATGCCGCTGCACGCAATGCAGGATCGCCTGACTTGAAAATACCAGAACCAATAAAAACACCATCGGCACCCATTTGCATCATCAAGGCAGCATCGGCTGGAGTCGCGATTCCGCCTGCAGTGAAAAGTACAACCGGAAGTTTTCCGGTTTGGGCTACTTCCTTAACTAGATCGTATGGTGCTTGCATATTTTTCGCTGCAACATAAAGTTCATCTTCGCGAAGTGAAGTTAAACGACGAATCTCGCTACCGATAGAGCGCATATGTGTCATTGCGTTGGAAACATCGCCAGTGCCTGCTTCGCCCTTTGAGCGGATCATCGCCGCACCTTCATTAATTCGACGAAGAGCTTCTCCAAGATTCGTTGCACCGCACACAAACGGAACGGTGAAGTTCCACTTATCAATATGGTTTTCGTAGTCTGTCGGTGTTAAAACTTCGGATTCATCGATGTAATCAACGCCTAGACTTTGCAAAATCTGCGCCTCAACAAAATGGCCGATCCGAGCCTTAGCCATAACTGGAATGGATACCGCAGCTTTAATTTTTTCAATCATGTCAGGATCAGACATACGAGCTACGCCGCCTTGGGCGCGAATGTCAGCTGGAACGCGCTCGAGTGCCATGACTGCGACAGCGCCTGCGGCCTCGGCAATCTTCGCTTGCTCTGCATTGACTACTTCCATGATGACGCCGCCCTTTAGCATCTCGGCCATGCCGCGCTTTACTCGTGCTGTTCCAACGTTCTGGCTCATGCCGGTACTCCTAGTTAGTTTTTCCGACGAGCTTTAGGCTCGTGATCAGGGTGCTTACTCTACTTTGAAACTCTGATTTCTGGCGCCTCGAACTCCAGCACAGGCTCAACTCAAACGGTTTCGCTCAAAGAAACAAACGAAATCGACGGTTAGATAGCCTCGGCTTCAAACTCATATGTGACCGGTAGCGGCGCCGTGCCGGCTAATCGAAAAAGTCGAAACACAACTTTCTTTCGAATTAATTGAGTTCGCGTTACAGCTTCTACGTGAATTGCAATTGCCACCTTAATTTTGTCAGTTAACTGATCAAGTTCATCGAGCAAAACTTGATCAGTCCTATTCAAAACGCTCTCTCGTTCGGAAAGCATCATCCCCAAAGCACCAGATAAAACAGTTTCGGCGCTGGATCGATCCTCAATTTCTGCACCTCTTGCCTGATAGGCACTGGCAGTCAGCAACAATGAAGTTGCGGGGTCAGCAATAGCACTACGGGCAATCTCTAAAGCGATTGCGGCTCTTCGCTGTAACAGCGAATCCAAAGTCGCCCAACTAGTTTCGACTCGGTGATGCAATCTATCCAAGCGACTTGCCGAAAAACTTAGATACCAAAAGATTATGAGAGCAGTTGATGCATACAAAATAAAAGTTTTCATGACTAATCTCTTCCTAGCAGTCGAGTCCAAGATCGGTTCTCAGATGACAGAGTTACTTTCTGACCTTTAACCATGGCGAGCTCGTAAACTTCGAATATTTCCTCACCAACTTGAGACCAATCAAATCTTTGGGCGTGGGAAGCTCCTGCAACCGAAAGTGTGTTTCGTTTTGATTCATCGCGCAATAAATCGATGATTATTTTGGCCAAGTCTTCCGAGTTTTCTGATTCAAAGAGCGCTCCATACTTACCATTTCCAAGAACATCAGCAAAAGCTGGAATATCGCTGGCGACTACTGCTGCCCCGCCGGCCATGGCTTCAGCCAAAATAATTCCGAAAGATTCCCCGCCCGTGTTTGGAGCAATGTAGAGCGAGATGCTTGCTAGAAAATCCGCCTTTTGGGTCTCGCTAATCTTGCCAAGGAACTCGATTCGGTTGCGCAACTCGGGATTTACCTTTGCTAATACTTCTTCGCTATCCCCTGGTCCGGCGATCAACACTCTAATATCTGGAATAAACCTAGAAATGATTGGTAGCGCATTGAGTAATACTGGTAGCCCTTTTCGATCCTCTTCAAAACGCCCAAGAAAGCCTATGGTGTTGCCTTGCCATTGCAGATGTGGGGTTCCATCTCGATAATTATCCGCATAAATTCCGTTTGGAATAACTATTGCATCAGTCTCCAAATGTGCTGTGAGAGTTAAGCGGGCGGCTTCACTTACAGCGATGCGCGCTGAAAGTTTTTCAATGACTGGTTCTAAAATCGGACCTACTGCCACGATTGCCTTTTGGTATTTAGATGCCGCATGAAAAGTTCCGACCATTGCGCCCTCGGCAGCCCAACATGCTAATAATGACAACGACGGTATCGCTGGTTCGTGCAAATGCAGCAAATCAAAGTCACCTTCGTTAATCCAATTTCGAACGCGACTATTTGCTACAACGCCAAATAAAACTCGAGCTACGGCTCCGTTATACGGGATCGAAACTGCACGTCCAGCACTGACCACATACTCTGGTAACTCATCAGTTTCTGAAGCTGGTGCTAAAACTTCAACATGATGCCCATTCGCGATCAAAAACTCGGCTAAATCGCGAATGTGATTTTGCACGCCACCAGGAACGTCCCAACTATATGGGCAAACAATTCCAATGCGCAGTGGCCGCTTGATCATGACCGCTCCACGAAGTCACCATCAACCCAGATACGTTGCAACATATGCCAATCTTCTGGATGTTCTGCAATCCCATCGGCAAAATTATTCGCACATAATTGGACTGTCTGCTTTATGCGATCTGCCTCAATTTCCGATGTCGGAATTTCAACTTTGCGGAAATCAATGTGAATTCCAGTTTCGGTATATGAAACAAATGCGGTCAACAAGTCAGCGCCGGTTCTGATTGCTAAAAGAGCAGGCCCAGCTGGCATGCGAGCAGGTCCATTAAAGAAGTTCACTTCAATTCCGCTTTTCGATAAGTCACGATCAGCAACCAGTGCAACTAATTTTCCTTCACGCAGCCGTGTAGCCAAAGTTCCCATTACACGTCCGTCGAGAGGTAACGCTTCCATACCTATTGCTTGGCGATATTCCAAGAATTTGCGAAATAAACGTTCTGGCTTGAGCCGTTCGACAACGGTAACAAGTGGGATTCCCTGACTACAAAAAAATGAACCAGCGTGATCCCAATTTCCAGCATGCGGGAGCGCAACTATTACGCCTCGTTTATTGCGCAATGGTTCGAGCAATAAATCAACATCATTAACTGTTACCGTACTTTGAATTCGTTTGGTATCCCAATCTGGCGAGCGAAAAGTATCGCACCAGTAACGCAAATAAGAACGCATTCCTTGTTCGGCCAGAGAACGCAGTTGCGTCTCGGAAAATTCAGGTTTTACTCTAGCCAAGTTGCTTACGAGTCTTTGAAAACTTTTCCCATTTCTAGAACTTACGCGGTCGGCAACAAATGAAAAAAATTGATAAGCGCTTCGCTCCGGTAACCAGCGAACTATTCGCCAGCCAACAAAGTAGGCACCCGCTACTAAGTCATCAGATTTCATTGCTTAGTTGCTTTCCGAACTATTCGCATTCGTTCTAAGACGGTATACGAACTGGCAACTGCCAAGAACCAGATTCCAATTGGCAAAACATACTTAATGCCAAGACCTGTCAGCCCTATTGCTGTTAAAAGAATAATTAGTCGTTCTGTTCGTTCGGCGAAACCACCCTTGCATTCGATCTGCAAACTTTCGGCTTTAGCGCGAATATAGGAAACTAAGAACCCAGCAACGATTGAAACCAAAAGAACATATGAGAGTGGATCATCCTTCTGCGCAAGATAAACGAGTAAACCTGCTGCAATTGCCGAATCAGTAACTCGATCTATCGTTGAATCTAGGAAACCACCCCAACGACTGGGCCCATTTTCGGAGAGTCTGGCCATAGTTCCGTCAAATAAATCGCTCAGGGCTAACAAACAAATAGCAATAGTTCCGCCAAATAGATGCCCGGTTGGATATGCGATGAGACCAGTAGCTACAACTCCAATGGCACCGATTGCAGTGACTGAATTTGGAGTCAATCCGATTCGCAGCATGCCTTTCGCGGTGGGCGAGATTATGCGCACCACCGCCGGCTTAAAAATGTCACTAATCATTGGTTCCCATCGTAGGCTGTGAACATGACTTCAACGAACTTACGCGTCCATATATATGGTCACGAAAGTGCCTTTTTATCGGAGGTAGCCGCCCAGTTTGGCGGTACGGTTAAAACTGAGGTTGATTTTGATTCAGACCTAGCGATATTTGCCGTTAATCCAAATACCGGAATCTCCCCAGAAGCTATCTCGATTTGGCAGTCCCTCGACGACTATCTACCACCACGGTTAATTGTGGTGACCGGACTTACGGGCGATGACGGTGATTTTGATGATGCCGTCATGCTAGTTAATCGTGTTTTCGATCAGTGCGTAACTCCTTTTTTGGTTCTACACGACGACGCAGGAGCACCTTGTGCGCTTATCTCACTCAGCGATTTGAAAATCAATAATTATCAAAGTGGTTCGTCCGAAACTATTGAGAGTGCCGATGAACACAAAACATTAGTGAGTGAATTTCGCGATGAATATTTGCTAGCGATTGATCAAATGGGTAATGATGCTTTTGCCGCCGGCTTGCTTTTCCCAGCGATCCCCTTGGATTTCAACTCTGGTTTAGGAATCACCGAAGTGAGAAGTTATATAGCTCAACTTTAAATTACCAAGCCGCGGCGATTAGGTCGCGTGACTGCCTTAACAATTGAGGCAAGACTTTTGTTTGACCAATTATCGGCATAAAGTTCGCATCTCCCGACCAACGCGGAACTATGTGCTGATGAATATGCGCTGCTACTCCGGCACCTGATATTGCACCTTGATTCATACCTAAATTAAAACCCGCTGGCGCACTCACCTTTCTAAGCGTGGTCATCGCGTGTGAGGTTAATTCCAAGATCTCAATTCTTTCTGAATCAGTTAGATCAGTGAGATCAGCAACGTGACGGTTTGCGCAAACCAATAAGTGACCTGCGTTGTAGGGGTAAAGATTCATAACTACATAAGCTTCTTTTCCCCGAGCAACAATGAGTGCCTCTTCATCACTTAAAGTTGGAATTCGACAGAACGGACATTCGATATCGTTTCCAGGTAATGGTCGATTGTCCCCATTTAGATATTCCATTCGATGAGGCGCCCACAACCGTTGCCAAGTATCAGGAATACCTGCTCCGCCTACGATCTCACTCATCTTTAGACTTGGGTTCGCTCAGCGACAGATTTCTTTATCTCGGCTATTGCCTCAGCAACTGGAATTCCATTCTTCTGCTCACCATTGCGATAACGGAATGACACCGCACCAGCATTCTGGTCTTCCTCGCCCGCAATTACCATAAAAGGAATCTTTGCCATCTGAGCATTACGAACTTTCTTCTGCATACGATCATCAGATGCATCAAGTTCTACTCTTAAACCAGCTATGCGCATTTGCTCGATTACATCGGCGAGATAAGGAGTAAATGCCTCGGCCACTGGAATTCCAATTGCTTGTACTGGAGCTAACCACGGTGGGAAAGCGCCAGCATAATGTTCAGTGAGTACACCGAAGAATCTTTCAATCGATCCGAATAATGCCCGATGAATCATTACTGGTCGTGATCGTGAACCGTCACTATCTGTATATTCCAAT
>Ga0114964_10002438_pt1 | contig 12951 bp, 5 predicted proteins | sample C_131016_MF_Meta_FD_92638 | JGI IMG/M metagenome (GOLD analysis project Ga0114964, IMG submission 92638) | Freshwater microbial communities from Lake Croche, Canada to study carbon cycling - C_131016_MF_MetaG | ecosystem: Environmental > Aquatic > Freshwater > Lake | place: Lake Croche, Canada... | reverse complement strand
GAGGCCGTTGTGGAAAGCCGTAGCGGATGGGTAACAACGACAGGGCAAGCCATGGGCCGCAGGCGAGACCGCAGAGGGTATCGCCCAGCACTCGCGCCTTCAAAAATCAGGGCTCTCTCCGCTATTTCAAATGGGTGAATCTGCTGGACCGAAAGCGATCAGCACCTAGCCCTGTGGTTCCGAAAAGGATTTAGAAAAACCAACAAGGGATTCCATATTTTTCTCTGTCTTCCCTCTTACCCACTCGTAATAGCGGAGAGCCGAAAAAACTTTCCTCAAAAAACCCCAACGACCATGAACCTCTGAGCCTTTGGGAATCTCCGTGGCCGGCGGGGGAATCCCTGCGGCTTCATGCCCAAAATAACTGAACCAACACAGATGACTTACATGGAATATCCCTTGTGTGAACCATAAAAACATTGAATGGTTAATGGGAGTTCAGAATATGAAATCAAGGAGTCAAAGCAACATAGCCGAAGCAAGCCCCGTGGGATCAGGGATCAGCCCCTCATCTCCGACTGCCGGTTTTGATGGCGCTGGGACGGGTGCCGTTTGCGGGCTGTTTCCCCGGTGCGGCATTTTTCGGGGGAGCGGGGGCTTTTCGCTGGTGGAAGTCACCATTGCCATTGGGATTGTTTCCTTTGCTTTTTTGACGATGCTCGGGCTGATCCCGACCGGGCTGAAGACGTTTCGCAGCGCGATTGACACTTCGGTGGGCGGCCAGATCTTCCAGCGCGTGATCAACGAGGCCCAGCAGACGGATTTTGACACGCTGGTGGGGAGCGATCCGGCAGTCCGCTACTTTGATGATCAAGGCAACGAATTGGATTCAAGTCTTGCAGGCCGGGCGATTTACCAAGTGAACACCCGGATCCTGCCCAGCACCGCGCTGACCACCACGGGCGCAGCGGCCTCAAATGCCAGCGTTGCAACGATCACCGTGCAGATCGCGAAGAATCCCGGCAATATCCCCCTGACCAAGGTGTCCAGCCTCTGGACTACGAATTCCGGGGTTTCGCTCCTGACCCACTGGACACTGGTCGCCCGAAACAAGTAAATTTTTCCGTGAAGGGAGCCCCTCCATACGCGCGATGCGCTTTCACCCTCGTGGAGGTGCTGCTCTCGATGGCCGTTCTGGCGGTGCTGGTGGTTGTGCTGGCCTCGATCCTGAACCAGACGACCACGGCCTGGCGATCGGCCCGGGGCAAGATCGAGGAATTCCGACAGGCGCGCGACGGCTTCGAGTCGATGAGCCGGAAAATCAGCCAGAGCACGCTGAACACGTATTGGGACTACCTCGATGCGAACAGCGCGACCAGGACGACTAACAACAGCAGCACCTTTGTCCCGGCGCGCTATGCGCGCCAGTCGGAGCTTCGGTTCATCAGCGGCCCCGCATTGGCCGGCACCGCCACGGGCGTGACTCCACGCCCCACGCACTCCATCTTCTTTGTGGCTCCGCTTGGCGAGGTGGAAAATCTGGCCTACAGCGGACTCCAAAACCTGCTCAATACCTGGGGCTACTATGTCGAGTATGCGGATGACAGCAAGCTGCGCCCCAATTTCGTGACGATTCCCACCAAGAGCAGGTTCCGTCTCATGGAGCTCATGCAGCCGTCGGAGGCAATGACGCTTTATAAGTATACCTCCGGCAGCTCGACTTACGCTGGCAAAGAGTGGTTCACGGACGCCCTTGATCCTTCTTCTGCAGTTCCTCCGTCACAAGCATCTCCCCCGGTGCACGTCCTTGCGGAAAATGTGATCGCTCTCGTGCTCCTGCCCAAGTTGACGCCACAGGAAGATTCCACCGGCACGCTGCTCTCCCCCGCATACAGCTATGATTCCACGGTCAAGCGCGCCACCGCGGCCATCAATTCCAAAAACCAGCTTCCCCCGGTGGTTCAGATCACGATGGTCGCCATCGACGAGACTTCCGCCAACCGGCTGACCGCAGCCGACAATACCGCGCTCCAGACGAAGCTGGGCACGCTTTTTACCAATGCCACCCAGTATGCAGCCGACCTCGCCACGCTGGAAAAATATCTGGTGGACAAGAGGATTAACTACAGGATCTTTACCACAAACGTCAGCATCAAAGGAGCGAAATGGAGCCGAGAACAAGTCAACTAAGCCATAAGGCGGCGCAAGAGGCCCGCAAATCACGCAAATCCCTGCGAATGGGAGGGGCTTCCAGCAGGAGAGGAATAGCTGCTTTTTTCCGGGTAGCCATTCCCGGTCTTTCTCGTTTTATTCGCGTTCCTTCGCGTGATTCGCGGGCAAAATCCGGATCCGGGCTAACCGGTCCAAGACTCCTGCCTTCAGCCTCCCGGAGCGGGGCCGCGCTGGTGATTGTCCTCGGGTTTCTCGTCCTCATCACGGTCGTCACCGTCGCCTTTTTGACCAGCGTCTCCACGGAGAATTCCACGGCTTCCATCGCGGCCGCCGGGGCAACCGGGCGCGAGATGGCGGATGCCAGCGTGCAGTTGGTGATGGGCCAGATCCGGGAGGCCACCTCACTGGGCCGGAACGTGGCCTGGGCCTCGCAGCCGGGCATGATCCGCACCTACGGCTCCGGGGTTGCGGGCAGCTACACCGCGTCATCCACCCCGCTGGCCTACTACAAGCTCTACAGCTCGGATAACATGATCGTCGATTCTGCATCCATCAGCAGCTTCGTTCCCGCGAGCGACGCTCCGAAAGGGTGGGAGAGCAATCCGGCTGTCTTTACCGACTTGAACGCGCCAGTGACCAGCTTCTTGACCAGCTCCTCGAACATCACCAGTTACCCGATTATCGACCCCAGAGCCACCAATATCCCATCCGGCAAGTCCGATTCCATGGTCGAAGGCTTTTCCATCAACGCCACGAACACCCCCATCGCCACCGTATCGACGACAAACCCGAACCCCAACCCCGCCCCCATGCCTGTCAAATGGATCTACGTTTTGCGCGACGGCACCCAGACCGCACCGGCCGGGAGTAACAGCACGGGAAACATCGCCGATTTTTCCACCGCCCCCACTGGCAAAAAGCCGACCGCCGCCAACCCGATCGTCGGCCGCATCGCGTTCTGGACCGACGACGAGACCTGCAAGCTCAACCTGAACACCGCGTGCGGTGGCACCCCATGGGACCCGCCGATGTTCACCGCGACGATGGACATGCAGTTCTCGCGCTGTGGGCCGGCCAAGAACGAGTTTACCCGCTATCCCGGGCACCCGGCAACCATCAGCCTCTTGCCTGTCTTTTGGAGTTTCAGCGACCTCACTCAGCCACAGGTCAGTTTATTTCCAAAGATGACGTTGAAGACCAAAACATCCGGGACCTCCGAGGTGTCTGACTGGCTGGTTGCTTGCGACTACACAGGAAGAACCAACCTGCAGAGCTTTCAGAGCAATTCGCTAGTGCTGAGTCCGCGCAACATGCTGGGAGGTTCCAACCTGGGGCTATCGGCTACAGCCGGTTGCGGTGTAACGAACGTTCCGCTAAACTTAATGGACACAGACCGCCTCTACGCATCCGTGGACGAAGCAATATTCGGAATTCCGGGCACCAACGCACGCCCCGCCAACTCCTTCTCGCCTGCGATGACCGCCGCCGACGTAAACAAATTGCGGTTTTTTCTCACGGCGAGCAGCCGGGCCCCGGAAGTGAACATGTTTAATCTGCCGAAGGTGACCATGTGGCCGGAACCCGACACGCAAAAGATGGTTGCCAACTCATATTCTCCAGGTGGAAGCAATACCCGATCGGCCGTTGATCAACTCATCGCCTTTTGTTCGACCTTAAACACGAAGGCTTACTATTTCACAAGATACGATGCAACATCTTCCATAAACGACTTTGCGAGCGGATCGAGAAATCTGATCCTCTACGATTACCTTAACGGGCTGTTTCAAAAAAGCATTCCCGGCTTCGGTGGAACAATCGACGGACAAGCAGGGCGTAACGGCAGCCAGATTCTCACCCTCGCCGTCGATTATATCCGCAGTGACATCAACCTGTTGGACCCCAGCGGAGGGGATGATTTCTCCATGACGCTCAGCAATCGCTTCAAGTATGCCTACACGACCCCTCCACAAGCCGCCACCGCGAATTATGCAATGCGAGAGATCGGCACGGGGCAGGTTGTTCCTGCTCTGATGCCCAATGGAACAAAAGGGATAGGTCGCTTCCCAACTGTTCAAAGCGCCAATCTCATGTTCATCGCCAGGCGGGCGAACCAACCGCCGGTGGAGGTTGACTCCACAAATACCCCGACTTCGCCTCTCAAGATCAACCCCATGCACCCATGGAGGAAAGCGCCGGCAACCAACGCTACAATCAATGCATCAACCACGAATGTTGTCGCGGCCATGCAATATAGCCAGCACCCCGGAATGCCATATTGTGGCGATGCGCTCACAGCAACCAACGGACCGTTTAAGACCAACCCTGCGTATTCGCCTGCGACTCTGGTGCTTGCCCCCTACGAAACCCAAATGGAGGTGATCTTCTTTATTGATCCCGTCAATGTCGGCGTGGGACAGGTCGGGTTAAGCTGCGACTACCGGATTGAGGTGGATGGGCTGAGAAATTTCCAGATCAGAAATCGAACCGGTGTTTATCAAAGCCTGTTTCCGAATGTTTCGGATGGGACGTCCGAGGTGGCTCAGTTTGATAACAACCCCCCCACCATGAATAATGCCCCCCCCGGGGACTGGGACACCAGATTTGGCGGCGATACCACCTACGATATCGGGAAGGAAATGCATACGATTCTCCGATGGTCGGGCGGCACGAACCGGAGCAAGCTGAATTTTTGGACAGGCGGAGCAACGAGCGATTTGATCGTTGGAACCAACAGCAGCGGTGGAGGCGTGGCGAACGCGAATACTTATGGCCAGGCGTTCGATTTCAAAGGTGGCGATGTCACGATTCGGATTTACCCGCCTACAGGAACAACGCCGGTCCAAACGCTGACAATCAATTTTCCAAATTCGACGAATGGGTTTCCCACACCGAGGCTGATCGGGATAAAGCCAGTCCTTTATCAAGATTATCAACAGCCAACAAATCAAACTGCACCCTATTTAGACGAAACTGGAGCAAATATCTCAGCTGAACTTCTGAGCTTCGATTCAGCTTCCGCCTCCGCCAGCGATCTCAGAAAATCGCGCTTGGGTTACAGCAGCAGCCGAAACAGCATCATAAACAAACTCGAGACCGGGGAGCCTTGCTACCATTTCACAATCCCTGAGTCAGCTGACACGACCGACACGCATGGACGCTACAAATTCACAGTCGACACCGTGCGGTCGGTCGAATGTAAATATGGAGACACAAGGCTCGTCGCGGCGCTCGCCAATGTGCCAGCCAGTTTTTTCACACCTCATAAGTTTTATTTCGACAACTTGGGGAGTTATACGCAAGCCACCGGATTCTGGTCCCAGCCTTGGGCGCGGTCCGCCCACACATTGCGGCGAAGCGGTGCGGATCGATACCCTCAAGCTTACAATGGGGCCACAACGGGCGCAACGCTGCAACCGCTCGCTGATTTTCTGAATACAGCCAACACGACCCTTTCCTACTATGGCGAATGGGGAAACCCGACTGGGGCGCTACCCCAGACAAAGACGATCGCATCATCTTTGAATTTATATGATAGTTCAGTTAATGCTAAGGTGCAATATTGTAACTACTGGCCCCACACGACGAGCAGTGTCGATTTCACCAATTCTGGATTTCTCGCCATCTGGAACAAGGGTGGTGATTTCGACAACGGGCCTGCGGATGCTGTAGATGGCCCCTATATCAATAAGCCAAACGAAGGGAAAACCGTAGTAACGAACTCATATTATAATTGGTATAACCCCGACTTCCAGTTAGGTGCTACACCGCCCACAGCAGGTTTCTTCAGTCCTAATCGCCAGATTCCATCCTCGGCGATGTTTGGTTCGCTGCCGCGCGGGATCAACCCTGCGGATCCCTTCGCCACTCTCAACTCGGCCTGGCAGACGCTTCTGTTCTGCCCGAATCCTAACAGCAAAGATGCAGCGACCAGCGCTTCTCACGCCGGAATGGATCAGGTGAGTTTGGGAGGCGCTTCTCCACTCTCCGGCAAGGCGCCGGACTACCTGCTTCTCGACTTCTTCCACATGCCGGTGGTAGAGCCCTATGCGATCAGTGAGCCGTTTTCAACGGCCGGCAAGGTGAACATGAACTTCCAGATCGCCCCCTTCACCTATATCAACCGTGACACGGCTTTGCGCGGGGTTCTGGCCTCGACATTGTTAACCGCTGTGCCTGACAAACGGATTCGGCTGTACAAGAACAGATACTTCAATGACTACTCCACGCAAGCCACAAGCAGCGGTTCGTGGTATTTCCGTTACCCGATCCATGCTGGCGAGACGCTCAAGCAGTTCCAATACCGGTTCGATCAAGGGGACATCTTCCGCTCCGCATCCGAAATCTGCTCGATGTTCCTCTACCCGGCCAAGCAACCCGCCACTCCCACCGACGTCAAGACGGCTTTAGTCACCGATTCGGCGGGTAGCACGGCCAACATCAAGGGTTGGTGGTATAACGGACAAGGGGGCGAGCGGAAGTCGCTGACGGGTGACAACATGAGGGAGCGTCCCTATGCGCTGCTCTATCCGCTGCTCACGACGAAGTCCAACACCTACACCGTGCATTTCCGCGCGCAGGTGCTGAAAAAGATCCCGGGCACAGACGTGGCTCAGTGGGTGGAGAACAAAGACGTCGTCGCGAGCGAGTTTCGAGGATCTTCGCTGATCGAGCGCTACATCGATCCCAGCGACCCGAACCTGCCCGACTTTGCGACGACTCCCGACGCCACGCTGGACAATTATTACAAGTTCCGTGTCGTGAGCACAAAGAAGTTTACCGCAGAATGAGAACGCACCGCGGATTTTCGCTCACAGAGCTCCTGATCGTTATCGCAATCATTGCGTTGCTATCCTCCCTGCTCCTGCCGGCGATCAGTTCGATGATGCGGGGCAAAGAACTGACACGCGCCGGTGACAGGCTCGTGTCTCTATTGAGCCTTGCCCGCCAAACCGCGATTGCAAAAAATCACTCGATCGAAATCCGGTTCTATCAGTTCGGCGATCCGGAAGTGCCCGGAGAGTCAGCCGCCACTCCTTCCTCAGGAAAATACCGGGCAATCCAATCCTTCGACATCGACGACAGCGGAAAGGCGACCCCGATCGGCAAGTGTGAGATCACGCCACCCACCATCATCATGGATTCGGGGGCCACGCTTTCAACGCTGCCGGGCCAATTGAACAATAAGACGAACTGGACGACTCTCCCCGACACCCGAGATCTGCAGGTAAAAATCCCCCGGGCCGGCACAAACTACAACTGCCGGGCGTTTTGCTTTCTTTCCGACGGATCGACGGGTCTCTCAAAAACAAATATGTCGTTCGTGACGCTTCATAACATTCTGGATGGCGATGCCCTCACCACAGTGCCCAAAAATTACATCACAGTTCAGATCGATCCCTTGAGCGGTTCCCTCAAGACATGGCAGCCTTGATTCCGGTTCCGCATCAACCGGGATTCGGATTTTGCCCGTGAAGAAAGCCCATGAACGCGAATCAAATGAGGGAGATAGATAAAAGTAGCCCGGAAGAAAGCCGCCAGCCATCTCCTGCTGGAAGCCCCTCCCGTTCGCGTTTTTTCGCGTAATTCGCGGGCCTCTTCTGCTTTTCGCTCACCGCTGGAAAAACCACTCCTGCGGGATCGGCTGCTTCTCCAGGCCCGGACCGGAGACGAGCAGTTCGGGAACCGTCCCGCCCCAGATGGTGTTTTCCCTCATCCCCGGGTGATTGAAGCGCTCGGCGGCATCGGTGCGGTAGTCGACATAGATCGCTTTGAAGGGATGCAGGCCTTTTTTGAGCGCCACGCTCCAGGTGCCGTAGCCGTGACGGGTCGTGGACGGATACCACTCGTTGAGGCTGCCGGTCGGAGGGTTGCCGGAGGATTCCTGGCCGACAAAGAGCCGAAGGGCGTATCCCGGCTCTGCTTTGGAGAGGATCAGCTCCTGCGGAGCGTAGAAGGTGTAGATGCCGTCCTCAGGCACCGCAAGGTAGCCGGAATAGGTCCAGCCGAAGGCTTTCTCCGCGTTGGGAGCGCAGCGTTCGAAGAGATTCTTGACCGTGAGAGTCTTCTGCGGCTGAACCCGCTGCGGGAAGAAGACCATGTCGCGCCAGTCCCCTTCGTAATACTCCGCCTTCAACCCTGGTGTGGCCTTGGGCTCTCCGAGCGGGGCCACGGCTTCCGCCGGTTTCTGGAGCGTGAAATAGGCCGAGGCGGTCACGGTGGCATGGGTGCCGGCCAGGTTTTCGGGCAGGCGCTCGAGTCCTTTCCTGAAGGCGCGGGCCTTCACCGTCACGGTGTTGTCGATCGTAAACGGTCCGGCATAGAGCGCCGACTGCAGATTGGGTTCGGTCCCATCCAGAGTGTAACGGATCTCCACCCCCCCGGTCGCGCAGCTCAGGCTCACCGGCTGCGGACCGTTGATGACATTGCAGGCCGGCTCGATTTTCACCGGGGCAATCGGGGTGAGGATGGCTGCACCGGGGCGCACTTTCCCCTTGTCGAGCGCAAACTCGAAGTCGGTCGCGGCCGGCTTCTTCCCTTGGAACTTCTCGCAGCCGAGCACGAGGCCGCCCGCATGAGAGCTCACCAGCAGCGCCTCGGCTTTCGCCGAAACATCCGCCACCTTCATCTCCGCCTCCCCCTCGAGCGCGGCCATGAAAGACAGGCTCTTCCCATTGGCAAGGGTGGCCTTGAATCCGCGGGTGGTCTTCCCGTCGCCCAGCGGCTCGGTCGAGACGACCTGCGGGCTGGCTCCCTTCGGCACCGCCTCGATGAGCGAAATGACCAGGTCATTGCCCGTGCTCTTCCAGCTGCCGCTGACCCGGAGGAAATCATAGAGCTTGTAGTTGAGCGTGTAGTCCTCCTTGATCGCCTCCCCATCGTTTCTTTGCGTGCTGAATTCCATCCGCGGCCCGAAATGGAGGATCGCCACGTTGGGCATCTCCGCGCCGGCGGTGATCACGCTCTGGCTGCCATTCGCATCGATCGCAATCGTCTCGGGCGTGAACGATTTTCCGCCAAAGCGCGGAGCCCGTTTGCCCTCGAACTGGCGGATCGGCACGACGGGCAGCTGCCAGTCCAGCGAGTATTGGTGAGGCTCGGCGCTCTTGAGGCGGTCAACCACAACCCAAAGCCCGGGATCCTTGATGAAGAAGATCTGGCGCTGATGGCTGATCCCGGTGATGACGCCACGGGCGCGCTCGGCCAGAAACTCGGCGCTGAAGGCACCTTTGTCATGGTGATCATCGGCAAACTCCCCATAGGGCCCGCTGTAAACACCTTCCGCGAAATCGAATTGCCCGCTGGAATGGGAGCGCCAATCCGCGGGCTGCGGATCGATGTAGGCAATGCCGAATCCCTTGTGATGCTTGAGGCCCGAGCTGTGGGCAACTCCCGCATGCTTGAACTGCTCCCAGCCATCCACGCGAACCGGGGAACGGTCGTAGGAGTAATTGCCGAAGTTGCCGGCCGTGAGCAGATCCTGTCCGGCCAGTGAGAGATAAAATCCGTTGTTGCCCTTGAGCCCCATCAGGGCGTGCCCGGCTGAGGGAAATGTCGAGGAGAAGAAATGGGCGTAGCCATCCTCCCGTCCCCATCCGGTGCGCATCATCCAGCTTCCGCTGTAGGGGAAGGCCGACATGGTGAACGAGGGTAATCCGGAGGCCGTGTTGCCGTGCAGCGTTTCGACAATGCGGCCGAGGTCGGGCGCCATGGAAAAGAGATCGAACTCCTCCCCGGTTCTCACGCCGGGGAACACGCGCTGGTCATTCCGGTTGCCGACCGGGTTCTGGCTCAGCTGGGTCATCATCTGCAGCAGGTAACGGCTCCGGGCCACAAGCAGGTCGCGCTGGCGCCGATCCCAGCTTGGGTCGGCCAAAACCTTCGCCCAGGAAAGCCGCTTGTTAATGTCGCCGCCGCGCTGGTTGTAGATGTCGCTGCCGCGCCAGTCGTACGCCAACTCGAGCGCCTCGCTGCAACTATCGAATCCGTGACGGTTATACCAAAGGGAGTGCTCGGTCTCCGCCCCGTCGGGCAGCCCCTGGATCACCGGGTAATTCTCGTGCCGGGCGCGGGCGCGGTTGAAGAGATATTCGGACGCTTTGAACTCATCCATGAGCAAGGCCGTTTGCATGAGCCCAACCATGGTGAGGGAGGTCCAGTTCTGCGGATTGCTTTCAAAATAGATCAGGGCTGCTGTGGGATAGACCCGGATCAGCTTGCCCAGGATCCGGGCCAGGGTATCGGCCGGGAAATCGGAGCCTCCCTGCGGGGAGCGGGCAATTCCGGCCAGCGTCTTGTAGAGAAGCGGGACCTGCCAGCCGTAGGCGTTTGTGTTATCGGGCAGATCGGTCGGGCGCACGGCCGCGTCGGCCGTCTCATGCATGGCCCAGTCATCGATGTAGTCGATCCATTTATCCAGGAAGCGCCTCTCGCCGGTCAGCATATAGGCTATTGCAAGCGGCTGGAATGTGGCAGGCCGCCAGGGGTTGGCCCCGCTGTTGAAACCCTGTCGGCTCGGCGGCAGCCAAACCGCGCCCGGCGCCATGGGAGACGCATCGGCAGCCAGCTTGCCCTGCATGATCTCCTCCGCCTTGGCGATCACCGTCTGCCGATCTGCCTCGGAGATCAGCCCCGCATACGGGTCGCACGATTTCTCCGAAAGACCGTATTGCGCGGGGTTGCGCAGCTTGGAGAAAAAATAGTCGCGCCAGGCATTGAGCGCCTCCACCGGCTTGTCGGCCTTGGCCAGGTCGGCAACGGACTGGAAGCCCTTGCGCGTTTTCAGATTGGAGCGCTGCAGGCCGGGGCCATCCAGCACCAGAAGATCCAAAAATTCGCGCGCCGTCTTCTCCATCTGCTCCGGGTTGTGCCGGGAAGCGAGCGCCGCCTGGCGTTGCTCGACCGAAACCGGATGTCCCACGGGGCGCAGGCGATAGCGATGGGGCGTCGGCTGATTGAGCCGATAGATCTCCCCGGTGTCCGCCGCAAGAGTGGCGGCCGTTTCCGCCTCCTTTTCCAGCGTCTTGAAATAGCTTTTGGCCATTCCCTGGGCGAACCCTCCGGCTCCGAGCGCGGGATTTTTCTCGGCCTTGGGATCATTGATGAGCTTCTCGAGCACGGCCTGCACCGCGGCCTTGTCATCCAGGTTCACCCCGGCTGGGGTGAGGGTATAGAGCTTGGTGAACGCCACCCCCCGCTGGGCGGCCTCCAGCTGGTGGCGCTTGGATTGGAGCTGGCTGACCTTGAGCGCCTGCTGGTATTGGGGCGTTGAGCGGACCCCGACCAGGTTGATTCCCTTGGAGAGATCTTCATCCCACCAGCGGCCCGCGACCACGTCGTCGATGAGCAATTCGTATTCACCCTTGGGCAGGTTGCTTACCTGAAGAATCTGCCGGTTCAAGGCCTCCTGAATCGGCTGGGAATGCCAGCCATCTCCCGTGTGGGCTTCGGTGGGTTTTTTCATCGTTGCCAGCGCCTTCTCCAGCTCGTTTTCCCCCGAAAGATGGAGCGCCTTGCGCGCCTCGCCCTCGAACGGAATCGGCAGCGCCTTCTCAGTCAGCGTGAAGCTGACTTCGCCCGCATCCGCCTTGAGATCCGCGACCTCTTCGTTCCTGAAAGAAACCAACTGGCCGGATCCCGCGTCGATCACCGTCTCCGAGACAAGGTTCGGAACGCCCTGGGCCTGCAGAAAGATCGAGGCCATCACCGTGCTGCCCATCTCGCCGGGATGGACCCTGTCCTTGCCGATGATCGTAAAGGCCGGGTTGGTTTTCTGAAAATCAGCGCCGATCTTGCTCATCGGGGTGAAGAAATCGACGAACCCCACGCCGTGTTTGTCGGCCAGTTCACGGGCCGCCTTTGAGATGCGGGCCAGCGCAGCGGCGACCTCCGGCTTCCCTGCGGTCTCCAGCTTGACCCCGGAATCATAAGGACTAGGAGCGCAGAGCACCACCTTCACCTTTGCCTGTTTGAATCGCTCCAGCAGGGATTCGACGTTCTTGCGGTAAAGCTCCACCCGCTCATCGCTGCCGATCGGCCCCGGCAGGTCGGGGCGACTGGCCTCGTTCATGCCGAACATGATCACCACCGTGTCGGGCTTATGGCTGAGCACATCCCACTCGAGCCGATCCAAGGCGCCTGCGGCCGTGTCGCCACTGATCCCGGCATTGATCCAGGTGTTGCGCTGATTGGGAAACCGGGTGGCGTAGTAGAGGGCCAACGCCGAGTGCCAACCACCCCCGCGCGTGATGCTGTCGCCGAGGAAAACAACCCGCTCGCCATCGGCAAACGGAGCGGGGTTGGCGGCGAAGGATAGCCCGGCGCTGGCCAGAGTGAGGAGGAGGGGGAGGAGGAACTTCATTGGTGAAAAAATGTGAGAGAGAATAGGGAGTACCGAAGAGGGCTCGGGAGTTCAATGAAAACACATTTCATTTACAGGGGGCTCTCCGCTATTTCAAATTGTCAAATGGGTGAATCTGCTGGACCGAAAGCGGTCCGCGGCTAGGGAACCGCTGATTTAATCGCACAGAGGCCGTTGCGGAAAGCCGTAGCGGATGCGAAGCAACGACCGGGGTAGCAAAGTGCCAAGCCAACACAGTCTGCCCCGTGCCACGCCACGAAACCAAAGGCTTTGTGGCCTTTGGCTTGGATCTCCGCAACCCCATGGTCTGAAGCCAGTTATCGATTTTTGCCTCGCCGTCTCCCGCCGAATTGATGCCGCTTCCTCCCGGAAGCCGCGGCACCCTTCGGGCTACGATTCCATCGTAGTCTTCCGCACACCCGCCTGGGTGTTTGGTTCGTCCTTCGGACTGCTTCGCAGGCCACATCGTGTCTCCCGACACT
>Ga0114964_10002436_pt1 | contig 12954 bp, 25 predicted proteins | sample C_131016_MF_Meta_FD_92638 | JGI IMG/M metagenome (GOLD analysis project Ga0114964, IMG submission 92638) | Freshwater microbial communities from Lake Croche, Canada to study carbon cycling - C_131016_MF_MetaG | ecosystem: Environmental > Aquatic > Freshwater > Lake | place: Lake Croche, Canada... | reverse complement strand
CGTCGGGCGACTCCTCGCAGCTTGCCGCGTCGGGCGACTACTCGCAGCTTGCTGCGTCGGGCGACTCCTCGCAGCTTGCCGCGTCGGGCGACTACTCGCAGCTTGCTGCGTCGGGCGACTCCTCGCAGCTTGCCGCGTCGGGCGACTACTCGCAGCTTGCCGCGTCGGGCTACTGCTCGAAGCTTGCTGCGTCGGGCAACTACTCGAAGCTTGCCGCGTCGGGCGACTCCTCGCAGCTTGCCGCGTCGGGCGACTACTCGCAGCTTGCTGCGTCGGGCGACTCCTCGCAGCTTGCCGCGTCGGGCTACTCCTCGCAGCTTGAAGTGACCGGAACAGAATCTGCCGCCGCTGCAGTTGGTCCTAGTTCTCGCATCAAAGCCACACATGGCACGCCCATTGCGATCTGCGAATACAATGCCCGCAATGTGCCGATCCGCTTTGTGACCGGCATCGCAGGCATTGACGGCGTTCCCGCTGATACCTGGCTCAAAGCCGAGAACGGCAAGCTGGTGAAGGCCTGAACATGCTGATCCACCACCTCACCCCGCCCCGCGTGATGCAGCCCCAACCGGGCCACCGCGCATGGACAAACCCCCTCACCGGATACCGCCGCCCGCCTGTGGCACCGCGTGAACCGATGCTGTTTTTGGAGAACCGCAAGTGAACGCACAGACCGCCATAAAGCCCGCTGGCCTTGACCTTCTCCGCGAGCCGTTCCCGGCGCACCAGATTAGCAAGCTGCCGAAGGGCGGTATCTTTCTGGACTACGTGGGCCATGCCGCACTGACCGACCGGCTGCTTGACGCCGATCCCAACTGGACATGGGAGCCGCTCGCTTTTGATCCTAACGGGCTTCCGGCCTATGATCAGAACGGCGGGCTTTGGATCAAGCTCACTGTCTGCGGGATGACGCGCCTTGGCTACGGCCACGCGGGCACCAAGAAGGGCGGCGATGCCATCAAGGAACTGATCGGAGACGCGCTGCGCAATGCAGCCATGCGTTTCGGCGCTGCACTCGACCTTTGGCACAAGGGCGATTTGCACGCCGATGAAGAGCAGGCAGGGGGGGCACAGCAGACTAGCGAGGTTAGCCCCCCCGCCGTCATTACCGCAGCGCAGTGGGGTATCCTAACGGACCTGATCGAAAAGACCAAGGCCGACGCGAAAGCCTTTTGCGCACACTTCGCTATTGCCAGCGTCAAGGACATGCCTGCCAATCGCTTTGATGAAGCCCGCGCGCTTCTCAACAAAAAGCTGGCTGGCAAGGCTCCAAAGCCTGCCGATGCTTACGCCGACATTGATGCTGACAGCATCCCTTACTGACAGGTGATCCATGACGCAAAAAGGACATAACACGCCGCCGCCGTTTGAGGCATGGTCCTTGCATATTGAGGACTTGTTCAACATTGCCAACGGCATTGGTGAGGCGATCAATGACGAGCAAGAGCAGGCACTAGACGAGCTTTTGGACGAGTTCCGCAAGGCCAAGAAAGAGGCCGATAAGGAACGCGCTGCCGAGAAGAAGCCGCACGATGACGCAGCAAAGGCGGTACAGGCCAAGTGGAAGCCCTTGTTGGATCGGTGCGACATTGCCGCCGAAGCAATCAAAAAGGCGCTCACGCCCTACCGTACGGCCAAACAGCGCGCTATTGACGAAGCCGCGCGCAAAGCCCGTGAAGAAGCCGAGGCAGCGCGTCAAGCGGCGCTGACGGCATTCCAGAGCGATGATCTGGACGACCGCTTTGAAGCCGAAGCCAAAGCGCAACAGGCGAAGGCGCTGCAAGTGCAAGCGAACAAACTGGACCGCAGACCGACCGGGCTTCGCACTTACTGGGAAGCGGAGATCACCGACCGCAAGGCCGCGCTTCTGCACTATCTCGCGGAACAGCCGGAAATGTTCACCGGCCTGATCCAGCAGCTTGCGGACAAGGACGCCCGCAACGAAGCAACGCGCCGGGTTATTCCTGGCATTATTTTCCACGAACGAAAGGTTGCTGCATAATGCAGAACATCACCATTGCTGGCCGAGTTGGCCGAGACGCCGAACTTCGCCGCACACAAGGCGGTGATCCCGTCTGTTCGTTCACTGTGGCGGTCGATTACCGCAATGGCCGTGACAAGGCCACGAACTGGTGGCGGGTGTCTCTCTGGGGTAAGCGTGGCGAGGCTCTCGCGCCGTATCTGCTCAAGGGTGTGTCCGTCACCGTGTCGGGCGAGTTCAGCCTGGGCGACTATGACGGCAAGGCGCAGCTCAACATCCGTGCCAGCGAGATTGCTTTGCAAGGCGCGCGGCAGGGCGGCTCAGAGCCTCCTACGGCATCGCCGCAGTCTGCCGGGTACGATGACCTTGGCGGGGACGAGGTGCCGTTCTGATGGCAAAGGCCACCTTCGATCCCGAACTGGAAGGCGCGGACGAATGCCCGTTCTGCGAGCATGACTTCCTGTTTTTCCAGAACGGCGCAGTCGCTTGTGATCGGTGCCAAGCCGAAGGACCGTTTGCCGGTCTGCACTTTTCCGCCGCCACAGATGAACACCATCTGCATGAGTTGAAGATTGAAGCGGTGCGCCTTTGGAATCTGCGCAGCGCCGACGATTGGGAACAGCCCGAGTGAATATCGACGTTCGTTCCCGTAAGCGCAATGCGCCCCGGCCAGCATGGAAGGTCGCCGTAGCCTATCACCAATGGCTGCGGGGCCGTCCCTGCGCAATGGCTCACATGGGCGGATGCGATGGCAAGATGGAAGCTGCGCACACTCCCGATCCTGCCAGCAAAGGCATGGGAACCAAGGCTGCGGACAAGAACGCTATTCCGCTCTGCCATCACCACCATGCCTTGCACACGGTGAAGGGCTGGAGCGCAATCGGGCTGACCCGCGACACTGCGCAGGCAATGGCTGATGCCTACTGGCGCGCTTGGAAAGGCGACAAGGGGGAACTGGCATGAGCGACATCCCGACCATGATTTTGGGATCGAACCGTGACCGGGCACACAGGGTGGTTGACGCCGCGCCTGCCGGGTCGGTTCTCACGGTCAAGCCCGCCAAGCGCACACTGGACCAGAATGCCAAGCTGCACGCGATGGCAACAGACCTGATGCTCGCGAAACCGGAAGGCCGGAATTATTCAATCCGCGTCTGGAAAGTCATGGCGTTGGCGATGATCGGAAAGAAGGTGGAGTTCCACCCGGCGCTGGATGGTGACGGGGTAACACCTGTCAGCCCCAGCACCGCCCGCCTTACCAAGGCCGAATGCTCCGACATGATCGAAGCTATGTACGCCTACGGGGTTCAGCATGGCGTGGAGTTTACAGCATGACCCTCATAACCGAAGCCGAAGCAGCCGAGGCATGACGCGCCTGACCACCAAAGACGGCATTTGCCAGCACCTTGGCGGCATATCAGCCAGCACGTATGACAACTGGCGTCGGCGCGGAATTGTGCCCGGTCCCGTACCCGGCACCGACCGATACGACATTCGCGCGCACGATCACGCGCTGGACCGCATTGCAGGACTGGACAACCGCGCCGCACAGGCATCACCCTCGCCGCTTGACCAGTGGGAGCGGAACCATGCGGCTTAAGCTGAAAGGGGTCTACGTATCCCGCAAGCGCCTCGCGACCGGCGCATGGGTGGAATACTATAACCTCCGAGACGTTGGCGCGATCAAGGCGCTGGTCGGCGATGAACACGAACCCTTTGCACCCGGCACACCCGCATTCATGCGCGCCTACAATGCGCTGATCGACGCACCGCGCCGCGCCCGCGTGACCGGAACCCTGCAAGAGGTGATCGACGGCTATCGCAAGAGCGCCGCCTTTGCCAAGCTGGCCGACCGGACCAAGCGCGATTATCTGGCGCACCTTGACCGGATCGCAGCCGCCAAGCTCACCGAAAAAACGCCCGCCTTCGCCGCGTATCCGCTTGAGGTGGTCGAAGACCCCAAGATTCGCAAGCGCCTGCTGGATTGGCGCGACCGCATGGCCCTGACCTCGCCGCGTCAAGCCGATGCCGTGTTCGGCGTGCTGCGCATCATCCTCGAATGGGCGCGGGATCGGGGCATGATTGCGCACAACCACGCAACCCGACCGAAGAAGGTCTACCACGCCGACCGCAGCGATAAACTATGGTTGCCCGAGCATCTGACCGCCTTTCGCGCCGTAGCGCCGCCAGAGATGCGCCTAGCCCTTGAACTGGCGCTCTGGACCGGCCAGCGGCAAAGCGACCTCTTGCAGCTTGGCTGGTCGTCCTATCAGGATGGGCGGCTATCGTTTCGCCAGGGCAAGCGCAAACGCAAGGTAGACATGCCGGTTTATTCCACGCTGCGCACCTTGCTTGATGCCACACCGAAGCGCGCCGCAACCATCCTCACAACGGACAGCGGAAGGCCGTGGGGCGTTAAACCAAGGCCGACGCACTTCATGCACGCTTGGCGCAAGGTGACGCTCGCAGCGGGTCTGGACGGGCTGCACTTCCACGATCTGCGCGGGACAACTTGCACCATGCTTGCCGACGCGGGATGCACGCCTTCCGAGATCGCTGCGATGCTGGGATGGACGGTCAAAACGGTCAACGAGATGATGGACCGATACCAGAGCATGACGGCGGCGCAGAGCAATTCGGCGGTTGCGCGGTTGGAAAAGTTTTCCGCTTGACTAGCGGAGCGTTTTCCGTATTATGTGCGGAACAAGGAGACGTTGAAATGCCGCGCTGGATCGAAGAAAGCATCACAAAATATACCGGCGTCACCGATCAGGCAGACGTTGCCGAGATCATGGACGTTATGGCTGGGGCAGTTCGCACTTTTGGTGGCCTTTCCAGTGCGGCGTTCAGGCGTGAAGCTAACGCTGCATGGGAAGTTGTGCGCTTCCTCAAGACTGACGCAGGGCAAGCTGAATTTGCAGCGTACATGGCGGAAACTCAGGCCGCATGAGGCCTCGCGTTCTCATTGGCTACTCGTGCGACCACAGAACGCTAGAGGCGTTTGAGCGCGCCGGTTGCGAGGCTTGGACTTGCGACATGCTGCCTTCGCGCGGGCGTCCTGATCGGCATTTGGTTGCTGACATATGGGATGTTGCAAGCGATCAATGGGATGCCGGGGTGTTTCATCCGATGTGTACCTATCTGACCGTCAGCGCCGCATGGGCGTTTACGGACGGGCCGTATCATCAGAAGGTCAAGCCCGGGACGCTTGTTGGCGCGGATCGGCGGGAAGCTCGTGAACGCGAGCTAGACAATTTTCGGCGATTGCTTGCGCTCCCTTATCCCAAAGCCATTGAGAACCCCGCGCCGTCTTTCGTCAGCAAGGCAATCCGCCCGCCCGACCAGACCGTGCAGCCATATCAGTTTGGTGATAATGCCAGCAAGCGCACAGGCCTTTGGTTAGACCGGCTGCCATGTCTGCGTCCGACTGCATGGATTGCAGGCCGGAACGTCAACGGGCGCGAACGCTGGGCAAACCAGACCGACAGCGGGCAGAACCGCTTGTCGCCTAGCGCGACACGTTGGCTTGACCGCAGCGAAACATACCCCGGAATTGCCGAGGCGTTCGGCTCTCAGTGGGGCGGCTATCTGGCGCAAAGGATTGCAGCATGACTTGGCGCGACTACCTCACCACTACCGAGGCCAAGCGCATCGCCAAGATCGAATCGGCGCGGCAGGAGCAAAACGTCGAGTTTCGCCGCCTGTATGATCGGGCAAGGAAGCGGATGCCAAAGCAATCTGCGGAAGGGACTGCGGAATGAACACGCAAAAACCAGCTAAGTGCTGGCTGGGGCGGGAGGATTCGAACCTCCGAATGCCGGTACCAAAAACCGGCGTGAATGACGGCAATCCGGGCGACACGCTGCGGAATGCGCCAGTTATCCACACGCTGGAATCAAAGGCTTACAGCAAAAGTGCGGAAGGCGACCCGACCTTCACCACCCGCGCCGAGCTTGAAGCATGGGCGGTTGAGACTGCGCACTGGGCGAACTGCACACCCGACCAGACGATGCGCGCACGGCTTGAGGCCCTCGACCTGATCCGCCGCGTCACCCTCGCTCATGTGCATTTGAAGGAGGGGTGATGGGCAACCCTATCCGCGTTGCCACGGCTGCACTGTCTGGTCGCATCTTTGCTGGCCGTCCGACCAAGGACGGAAAAAGCTTCAAGGAGTCGCGCTACGATGTGACGAGCGATGTGCTGGTCGCCATCCGAGACAAGATCGGCGTTGGCCATGAAGTCACTGTTGAAATGAACGGCGAGGCGCAGTTTCGGATTGCCGTGCTGCCAGCCCACCCCCACCCCAAGGAGACGAGCGGTGCTGAATAACCGCGTGACCGAAAAGCCGCGCACTGGCGGCACAATCTGGATTGTCAGCGCGGAGTGGCGCGGTGGGCATGATCAGCGCAAGTTCCTGCTGGAAAACGTACACCGCAGCCATGCCGAAGCGTTGGTGGACTGGGAGCGTCTGACGCCGGAAAACCACGCGCGCAACTTTGGTCTGCCGCCTGACGCTGACCGTGGCTTTGTGCGGCATCCGATCCGGGTTTTCAAGGAGACGAGCGGTGAGTGATGAGGTGAAGCTGTTGCCATGCCCGTTTTGTGGCTGCACGAATGTCTATGCCGTTTCACCGTCGCTGGGGCATTCATCGTGGCGCGTCTATTGCGACGATTGCTGCGCGGAAGGCCCGGCCGTGCCGTCATACAACATGGACGATCCCGAGTGCGTTGCCATCGCTGCATGGAACCGCCGTCCCCAGCCCGACAGCGATGGAGGTGGGGCGTGAGTGACCCGTTCCTGATCACCGGCCCCGCGCTCATTTCATTCAGCGGCGGCAGAACCAGCGCCTACATGCTTTGGCGCATCTTGCAGGCCCATGGCGGTACGCTGCCGGATGATGTGCATGTAGCCTTTGCCAACACCGGCAAGGAGCGCGAGGAGACGCTGCGGTTTGTGCATGATTGCGCGACCTGGTGGAACGTGCGGGTTCGCTGGCTGGAGTTTGTAACCGATCTGCGCAAGCCGGGAGCGAGCGGGCGCTTTGTGGAAGTCGGATACAACAGCGCAAGCCGTAACGGTGAACCGCTGGAAAGGCTGATTGCGCGAAAGAAGGCGATTTTCTCGACAATGTCCGGTCGCTGGTGCACCGAGTTCTGCAAGATCGGTGTGCTTACCGACTTTATGGAAACGATGGGTTACGCGCAAGGCGAATACACCGAGGTTATCGGCTTTCGCGCTGATGAGCGGGACCGCGTATTCGAGATGCCAGCAAAGCCGCGCAATGCGCATAGGCGCTTCGCCTTCCCATTAGCCGCCGCTGGGCTGCGCAAGCCGGACATTTTCAGATTCTGGGACGCATCATATTTTGACCTACAACTGCCACGCGGCACCGGCAATTGCGACCAGTGCCCATTCCTCGCCTTCAAGGCCCGAGTCATTCGTGCCCGCCGTGATCCAGAAAGTTGCAAATGGTGGGCCAGTAAAGAGGTCGCCTTTGATTACAACTTTGGGCGCGAAAGTTTTGCCGAAGTGATGCGCGCGGCTGAACAGGGACCATTATTGCCGCTGGACGACATTGAACAGGACGCAGCCGAAAGCGAGTGTGTCGGCTGGTGCGGGGAAGCCGCATGACCGACCGCCTCCGCACCTTCCTCCGCGAGAACTTCGGCTTTGACGACTACACCTGGCACGATCTGGACGTGCGATTTTGAATCCGCGCCGGGCGGTACTCGGCAATCATGAAAGGAAGTAGCAATGACTGTATCTGTGTCGATCTCCGTTAACGGCAACTACAAGCTGCCCGTCACCTACAAGCAGGGCGACCGCGAACACTCGCAGGTGATCAGCGGGCGCGGCCATTCGGGGCCAAACGTGGTCCACATTCCGTTCTACCACGGCTCGGACGTGATGACGCTCGAACTTGGGCCGGAAGTGCAGGACAACGGCGAAGCGGAAACCGTGTGATGCAGTTGCGCCGCCTCTTGACCGGGGCGGCGCACGATCTGGACGTGCGGTTTTGAGGAGTGAGTGAGTATGAACGATGGGCCGCTTTTCTTTGTCCTGGGCTGCATGATCGGGCTCTTGCTGGTGATCTTGGCGAAGGTGTCGGGGCGTATGATGCGGGGCGGAAGGTTGAGCGCGAGGCTGATTTTGCCCCTCTGCCGAAAGAGTTTTGGTGGGCGGAGGGCCATGACGCCTTAATTCAGGACTGGGCCACCGGCGACTTTTCGACTTGGATCGATGATAAGTTTCACCTCCAAGCGTTCGGTACGGAGTTTTCCCGCGCCGATGTTTTGGCCATGCTGCCGAAGAGAGTTGAGCACGAGCAGGCCGAACCTGATGCGCCATTGCCGCAGGAATCCGAACCAGTTACGGCTTTGGTTGCTGCCCCAAGAAAGGGCGCGAAAGGTGGTCGAAGCCTGACATTTAACCACCCATATGCAGCGGCTCGTGCCGCACTTGATCTCAAAGACACACCTCTGGAGAAGAGGTCTGAATTGACCCATGCCTCCGTTGGCGCAGTGATGGAACCATACTATCGGCTGGCATCTGGCAAGGTGCCGTCAGACTTAGACGACAATGCCAAGGGTGTGATTGAAGCCTTAAAGGACTACTGGAAAGGGTGCGACTAAGGCACGGCTGGGCCAAAACATCCGCTAGTTTCTCCCCTTTCTCCCCCCGGTTTCACCCCTTTCTCGGCCAAGACTGGGTGCCGAATGTGATTACTAGAGACGGCAGTTATCCATGAGGAGACTGCCAAAATGTCGATCTGCAGCACTGCACCGCAACGCGATGGCGCTTATCCGTCGCCTTTAATCCCTGACATTCTCGATACGCCCGGCGCGGCGGAATACGTCAAGCTGTCCACCCCAACGCTCGAACGCCTGCGCCTGACCGGCGATGGCCCCGCATTCTGCAAGCTGACCCCCGGACCGCGCGGTTCGGTTCGGTATCGCCGCGTTGATCTGGACGCATGGCTTGCATCGCGCATCGTGCGTTCGACCAGCGGGGTGGCTTAACCATGAAAAACGAAAACCCGACACTTTCGAAAAAGGGCCGGGCTTCGGGCGTTATGGTGGGGACCGGAACGCATGCAGCCAATACGCCGACAGTCTATCAGGTTCAACACCTGATCGCCCGGCACGCCCTGACCCTCGAATCCGCTACGATCATTGCGGCGTGTCCTGCGTCTGGCGAGGCCGGAACGTGCCCGCGATGCCGATCAGGCCCGCAATCGCCGTGCTGAATACCGTGCTGTCAAGCTGGCCATGCATCGCCGCCACCAGTGCGAGCGCGAGGATCGAAACTAGCGTGGCGAGGTAAGCGAGCAGGCTGTGTCGCTGTGTCATGTGAAAACCCTCACAAACCAGAAGAACAGTTCAAGCAGCGCAAAGGCTGCGAGCGCATCGAACAGGATTGAGCCCCAGCGCTTCATTTCACTAGCGCCAGTGCAGCGTCTTCGACCCGGCCCACACGCGCGAGCCAGCCCTTGCCGAAGCGCCAGAAGGTCGGAAGCGCGCGGTAGTAGTCGCGCCGCGCGTCGGCATAGGCTTCGATCAGCGCGTCAATGCCCTTGCGCATGGAATAGGCTTGCACTGCTTCAAGCGTGCCGCGCCCGATCTGCCCGTCAGGTATGGCCGACACGATCTTTTGCAACATCTTGGCCGCGCGCCCCGGCCCGGCATTCACTGCGAAGTCGAACACCATGAGCCCGAGCCCATCGCCTAGCTGGTCGCCCGCCACCTTATCCCAATACCGGGACTTGTAGAGCGGCGCGACGGCGACTTGCGTAAGCCCGCGCATGACAGCCTCGGTTGCGGGCCTGCCAGTGTATTCCGCCCAGGTCTTTGCCGTGACGCCAAGATTGGTCATGCCCCCCGGATCGTGCGGGTCATTGACGAAGCCGCCTTCCTCTTTGAGCAGGACAGCGAGAGCATCGGAGAATGCCATCAGCGGTTACCCCTGCGTTCGCGCGCCTGTTCGGTCAGCGCCGCCACGTTGGCGTCGATGCGCGCGCTGGTGATGCGGATTTCCTCGACCTTGGTCACAATCCGATCTTGCTGGACTTCAAGCCCGCCAATCCGCCGGTCATGATCGTTCAAGCGTTGAACCTCGACACCGGCGATGTAGGTGCCCTGCAATAGAGACAGCCCCAAAGCTGCCGCTGCCATCCATTCTGCACGGGTCAAGGCTCCCCCCTCTTTTGCTGGTTCATTCCCGCGCCCCATGTCGCGGCTAAGGTCGGTGTGCGTGGTCATCAGAAGCCGTACCTGTCGCCGAAGGCAAACACGTCTACAGTGGGCCTAAGTTGAACCGTAATAGAGCCAGTGGTGATTGGTGAACCGGACGTACCTTGCGCCGAGGCGCTATCGCAGTAGACGACAAGTTGGGTGGTCGAGGGCACGTCCACGATCTTGAAATTGCCGTTCAACTGCGTGATGCTGCTATCCACAATGGCTACAGGCTGGTTGACCGTGAAGCCATGCGGAGCCGCGAAGTTGATGAACGCAAGATTGGTGTTATTGTTGCCCCCCTGCCGCCCGGTCAGATACCGCGATGCAGCCGCTACCGCCGCAGGAGCCGCTTGCGCAACCGCGCACTTGAAGAAAGGCCGTTCGCCTGCAACGCCGCCGCCCGCTGCGCCATCCCGCAGTTTGTTGGCTTCAAGCGCGCTGAGACCGGGTTCAATGATTGTGTTAGGACCGGTCAAAGGTGAAAGCGCAGTTGTGCCCGATGCCGAAACAAGATTGGTTGCCCCGGTTTCATTCCAGACACCGGCTGTTGCCGTGGTCATGGAAAGGCTGGGATCGGCGTAAGCAATCTTGTTGATCTTGTAGCGGTCGCTGATCTGCTGCATCCCCTGCGAGGATAGATCGGCGCAAGTCGCGTCCAGCTTCACGGCTACAAGCCCACTAGGAAGCACGCCGCCAATGTTCAGAATGTTGGCGATGTTGTTGGCATAGGATAGTGCATCAACCGGATTAAACCCGCTATCGCGCGTGCGGCGCCATGCCCCAATCTGGATAATCGTGCGGTTAGCCGATGCATCGCGCACAACATAACCATTGCCAATGGTGATGATGTTTTTCCCGGTATCCAGAATACCGATGTTCCAGATGCCGCGATTGCCACCCGCGACGGTGGTCGAGCCGATATTGGGCCGGAAAATCCCCGCCGTGGCCGATCCGAGGTCATCCGTCACCATTGTGCAGTATTGGACTTGGATCAGGTCCGCCGAAAGGCTTTGCACCACGCCAGAGAGCAAGCCGGAACTGCTGGTTGATGTAAGCTTGCATCCTTCAAAGTGAATGCTTCCAAGCGTGAGGCTATCAGCATATGTGTCAAAAGCATTGCCTGCAAAAATAAATTGCTCAATATTTGTAATGCCGTACCTATCACCGTTGCGGAAATAAGAATAAATTGCCGATTGCAGCGTAATAGTCTGACTGTAATAGCTGACGCGAGGGTCTTTAACATAAAGGTTGTCAAACACGTCATGCGTGCCATTGCCGGTATCCACAAAACCAAACCGCGTTGGCCGTTCAATGTAACAATAGGACCACGTATTGGAAAACCGCGTGGGAGTGTTGGCAGTGTCGGAACCAGACGCAATTTTGTTTGGTGCAACGAAAATCTTTTTACCGACAGACGTATTGACCGGAAGCGCATCCGCTATCGTGAGTGTCGTGGTTGTCGGAATGTCCGTAATTCGGCTCTGCCAAATTGTCGTGCCGCTATATGCGCTGTCCATTTCGATCTGGACGTACATGCCCACGCGCCAAGGATAGTTGCCCGTAAAATCGGTTTGCGCGTTGGCAACCGTAACCGTGGTAGCACCCGCCGCAGCGATTGCGTTGATCGTGCTGCTGATCGCACGCGGGAAAAAAAGCCCGCACGAACCACCAACCGAATGGAAGTAAGGTATAACCGAAGTGTGGAAGCCACCAGCCTGCCCTGGCGTAGGAGCGCACAGGGCCGCAATCGCACTGTAATTTGTGGTTGCCTGATCGTTCATGAACGAAAGTTTGGGAAAACGCCATTCGCCGCGCGAGCCGTAAAACGTCATCACGGGAATGTTATCGGTGCGCTGAATAATCTCCGCATCCACCTCCGCCCGGATTCCGTAGAACTGAGGCGTGACTTCGCCGTTCTGAACGTTATCGCCGTTCCAATACACGGTCTTGGTCGTGCCGTACTTTCCACGCGGCATGACGCGCCAGCAAAGCCGGCTAGCCCATGCGTTCAATGCAGTTCCATCGTCTGTGCCCTGATCGGCCACGCCGTTGTAATTCGCCTTTGCGCCAAAGTGGAACGGGGTAAGCCGCTGCCAAAAAGGCAAAGTGATTTTGGTTGCTTCGGAGGCGGTAAAAATCTGCTGATAATCAGTCGCAATGAACCCGTTTGACAAGTTCAACGTGTACGCGCCGCAGGAGACTGTGAACCCTAGCGCAAACACCATCTGGCGCGTGGCGGTGAAATTGCCGGTTAGCGCCCATGCCGAATTGACGACCACGTACGTTTTGCCCGCGCTTACCGCCGCAGCATGAGCCGCTTCTACACTTGCATAGGACGCCGAAAAAACCGCGTTGGCGTAGATGCTGGCCAAATCCTGAACTGTGCCGCCGCCCGCAATACCGATGGCAGCGGCGCCGGTGCTGGCAGCAAGATCAGAGCGCAATCCAACGTCAGGGCCGGAAACATTGTCCTGCGTGTAAATCGTGACATCGGCGCTTGTCGCTACCGTGACTTTGTAAGACCCGCTCCAAAAAACCGTCGCCTCGCCGCGTGCATTGAGGATAATCGGGTTTGTGTTTGGGGTGGTGCCCGCAGCATCGGTGTACGTGGCCTTTGGCGTGCTGGTGCCCGCAGCATACGTGTAGACCTTGCCCCCGGCCAGGGGCTTGCCGTCAGAGCCGAAGAATTGCTGCCGTGGGTTTGGCATCAAGGGCAAGGTCATGTTATGGTCCTTCGTT
>Ga0114964_10002435_pt1 | contig 12954 bp, 13 predicted proteins | sample C_131016_MF_Meta_FD_92638 | JGI IMG/M metagenome (GOLD analysis project Ga0114964, IMG submission 92638) | Freshwater microbial communities from Lake Croche, Canada to study carbon cycling - C_131016_MF_MetaG | ecosystem: Environmental > Aquatic > Freshwater > Lake | place: Lake Croche, Canada... | reverse complement strand
GCGACCCCGCTCGATACCGGCTTACGCCTCGGCGGTGCGGTTGAACTGGCCGGGTTGAAATTGCCGCCTAACCATGCGCGCACCCGCGCGATCTATAAAAAGGCGGAACGCTTCATCCGCGATTTGCCGAGCTTTGACCAAGGCACGGTCTGGATGGGCTTTCGTCCATCAATCCCCGATTCGCTGCCTGTGATCGGTTATGCGAGCCACTCACCGCATGTTGTGCACGCCTTCGGGCATGGCCATTACGGGCTGACGCAATCGGCGGCGACGGGTAAGATCGTGGCCGACTTGATTGCCGGTCGACATCCGCCGATTGATCTAAGCCGGTTCAGCCCGCAACGGTTTTAGATTATAAATCAAACACTTATACTCTTTTCTGGATTCTGATTCAAAACTTTAACGCTTTGAATCAAAACATGAGACCCATTTACCCGCACCCTGAATCCATCTTGCAAGGGATAGGACGAACACCATGGCAACCCACACTTTTTTCTGCGTTGACGGCCACACCTGCGGCAACCCTGTGCGCCTTGTGGCAGGCGGCGGCCCCAACCTTATCGGCGCCAATATGGTGGAGAAGCGGGCGCATTTTCTGGCCGACTATGACTGGATCCGCACAGGGCTGATGTTCGAGCCGCGCGGCCATGACATGATGTCGGGCGCGATCCTCTACCCGCCGACACGGGCTGATTGCGATATCGCCTTCCTCTTCATCGAGACATCGGGCTGCCTGCCGATGTGCGGGCACGGCACCATCGGCACCGTGACGATGGCGTTGGAGCGGGGTCTTGTTTCGCCCCGCGAACCGGGCCGCTTGATGATCGACACGCCCGCAGGCGTGGTGGAAGCGCGCTATGAGATGAAGGACGGGTTTGTCGATAGTGTGCGGATTACCAACATCGCCTCCTTCCTGCACTCGACCGGCATTTCGGCAGAAGTGGACGGATTGGGCGAGATCACCGTCGATGTCGCTTATGGCGGTAATTTCTATGCGATTGTAGAGCCGCAGAAGAATTTCCCCGGGCTTAAACACGTCAACCCTTCAGATATTTTGCGTTGGAGCCCGAAGGTGCGTGAGGCGTTTCGCGCCAAATATTCCTTTGTTCATCCGGAAAATCCGGCGATTAACGGCCTCTCGCACGTTTTATGGGCCGGAACGCCCACCCACCCCGAGGCGCATGCCAAAAATGCTGTCTTTTATGGCGACAAAGCCATTGACCGCTCGCCTTGCGGCACCGGCACCTCCTCGCGGATGGCGCAATGGGCCGCGCAGGGCAAACTTAAGGTCGGCGATGATTTCGTGCATGAAAGCATTATCGGCACCCTGTTTCGCGGTCGGGTTGAGCGCGCGACCAAGGTGGGAACCTATGACGCCATCATCCCATCGATTGAAGGCTGGGCCCGCATGACCGGCTACAATACGATCTTCATCGACGACCGCGACCCATTAGCGCATGGTTTTCAGGTGAAAGATGGGCCCGTTGCACGTTAATGTCGCAAAACAATCACATTTGCACAAAAATTCTCGTGAAATAAGCCGATTAAGAGGCATCGAGAGGCTGGCGGACCGTCGATTGATCGGTTACTGGTTTTCCGAGCGTAGCTAAAAACGCCATGGGGGCAGGGTTCTCGGGATGAATTATTTTATTCAGCAACTGATCAACGGGATCACGCTTGGGTCAATCTACGGCCTGATCGCGATTGGTTATACGATGGTCTATGGCATCATCGGCATGATCAACTTCGCCCATGGCGACGTGTTTATGGTGGGGGCGTTCGTCTCCCTGATTACGATTCTCGTTTTTGGCATCACCGGAACCTCTAATGTCGCCGTCGGCATCGGCGTGCTGATTTTGGTGGCTGCGATTTCCATGGTGATCGCAGGCATTTATGGCTGGACGATTGAGCGGCTGGCCTATCGGCCCCTCCGTGGCTCGTTCCGCTTAGCCCCTTTGATCACCGCGATCGGCGTATCGATTTTTCTGCAAAATTTCGTTCAAACCACGCAAGGTGCGCGCGTTAAGCCGTTGCAGGCGATCATTTCGGGTGGTTTCACCATTCTCGAAGGCAATGATTTCGTCGTTCGCGTCACCTATATGCAGATCTTGATTGTGGTGCTGACCTTCTTGTTGATGGCAGGCTTCACCTATCTGATCTCGAAGACATCGCTTGGCCGCGCGCAGCGCGCTTGCGAGCAGGACATGAAAATGGCGATGCTGCTGGGCATCGATGTCAACACCACCATTTCAACAACCTTCGTGATTGGTGCGGCTTTGGCCTCGGTCGCAGGGCTGATGTATCTGCTCTATTATGGCGTGATTGACTTTTATATCGGGTTCTCTGCGGGCATTAAGGCCTTTACCGCAGCCGTTTTAGGCGGCGTCGGCTCCTTGCCCGGCGCCATGCTTGGCGGCCTCGTGATTGGCTTGATCGAAGTGTTTTTTGCCGCTTACTTCTCCTCCGAATATAAGGATGTGGCGGCTTTCTCGATGTTGATCGTCGTGCTCATCTTTATGCCACAAGGACTGCTCGGACGTCCTGAAATCGAGAAGGTCTGAGCCATGTCATCAAACACACCCTCCATGCCCGCGATCCTGCCTATGCTCAAGCGCAGCGCGATTGCCACGGTCATTGCCTTTTTCCTCTTCCTGCCAACGCTGGGGATTAAAACCTCGGCATCAGGCGGCGTTGACGGTCTGTTCCTGCAATATCGCTGGTCGGCGCTAGCCATTGCCTGCGGCTTAATTTTCGTCGCCCGGATGGCGATGGAGATTTTTGGTAAAAAGCAGGATGGCGATACCAAACCCGCAGCCGCCCCTTCGGCCTTGGTCCATTTTTTAAGCTCGGCTAAGATCGCTAAAACGGTTGGCCCTGTATTGCTGGTTTTCGCCATCGCCTTTCCTTTCCTGCCGTTCTCAGATCGTTACATCCTCGATCTAGGCATTTTGATCATCACCTATGTGATGCTGGGCTGGGGCTTGCAGATCGTGGTTGGTCTCGCGGGCTTGCTGGATCTGGGCTATGTCGCGTTTTATGCGGTGGGCGCTTACTCCTACGCGCTGCTCTCCATCCATTTTGGCTTTGGCTTTTGGATGTGTCTTCCTTTGGCTGGTCTATTGGCCGCTACCTGGGGCGTGATCCTGGGCTTTCCGGTGCTGCGGCTTCGCGGCGACTATCTCGCCATTGTGACGCTGGCTTTCGGTGAAATCATTCGCGTTATTTTGCTCAATTGGCGCGGCTTTACCGGCGGCTCGAACGGGCTCTCCAGCATTCCTCGGCCATCCTTTTTTGGGCTGCCCTTCAATCAGGAACCGGGTGGCTTTGCCGCCACTTTCGGGCTTGAATATTCAAGCATGCAGCGCATCGTGTTTCTCTATTTCCTGATTTTGGCGCTGGCGATTTTCACCTTCTTCGTGACCGGCCGCTTGCGTCGCCTGCCGATTGGCCGCGCATGGGAAGCGTTGCGGGAAGACGAGATTGCCTGCCGCTCGCTAGGCATCAACACCGTCAACACCAAGCTCTCTGCCTTTGCCATTGGCGCGATGTTTGGTGGCTTTGCGGGTTCCTTCTTTGCTGCCAAGCAGGCGTTTGTGAGCCCTGAATCGTTTAACTTCATGGAATCGGCCACCATTTTGGCGATTGTCGTCTTGGGCGGCATGTCGAGCCAGCTCGGTGTTGTGTTCTCCGCCATCGCGATGGTGGGTGGCGTGGAGCTGCTGCGCCAGTTGCAATTCCTGAAGGTGATTTTCGGCAATGATTTTGACCCGAGCCAGCTTCGCTTGTTGTTGTTCGGGCTTGCCATGGTGTTGATGATGCTGTGGCGACCACGTGGGCTTGTGTCCACTCGAACGCCGACTGTCTTCTTAAAAGACGAAAAAACCGTCTCAGCTGCCATGATTTCACAGGGGCGCGGATAAGATGTCTCAACCCTTGCTTGCTGTTAATCAGCTCACCATGCGCTTTGGCGGCTTAACGGCTGTTGACGCGGTATCGTTTGACGTCCACCGCAACCACATTACCGCGGTTATCGGCCCGAATGGTGCCGGTAAAACAACGGCGTTTAACTGCATCACCGGCTTTTATAAGCCGACGGAGGGCCAGATTGTTCTGACCCATTCCGATGATCGCCAGTTCAAGCTTGAAGAAATGGAAGATTTCCGCATTTCGCAAACCGCGCATGTGGCGCGCACCTTCCAGAATATTCGCCTGTTTGGCGGCATGACGGTGCTCGAGAATCTGATGATTGCGCAGCACAACCATCTCATGAAGGCTTCGCTCTATACGCTTGCTGGCATCTTCAACATGCCTTCCTACCAACGCGCTCAAAAGGCTGCGAAGGAAAAGGCCGTGTTCTGGATGGACCGTATCGGCATCACAGACCGGGCGGATGATCCGGCGGCGGCCTTGCCTTATGGCGATCAGCGCCGGTTGGAAATTGCCCGTGCCATGTGCACCGATCCCGTGCTGCTCTGCCTCGATGAGCCCGCGGCTGGCCTCAACCCTCGGGAATCGGAGGAGTTAAACACCCTTCTCCGCTCCATTCGTGACACGAACAATGTCGGCGTTCTGCTCATCGAACACGATATGAGCGTCGTTATGGAAATTTCCGATCACGTCATCGTGCTCGATTATGGCCGCAAAATTTCGGACGGCACAGCGACCGAAGTGCGCAACGACCCGGCCGTGATCAAAGCTTATCTTGGCGTCGTTGAAGACTAATGCAGCTGATACCACACATTAGAACTGGGAAGCGGTACTCATGACACAAAACTTGCTCGCGGTTCGGGGCGTTGAAACCTTCTATGGCCGCAATCAGGCGCTTTACGGCATCGATATGGATGTCAATGAAGGCGAGATTGTTACCATGATCGGTGCCAATGGTGCCGGTAAATCAACGCTGATGATGGCGATTTGCGGCGTGAACCGTGCGGTGCGCGGCAGCGTGACCTTTGCGGGCAAGCCAATCCACGAAATGCCGACGCATGAAATCATTCGCTTGGGTATTTCGCAGTCGCCTGAAGGCCGCCGAATTTTTCCGCGCATGAGCGTGTTCGAAAATCTTCAAATGGGCGCCGTCACCATCGACCCAAAGTTTTTTGCCGATGATTTGGCGCGGATATATGCGCTCTTCCCTATTCTGGAAAAGCGCCATACCCAGCGCGCTGGCACGCTTTCGGGCGGTGAACAGCAAATGCTGGCGATTGGCCGCGCTTTGATGGCCCGCCCGCGCCTGCTGCTCTTGGATGAGCCTTCGCTCGGTTTGGCACCTTTGGTCGCCAAGACGATTTTCGATACGCTGCGCGAACTCAATAAATCGCAGGGGTTGACGGTGTTTTTGGTGGAGCAAAACGCCTATCACGCGCTCCGCCTCGCCTCGCGCGGCTATGTTATGGTCAATGGAAGGATCACGCTGTCGGGTACCGGCAGCGAACTTCTTAATCACCCGGAAGTGGGAGCTGCCTATCTTGGCGGCTCAGGCCACTAAGGGAAGTCGTCTCGGACAAAAAAGCGGGTGACTCCTTATAGATAAGGCGTTAGCTTCATGTCCAAGGCAGGCTGCAAAATCTGATTTTTGGATTTTAGCAGTGTGTTGATAGTTCATTTGGGGGATTTAAACATATGATGAAACTCTCGCGTTCACTCTCGATGCTCGCTCTGGGCGTCGCTCTTACTTCGACGGCGGCTCACGCCGACGTCACCATCGGCATGGCTGGCCCTGTAACCGGCGGTCTCGCCGCGTTCGGCGAACAGTTCAAGGCTGGCTTCACCATGGCGATTGACGAGCTCAACGCTGCAGGCGGCGTCAACGGCCAAAAGCTTGTCGGCGTTATCGGCGACGATCAGTGCGATCCAAAGCAGGCTGTTGCTGTTGCCAACGACATGGTCGGCAAAAAAGTTGCTGCCGTGATCGGCCATTTCTGCTCGGGTTCGTCGATCCCAGCCTCGAAGGTCTATGCCGAAGAAGGCATGATCATGATTTCGCCAGCTTCGACCAACATCAAGCTGACCGATGAGCGCGCTGGTCCTTCGATCTTCCGCGTGATCGGCCGTGATGACGTGCAGGGCAAAATCGCCGGCGCTTTCATCGCCAGCCACTACAAGGGCAAGAACATTGCCGTTCTCGACGACAAGTCGGCTTATGCAGCTGGTCTTGCGCTTGAAACCAACAAGGCTCTCGAAGCCAATGGCTTGAAGCCTGTTCTCGTCGACGCAATCACGCCCGGCGAAAAAGACTATACCGCCATGGTTTCGAAGCTGAAGTCGCTTAAAGTCGACGTGCTTTACTACTCTGGTTACCATCCTGAATCAGGCATGCTTGTGAAGCAGATGGCTGAGCAGGGCATGAAGGCACAGTTCATCTCGGGCGACGCTCTGGGTGACAACGAGTTCGCTCAGATCGCTGGTGCAGCTGCAGACGGCGCAATCTTCACGAACCCACCAGATCATTGCTTGAACCCAGCCAACAAGGCCATTTGCGATAAGTTCGTCGCCAAGGGCACACCAGTCGCCACCTACACCCTTTATGCCTATGTCGGCGTAAAGACCTGGGCTGCAGCTGCAACGGCTGCTGGTTCGTTCGACTCGAAGAAGGTTGTCGCGGCTTTGGCCAAGGTTACCCTCGACACCCCAGTCGGCAAGATTGCCTTCGACGGCAAGGGCGACGTGATGGAGCCTAAATATGCTTGGCACAGCTTCAAGGCTGGCAAGTATGCACAGGACGATTCGATCAAGTAAGCTTGATTTGATCTGTTAGAATTGAAGCCCGCGATCTGCAAAGATCGCGGGTTTTTTTATAGTAATTTCTGCCAATGGCGTGCCCCATGAATGACTCGAACGATTTCAACATCTGGGCCAATTTGCCGATAAAGGATCAAATAATTTCCAATCGGCGACATTCTTAAGTCAGGGTTTACTTCCGGTTTGGCTTTGCTCATTCCCGGCATTTCCGAAATGCGGCGGCATCTCGCATGAATATCATTGAGCCATTTTAGCGCCGCTATTGAATTATCTTCAGCAATGTAAAGGACAATGCCCTCAATATCGCGTTCAGCCAAAGGCAAAATACGATACGACACAGAGGGAATTACGCGACCGTTGCTTTATTGAGACGGGCGGCCAGTCGGCTGAATACTGCTTCGCCATCCTGCGCTTCACCGCTGGCAATGCCAGCGTCCCATAGGCGCCGCAATTCATCCACCGCCGGTTCACGATGGGTCCGTCGGACGTTCCAATCTCGAAGAGCTTCGTGCATCACATCGCTTGCGGAGGCATATTCGCCATTCTCGACGACCTCACGCATAACGGCTGCCATCTCGGCTGATAAGGCGAAGCTAATTTTCTCGGTATTGGCCATGGAACATCTCTCCATTTATCCCGATAGTAGACAAAATTTCTGAACTTTATCAAGATAAATCAACGCCTGATCCTTAATCGCGCTGATGATAGAAAATCTACCTGAGTTATTTATCCAAGTTTTCCAAGTGCTGGGAAGTTCTCAATCAGCCAAAAGGAAAACACGCTCATTGAGCCGGTGAGAAAAGCCACACCGGTTATAACCAGCAAAACGCCCATCGCCTTCTCAACGTGGCCGATATGCTTACGAAACCGCTTTAGGAAGCCGGTAAAGCGCTCCATCGCAAAGGCTGCGATGATGAACGGAATGCCAAGGCCCAGCGAATAAACAAAGAGCAGCGAGGCACCACGGCCAACGCTATCCTCCGAGCCAGCAACCGCCAAAATGGCGGCCAGAACCGGCCCGATACAGGGCGTCCAACCAAACGCAAACGCAAGCCCCATCACATAAGCGCCCAGCGCACCCGGTGGCTTTTCTACCTGCACCCGCTTTTCGCGGAATAAGAGGGCAATGCGGTAGACGCCGATAAAATGAAGCCCCATCGCGATGATGGCCACACCCGCAAACAGCGATAGCCAATCAAGATAGGCCCGAACCGCCTGGCCAAGAAACGATGCGGTTGCACCAAGCGAGACAAAAACGGTTGAAAAGCCGAGCACAAAGAGAAAGGCTGCAAGCGGCACATCCCGCTTCACGCGGCGCTCGCCCCCCAAAGCAAAATCCTCAATCGCGGTGCCCGCAATATAGCTGAGATAGGGCGGTACCAGCGGCAAAACGCAGGGGCTGAGAAAAGACACAAGGCCCGCAAAGGCCGCAACGGGATAGGTAATATCGGTCATAAGATGAGTGATAGGATGCGGCGGGATTTTGAGCAAGATGGTGGTAGGGGGAAGGGTTTAGGGTGTAGGGTGTGGATTTGAGGATGCTCGATTGAAAGCTACCACGACCTACTGCCTACTGCCTACTGCCTACTGCCTACTGCCTACTGCCTACTGGCTACCCCCTACACCCTAACCCCCTCTGAAACGCATGAAAAACCTACTCACCGACGTCCCAGGCCTGCGGGTTGGTCAAGCTGAGGATGCCCATGTGGCGACCGGCGTGACCGCTATTGTGTTTGACGAGCCTGCGGTGGCGTCCATCGCCGTTTTGGGTGGGGCACCGGGCCTGCGCGACACCGCTCTTCTTGAACCGGAAATGACGGTTGGCGCGGTGGATGCCATTCTGCTCTCCGGCGGTTCAGCCTTCGGACTCGATGCGGCGGGTGGGGCTATGGCAGCGTTACACGAAGTGGGGCGTGGCTTTGCGGTTGGTTCCGCCCGTGTGCCCATTGTACCGCAGGCGATCCTGTTTGATCTTCTCAATGGTGGCAACAAAGAATGGGGGCGGAACACGCCCTACCCCGATCTCGGCTACCGCGCCGTGATGGCGGCAGGCGAGACCTTCAACCTTGGCACCAGTGGCGCTGGCTTTGGCGCGACGACGGCGACGTTAAAAGGCGGGCTCGGTTCAACGAGCGTCAAAACACCCTCCGGCTATACAATCGGTGCGATTGTTGCGGTGAATGCGGTTGGCAGCGCCACGATTGGCAACGGGCCGCATTTTTGGGCCGCGCCCTATGAGCAGCATGGAGAATATGGCGGCCACGGCCTGCCCGCCCCCTTCCCGCCCGATGCGCTAACGCCGCGCCTTAAGGGGGGACCGCGCGAAAATACCGTTATCGCGCTTATTGCCACCGACGCGCTGCTTACTAAAGCAGAATGCAAACGGCTGGCTCTCGCTGCTCATGATGGACTGGCCCGCGCCATTCGTCCCGCCCACACGCCCATGGATGGCGATGTTGTTTTTGCAGCCTCAACAGCCAAGAAGCCGCTCGCAGGCGGGGTCGCCGACCTTACTGAGCTCTGCATCGCAGCCGCCGATACGCTGGCGCGTGCCATTGCCCGCGGTGTCTATGAGGCCACGGCTCTGCCGTTTGAAGGGGCACTACCTGACTGGAAGGAGCGGTTTCGTTAAAACCGATCTACCCGATAAGGCGTCGGATCCGTAAACGGTGTCTCGCCGGTCACCATCTCCGCAACCAACCGACCCGTTACCGCCGAAAGCGTCAAGCCGTGATGGGCATGGCCAAAGGCGAACCACATGCCTTTATGGCGGGGTGCCTCGCCGATGAAAGGCAGCATATCTGCGGTGCAGGGCCGCGAACCCATCCAAGGTTGTGGATCGACGCGATCTGCGAGGGGGAAGAATTTCTTGGCCTTAGGCTCAAGCCGTTCCAATTGAACCGGCGTCGGCGGTGCGTCGCGATGGGCGAATTCGGCGCCTGTCGTTAGCCTGACGCCATTGGCCATAGGCGCGATGACATAAGAATTGTCCGCATCATAGACCGTGTGGTTAAGCACGGCATTGCCCGTGGTGGTATAGTGCATATGATAGCCACGCTTGACGCCCATGGGCAGATCATAGCCGAAGCCTTTGGCAAATTCCTGCGCCCATGGGCCAAGGGCTACCACAACATCATGGGCACGAACGACGCCTGCCGCCGTACCAACCCGCCAACCCGCACCATCATGCACCAGCGTACGCGCATTGCCATGCAGGAAGACGCCACCACGCTTTTCAAACAATGCGCGATAGGCAAGCGATAATGCCTGCGGATCATTCACATTGGCAGGGTCTTTGTAATGCACCGCACCCATGACGCCATCGCCGAGATTGGGTTCAAGGGCGGCCAATTCCTGCTGATTGAGCGTGTCGACCGTCATACCGAAGGCGCGAATTTTTTCGGCATCGGCTTGTGCTTCTTTTGCTTTTTTCTCGCTGCGATAGGCTTTGATCCATCCCGTGCGGCGGATTAAATGCTCGGCACCGGCTGCGGCAATGAGCGATTCATGTTCGGATAAGCAATTTTCAATGAGGGGCTTTGCGCCAATAACTGCGCGCTGGTAGCGCGAAGGGGCCGAATTCCACCAATAACGGGCAAGCCAAGGGGCAACGGTGAGCAAGGCATTGACGTGATAATGCGCATCGGTACGCGCATTCAACGCATATTGAAGCAGGTCACCAATATCGCGAGGAAACGGATAGGGCAGAAAAGACGACCGCTCGATAATGCCCGCATTGCCAAAACTTGTTTGCGAGCCCGCTTCCTCGCGATCAACCAGCGTAACGCCGCGACCTTTCTCCTGAAGCTTCAGCGCAATGCCAAGGCCAACAATGCCCGCACCCAACACAATGACATCCGTCTCACGTCCAGCCATGCTCATATCCCCAAATGCTGGCTTCTTTTTGCAACGCTGACGCGTATGAAGCAACCTCGCAAGAGCTTGAACGCAGCAGAAACGGGCGTGGATCACAGCTTTGACGACATTGTGCCACAGGGCAACGGGTGCTATCGGCAACGTTCCGATAAATTACCGCCGCATTCGCATGGCCAAATGGAGTTCAAACCATGATCCCTCGCTATAGCCGCCCCGAGATGGTTGCGATCTGGTCACCCGAGACGCGGTTTCGCATCTGGTTCGAGATTGAGGCGCATGCCTGCGACGCGTTGGCGGAACTCGGCGTCATTCCTGCCTCAGCTGCTAAGACGATCTGGGAAAAAGGCGGTGCGGCAAAATTCGATGTCGAAAAGATCGATGAGATCGAACGCGAGGTAAAGCACGATGTCATCGCCTTCCTGACCCATCTAGGCGAATTCATCGGCCCCGATGCGCGTTTCGTGCATCAGGGCATGACCTCATCCGACGTGCTCGATACCACATTGGCCATTCAGATGAGCCGCGCAGCCGATCTGTTGCTCGCCGATATTGACGCGTTGCTGGCAGCCATCAAGCGCCGCGCCTTTGAGCATAAAATGACGCCGACCATCGGGCGCTCACACGGCATCCATGCCGAGCCGGTGACGTTTGGTTTGAAACTGGCGACCGCTTACGCCGAATTTGTCCGCAACCGTGAGCGCCTTGTTGCTGCCCGCAAAGACATTGCGACCTGCGCGATTTCCGGCGCCGTCGGCACCTTCGCCAATATCGACCCGCGTGTCGAAGAACATGTCGCCCATGCGTTGGGTTTGAGCATTGAGCCTGTGTCGACCCAAGTGATCCCGCGCGACCGTCATGCAATGTTTTTTGCTACATTGGGCGTAATCGCGTCCTCGATTGAGCGGCTAGCCATTGAAATTAGGCATTTACAGCGCTCGGAAGTGCTAGAGGCGGAGGAATATTTCTCGCCGGGCCAAAAGGGCTCCTCCGCCATGCCCCATAAGCGCAATCCTGTGTTGACCGAAAACCTCACCGGCCTTGCGCGCATCGTGCGCGCGGCGGTGACACCGGCGCTCGAAAACGTCGCCCTTTGGCACGAGCGGGATATTTCGCACTCCTCGGTTGAACGGATGTTTGCTCCTGATGCGACGGTGACCCTCGATTTCGCCTTAGCGCGCCTGACCAATGTCATTGATAAGCTCGTGGTCTACCCCGAAAACATGCAGAAAAACCTCGACCGGTTGGGTGGCCTCGTTCACTCGCAACGGGTCATGCTGGCGCTCACGCAAAAAGGCGTCAGCCGCGAGGATTCCTATCGCCTCGTTCAACGCAACGCTATGCCAGTATGGCGTGGCGAAGGCGAGTTCAAAGCCCTGCTGAACGCTGATAGCGAGGTGATGGCAAAACTTTCAACCGCAGAGATCGATGATCTGTTCGATCTCGGCTACCATTTCAAGCATGTGGATACGATTTTCCGCCGCGTGTTTGGCGAGGTGTAAGGTCAAGCCCTGCGTTGCCGCCGCGCCGTCTGCGCCTTCACATAGGATTTCAGCACGGCATTGATCCGCGTCTGATAGCCGCGTCCGCTTGATTTGAAATAGTCGAGCACCTCTTCATCAAGCCGGATGCTGACAGGCGTTTTGGCCTCGGCCCGCTCGAAGCGGGCGAGCTGCTCGTCGGTCAACGGCAAGGCATCGGGATCAGACAGGGCGTCAGCGAGAAGCTGCTCTTCCGTCTTGGCCTTGAGCGCTACCCAATCGGTTTCGCCTTTCGGCAAGGGCGTTAGCGAACCATCAGGATGCTCTTGCATCCAAACATTGCCGACATCACGAACCCTTACGATCTGTTCCTCGCTCATACAGCACCCGTTCTTTCCAATGCGCCTGACGCGCAGAAATTATTCTTCTGTAATCGCCCCGATCGGTAAAGACGATATGGACAATTTTATCCTTCCAACTTGCAAGAAGAACGCACCGAATTTCACCATGATCACGGCGCTCGTCCCGGTAGTACTGACCATTCTGATCATGAAAGGCATCGCGAAGCTCAAAGAAATCGATACCGTGCTTCTCGATATTGGACCACCGCTTGGCCTCATCCCAATCATAGATCACTACAATCTCCAGATGTATATACAGTTCGTAAGGACATTTCAAGCCAGATCTACCCTCATCATGGCCGCAAACGCTCCCTCCCGACCCTGTCGCAACTAACAGGTATGCACGGCGATTTTTGCCGCGGGCTTGGCCTGCCTGTCATCGCCCGATAGAGTGTCCGAACCAAAAGGGAGAAGACAGATCATGGGCAAATTAGACGGCAAAACCATCTGGATCACGG